>ULWF01065649.1_pt1 | contig 28444 bp, 20 predicted proteins | sample 1960081 | NCBI WGS metagenome assembly ULWF01 (sample SAMEA4835805, study PRJEB28245) | human gut metagenome | biome: gut microbiome; material: fecal sample | place: Denmark | collected 2008
TGATGAATACCGCAAGGTAGTGCCGTTCATCGTGAACGACGAAGTGATGTATCCTCACATAAAGAACTCTATTGACTTCCTGAGAGAGCATGCCGAATAAGCATGACACTAAGGAAAACGTAAAATAATCAAGCCGATGAGACTGCTTGTAAAGAATATAAAGACACTGGCCGGAATAGACCGGCACGGCAAGCTGAGGCTGCAGGGCAGCGAGATGCAGACGCTGGAGCAGATAAACGACGCCTATCTGACTGCCGAAGACGGACTGATAACCGGATTCGGCACGATGGACAGTCTGACGGATGCTGAAGCTGCTGCAGACACCGTTGTCGACGCCGAAGGCGGAACGCTGATGCCGTCATGGTGCGACCCGCATACCCACATAGTGTATGCGGGAAGCCGCGAGGGCGAGTTTGTCGACAAGATAAGAGGCCTGAGCTATGCCGAGATAGCCAAACGCGGCGGAGGCATACTCAACTCAGCCGACCTGCTGCACACCATGACAGAGGACCAGCTCTATGAGCAGGCCATGAGGCGTGTGCGCGAGGTGATAATGAAGGGTACGGGCTGCGTTGAGATAAAGAGCGGCTACGGCCTTAACACCGAAGACGAGCTGAAGATGCTGCGCGTGATAAAGCGCATAAAGGAGACGGCACCTATAAAGGTGGTGTCTACCTTCCTTGGTGCGCATGCAGTAGGACGCCAGTACACCCAGGACGAATATGTACGTCTTGTTGTAGAGGAGATGATACCAGAGGTAGGGCGCGAGCATCTTGCCGACTATGTAGACGTGTTCTGCGACGAAGGCTTCTTTACCCCAGAAGAGACCGACCGCATACTTGAGGCCGGAGCAAAATGGGGAATGCTGCCCAAGATACATGCCGACGAACTGGCATCGTCGGGCGGTGTAGAGATAGGCGTAAAGCGCAATGCCTTGTCTGTAGACCATCTGGAGAGCATGACCGAAGAGGAGATAGAGCTGCTGCGCGGCAGCGGCACTATGCCTACGGTGCTGCCCGGCACGTCGTTCTTCCTTAATCTGCCTTATGCACTGGCACGTAAGATGGTTGACGCCGGACTTGGCGTTGCCGTTGCCAGCGACTATAATCCCGGATCAACTCCGTCGGGCGACATGAAGTTTATTGTGTCTCTGGCATGCATCAAGCTGAGACTGCTGCCTGCAGAGGCCATCAATGCCGCCACGATAAACTCGGCTTATGCTATGGGGCTCAGCCGCGACTACGGTTCGATAGCCGTGGGCAAGGTGGCTAACTTCTTTATAACAGAGCCGATACCTTCGATTGACTACATCCCTTATGCCTACACGTCGCCTGTGATACGCCGCGTGTTTGCCCGAGGGCAGGAAATAGGCTTCTGACCACAGGCCGGCAAACAGCCTGCGGAAAGTATTAGATGTTAGTAATAAATATAGCTTTTGCGCAATCGCGGCATAAGGTGTTATGCCGCATTGCGCACTTTTTGTTTTTATATGCAGCCATTGTTTGTGGCTGCTTTTATTTTGTCTCTTATTTAGCTTGTGCCGTTTGTGTTGTGTCGGTATATTGCATTTTGTAATGCGCGTGAGCAGAATGTGTCCCGATTATGTTAAGTTGAGTGTGCAAAATGCAAGCATACAAGTGCGTATATTTTAAAAATATTACTATGTTTTTAACAAAAATATTTTTATCTGTCAGGTTTTTTATTGTAATTTTGCGCCCTGAAAATCAAATGTAACTAGATTATTGGTGTCCTTCAAACCATTCCTGCATATCTTGACTTATTGTAACAATAGGACAACTGTGCCATGTCTGGTAAGAACGGGCATGTTAATTGCCTTAATACTTGCGTAAAGAAGGCTCATGGATGTTTGCAGGACAACGGTATAACTAGATTTATAATATGTAGCATGCCTTTTAGATAAAGAGCATCAAGGTGTTTAGTTAAGGTGAAAGATTAATTCTGATGAAATCGCTTAAACTGTTATTATTGCTGAGTATGTTGCCTCTTGCCGCGGCATTTGCCGGAGGCGACACGCTTAGATATAAGCTGGAGACGTCGGCCAATGTGTCTACGGGCGACTATGCCCCTATGTGGTTTACGGCCAACCGCTATGGCCTGTCTGGTGTAGAGCCGTGCAGCGGATATCTCAGAGCGGGTGTAGACTATGCCGGAAAGTTGGGTGCCGACTGGCGTCTGGAGGCAGGACTCGACCTGGCCGGAGCCGTTAATCAGACTTCAGACTTTGTCGTTCAGCAGGCTTTTGTCGATGTGTCATGGCGCAATATAACGCTGAGCATAGGCAGCAAGGAGCGCGAAGCCTTTCCGCTGGACAAGAACATGAGGCTAAGCAGCGGCATGATGGTTGAAGGTCCCGGGGCACGTCCTGTGCCGCAGGTGCGTCTTGAGGTGAAGGAATATCAGAATCTGCCTTACACCAAAGGATGGGTGGCTGCCAAGTTTCATTTCGGCTACGGATGGCTGACAGACGGCGACTGGCGGTCGGACTTTGTAAAGCCAGGCGAGACGTTCACCAGAGGTGTGATATATCACAGCAAGTCGGCCATGCTCAGAGTGGGAAATCCAAAGAAGATACCAGTTACGATGGAAATCGGAATGATCGAGGCGGCACAGTTTGGCGGAAGCAAGTGGCGCAAGAATGACGACGGAACCACAACGTGTGTGGCAAAGATGCCCGGCGGGATAAAAGAATATCTGAAGGCCATCATACCTATACAGGAGAGCACGCTGCAGAACGTGGAGGGCAACCATGTGGGAAGCTGGAACTTTGCGCTCAACTATACGGCGCCGACATGGAAGCTGAGATGCTATTACGAGCATTATTTTGACGACCACTCGCAGCTAACGTGGCAGTATGGACGCTGGAAAGACGGGCATATAGGCGTGGAACTAACGTTGCCGGAGAATCCCTTTGTGTCCACTCTGCTGTGGGAAGGGCTGTGCACAACCGATCAGACCGGACCGCTGCTTTATGACGGTGTTGGCGGTTCGTTTCATGAGATACAGATGAGCGGCGGCGACAACTACTATAACCACGACTACAACTGGCAGCACTGGGGTATGGGAATGGGCCATCCGTTTCTGCCCGGACCAATATATAATGCCGACGGAACCAATATGTTTAGGAGCAACCGCGTAAAGGCTCACCATATAGGCATTGGCGGCAATCCGTCTGACGAGTGGTCGTATCGTCTGCTGCTGTCGTACATGCGCCATTGGGGAACATACAAGGTGCCGCTCGACCGCATCATGCGTCAGGGAAGCACGCTGGCAGAAGTGGCATACAGTCCGCGTAAGGCTGCGGGATGGAACTTCATACTGGCCTGCGGATACGACAAGGGCAGCTATATTGGCGACAGCATGGGCTGCATGATAACAATAACCAAAACAGGAGTTTTATGGTCAAGATAATAGGATGGATCGTTGCTGCCGTCATGGCTCTGACTATGGCGGGCTGCGATTTTAAGGAGCCTGTAAACAGCGATATAGAAGGATTCTGGAAACTGGAACGCTTTGAGACGAGGGCTGACGGACGCATGCACGAATGTACGCGCCTTTATTACAGCATAACGAGATACGTGGTTGAGGTGTCCGAGAAGCAGGGCCCCAACGGTTACGGCACATACATAGGCCGCTTCGGATATGAGGACGGAGAGACAAAGGTGGTGATGAAAGACTTTAAGCAGAGGGCTGCTACGAGCGACAACGGCGTTGACGCTACCGTGGAAGACCTGCTGCCGTTCGGAATCAACTCTACTGAGACAACCTTTGATGTGGTGGTTGCCGACGGCGACAATCTTGTATTGCGCTCTGACTATGCCACGCTGCAGCTCACGCGCTTCTGATTTGTCTTGAAGCAGACGTTATGGTTCAGCTGTATTGTTGATTTATATCTGATGCGTTGTCGTCAGTATTCCCCTTTATTCCAGCCTTTTTTATGGCATAATTTTAATGTATGCCGGTCCATGTCCGTCTTTCCGTTTGCCGTATTTATTGTTGCCGCTGAAGATTGCCGTGTGATGTAAATACGCGCTTTTGCTTTCAAATAAATTTAAATACGGCCGTATCTACAGCATTGTGTCATTGACGGGCATCTGTATAGATTCGTAATGACACCACGCGATACGTTTGTTTATTACAATTTAACCCAAATCGGTCATTAGACCGTATATTACTTTACCAATTTTGTGCATTGATGCTTTCAGCCGGTCTTTTTGTTTCTATTGGCGTCTTTTAGTCAGATTTTTCTTGACATAGCCCGCTATGACTGCAAAAAATCTAACGAAAATCCGCTCAATATAGAGCAAAAATCCCGACCGAATCCTAATGACTGATTTGGGTTAAAAGACCTTTATTATTTTGTTATATTCCCAACTTGCATTATCTTTGCACAAAAATATGCAGCGTTACGGCGGCTAAAGCCCGTTTATATGTCGTGTGTACTGTTGCCGTTGCGTAACGAAACCGTGTAAATTTAATGAGCAGACGTTTATATCCTATTCTGAATTTTATAAGTCACAACAAATATTGGATTGTGATAATTTTCGGTGTCCTCATTGTCGGGTTCCTCGATGAGAACAGCCTGCTGAAGCATGTGCGCAACAGAATACTCGTGAGCGAGCTGAAGGAGCAGATTGATGCCTACAACATGCAGTATGAGCAGGACGAACAGAAGATAAAGGAACTGAAGCGCAACCCCAAGGCCATCACAAAGATAGCTCGCGAGAACTACTTTATGAAAGCCGACGACGAGGATATATTCGTGCTTAGTGATGACCAAAAACCAGTAACAGATAACGATGAAACAGCTAAATAAACTGCAGACTATTGTTCTGCTTTCGGGTGCGGTGCTCATGGTGGCCGGTGCCGGACTTTATGTCTTTGGCACGATGCTCATGGCTTCGTGGATATTTCTTGTGGGTGCCTTGTGCTTTGCTTCTATGCAGATGATGCAGACCTACAGTGGCAACAACTTCACCATCAGGCGTCTGCGCCGTATCATGGTTACGGGCGACGTGCTGTTTATTCTTTCGGCACTGCTGATGGTCGAAAACTCTTATGGCCTGCTACTGCCCCTGTTTCTCAAGCTTTCGCCCGACGGATACTTCAATTACGTCACTTATGTTCACAACAACTGGGTGCTCCTGCTCCTTGTTGCTGCCATGCTTGAGATTTATACAACTCACAGAATATCAGGCGAGCTGGCTAAAGAGGCAAAAAAACTCTAAAAGTCAGTGTATTTATTTTAAATTGCATGAAAAATTTTTCTTACATCGATAATACGTTGTAATTTTGTGCTAATATTACAAAACAAGGTTATGGTTAAGACTCTTTTAACTCTTCTGGGGGCTTTTGCCGTGTTTACGTCGTGTGTAAACTCTTACAACATTCAAGGTTCATCTAATGTTCCTACGTTAGACGGCCGCATGCTGTTTCTTAAGGTTTATGAAGGCGACGACCTGAAGAATATCGACTCTTGCGACATCGTTCACGGACAGTTTCATTTTTCGGGGGCGCTCGATTCTACGCGTATAGCAACTCTCTTCATGGACGATGAGAGCCTCATGCCGGTGGTGCTCGAGAGCGGCGAAATACAGATAAAGATAGACAACACGCAGCAGAAGGTGAGCGGAACGCCGCTTAACGACAAGCTGTTTAAGTTTATCGAGAAGTACAACCAGCTGGAGAGCGAGGTAGGCGAACTGGGCCACCTGCAGAGTCAGGCCATAATGGACGGACACGACATCAACGAGGTGAACGCAAAGCTGTCGCAGAAGGCTGCACAGATTGTTGAGAAGGAAGACAAGCTCGTAACGTCGTTCATCGTTGAGAACTTCGACAATGTGCTGGGTCCGGGCGTGTTCTTCATGATTACAGCCGGCCACAGATATCCCGAGCTTTCACCCTGGATTGAGGATATAATGAGCAAGGCAACTGACAACTTCAAGAACGATCCTTACGTGCGCGACTATTACCGCAAGGCACAGCAGAACCAGGCCATAATGAACGGTACGGCAATGCCCGACGGAACAGACGACCCGACGTTGGCGCCTCCTACGCCCAACGAACTGGCACAGCCGGGATCAGAAGACTCTCTGAGCGAGGCCGTTGAGGGAGCAGAGTGACAAGGGCGCCAGGCTTAACCATAAAAAAGGAACATATACAGGGGCTTTAAAAGGTATTATGAGATTATTGATAAAAGACGCCACGCTTGTCAACGAGGGAAAGTCGTTCCGTGGCTCGGTTGTCTTGGAGAATGGTTTGATATCAGACATTCTCCAAGACAATTTTATTTCTGGCAGTGAACATTTTGATAAGGTGGTTGATGCCTCGGGGTGCTACGTGCTTCCGGGCGTTATCGACGACCATGTGCATTTTCGTGAGCCAGGCCTTACGGCAAAGGCCGACATAAGTTCTGAGAGCCGTGCTGCGGCCTATGGCGGTGTTACGTCTTATTTCGACATGCCTAACACCGTGCCGCAGACCACTACGCTCGAGGCTCTCGAAGATAAGCGCACATTGGCGGCGGCAAAGAGCCACGTCAACTATTCGTTCTTCTTCGGTGCAACAAACGACAATGTCGACCTGTTCAGCCGGCTCGACGTTCATCGTGTGCCCGGCATAAAGCTGTTTATGGGCTCGTCAACGGGCAACATGCTCGTGGATCGCCGTGAGGCTCTCGAACGCATATTCAGCGAAGCCCGTGTTCCCGTCATGACACATTGTGAGGACACCGGCATAATCAATGCCAACATGGCTGCTGCAAAGGCCGCTCACGGCGATGATCCCGACGTGGCTCTGCATCCGCAGATACGCAGCGAGGAGGCTTGCTATAAGTCTACAGAGCTTGCCGTAAGCATGGCGCGCAAGCATGGTGCGCGTCTTCATGTGGCTCATCTTACAACGGCTCGCGAGCTGCAGCTGTTTGAGCCGTGGCACGATGCCATGCCTGATATAACGGCTGAGGCTGTGGTTGCCCATCTGTTTTTCTCTGACGCTGACTATGCCACGCTTGACACAAGGATAAAGTGCAACCCGGCAGTAAAGACACTTGCCGACCGCGACGCTCTGAGGCGTGCACTCTCCGATGGCCGCATATCAGTAATAGGCACCGACCATGCCCCCCATCAGTGGGCCGACAAGCAGGGCGGATGCGCCCGTGCGGCCTCAGGCATGCCCATGATACAGTTCTCGCTCGTGTCGATGCTCGAGCTTGTAGATAATAAGGTTATGTCTATAGAACGGCTCGTAGAGCTTATGTGTCATAATCCAGCACGCCTTTTTGATGTGCGCGGGCGCGGTTTTCTCCGCAAGGGCTATAAGGCCGATGTCGTTGTTGTGCGCCCCGGCAGTCCGTGGACGGTTACGAAAGACGTCATACAGAGCAAGTGTGGATGGAGCCCTATGGAGGGACATACGTTCAACTGGCGCGTGGTTCACACGTTCTGCAACGGCGTGCATGTCTATGACGACGGACGTTTCCTCGACTCTTGCCGTGGTGAGGAGATAGCCTTCAGATAAGGGGCTGTAGTTGATGTTTAGTTAAAAATTAATCTTCTGAAAAAATGATTGCAAGGATATTCGTGCTTTTGGTGTTGATGATAATCCTGTCTGACATCTACATCGACAGAAGACTGCTGCGCCGTAAGACCAGGTATTTGTGGTGGCAGCGCCTGTTGTGGTGGACTCCGGGTATCATTCTCTTTGTCTATACGCTGGTACTTACGTTCTCGCGCGATTTTGCGCCCGAGCGCATCGAGTTGCTCAACGTTTATCTGTTTCTTTTTGGTGTGCTGGCCATCCCCAAGTTTATCTTTGCCGTATGCTCGTTGCTCGGCTGGGGACATTGCCGCTATCATCACACAAAGAACAACTGGGGCAACCTTGTCGGACTGCTGCTGGCCATAGGTCAGATATATATCGTGGTCTATGGCAGCACCATAGGCTTCCGGAAGCTCGACATACGCCATGAAGACTTTTATTCTGCCGACCTGCCTCAGGCCTTCGACGGCTATCGCATAGTGCAGTTTAGCGATGCACATCTCGGCACTTACCGCGGAAAGGACAAGAAGGTGTTTGAGCGTATTGTCGACAGCATCAACGCTCAGAAGGCCGACATGATAGTGTTTACGGGCGATTTGCAGAACATGTCGCCCGAGGAGCTTTACGAGTTTATTCCGCTTCTGAGCAGCCTTAGCGCCAAGGACGGTGTTTATTCTGTTCTCGGCAATCACGACTATTCTGACTATATCAAGGCCGACGACGTTGTTAAGGTGGCCAATGAGCGTGAGATTATCAGTCGTGAGCGTGAATTTGGTTGGACGCTATTGCTCAACGAGAACAAGACCGTTAAGCGCGGCAACGACTCGATAATTGTTGCAGGCGTTGAGAACGACGGCCGTGGCGGTGAGCCTAAGCGTACAGACCTTAAGAAGGCGATGGCCGGAGTAGACAGTTCAAGCTTTGTGCTTATGCTTGCTCACGATCCGCGTCTGTGGCGCAAGGAAATCCTGCCAGGCAGCAAGGCGCAGCTTACTTTGAGCGGTCACACTCACGCCATGCAGTTAAGCGTCTTCGGCATGTCGCCGGCCAGACTGATGTATAGAGAGTGGGGCGGTCTGTATCATGAAGGCAGCCGTGCCATCAACGTGTCTGTAGGCACCGGCGGCTTCATCCCCTTCCGCTTCGGAGCAAGCCACGAGATATCGGTTATTACGCTGCACAGGAAGGGAGCTTAAGTGAAGAGCTGGCGCAAAAGTGCAAATAAAAATGAAAAATTAAAAGTGAAAAAACAAAGTTCGACTTTAGTCAATCCAATTGCATTGTTGGGTATTGTCATTTGGAGTTAAAGGAGTTAGAGTAGTTATCGCCAACGGAGTTGGCTAGTAGTTAGAGTCAAATGCTTTGTTGATTCGCACTACGTTGCTATTGTGCCGGCGGAGCGCAGATCCGCCGGCACAATAGCAACGTAGTGCGTCTTACGAAAGTGAAAAGTTAAAAGTGAAAAACGAAAAATCCAAATGTATTGTGGTTTCTATTTGTAAGCAATACGTTTGTATTTGGATTTTTCACTCTTCACTTTTAGTTCTTCACTTAAATATGCTCCTAGCTCACCTTAGTGAGCGATAACTTCTCTAACTACTTTAACTTCCGACTCGAATCCACAAGAGTTTTTCATTTTTAACTTTTCATTGCGCTTTTGCGGCTTAATTTGCCGGTAGCCCGAAGGGCTTAACTTTGGTAACCGTGGGTCATTACCCACGGATTAAAGTTCTGGTAATGCGAGCACCCGAAGTGGTGCTATTCTTGTTTTTATGTTACTTACTTGTTTGCTTTTGTGTCCGTTATTTGCTCCGATATAGCACCACTTCGGGTGCTCATGGTTTGTTTTGTTACAGGCCGTGGGTGATACACCCACGGTTACTTAAGTGTAGCCCTTCGGGCTATAAGTTAGCATCAACCTTTAGCCGGCATAATAGCCTTGTTGGTTATTATCGTACGTACTACGCTAACATTTGGATTTTTCACTCTTCACTATTCGTTCTTCATTTAAACACGCACTACGTTGCTATTGTTCCGGCTGATTTGAAATCTGCCGGAATCGAATATAAGGATCTCCTGATCCGCTTAAAATACCGCTAATTTAAATGAAAAACGAAAAATCCAAATGTATTGTGGTTTCTACTTGTAAGCAATACGTTTGCAATTGGATTTTTCACTCTTCACTCTTAGTTCTTCACTTAAATATGCTCCTAGCCAACTCCGTTGGCGATAACTCCTCTAACTACTTTAACTACTTAAAACGAATCTACTGATTCGGATTCTTCACATACCCCTGATATTTCGGAGTCAGGCCGGCCATAATCTCCTTATAGCTTATGTCCATGCGCTTGCTTATGTCTTCGGCACCCTGTCCTTCGGGGTATATCGGCTTATGTATAGTCAGTGTCAGCGGATGCCATTTCACCCAGAACCATTTGTTTGTCCTTGGCAGCACGTCGAAAGAGCCGTTGATGGTCAGCGGCACTACGGGCAGCTGAAGCTCGTCGGCAAGCATGAAGGCGCCACGCTTAAACGTACCCATATGACCTGTAAACGTGCGCGAGCCTTCGGGGAACACCACCACGCTCATTCCGTCCTTCAGCGTGTGGCGCGCCTTGTCGTATGTCTCCTTTACCTTGCTTGGGCCGCGCTTGTCTACAAATATCTGGTGAGACATCTCGCAGGCAAAGCCAACGAGAGGAATTTTGCGCAGCTGGTGCTTCATCATCCATTTGAAGTTGCGTCCCAGATGACCGAATATCAGAAATATGTCGAACGAGCCTTGATGGTTGCTCACAAACACATACGACTCGTTGTGCTTCAGGTTCTCGCGTCCCACAACCTTTACCGGCAGAAACAGCACCTTAAGTATGGCTGCTGCCCACAGTTTAGGCGGATAGTAGCCCCAGAAGTGGCCGTTGCCAAGCACGCAGCCCACGCTCGTGGTGAGCGACGTAAGTATGGTGAGCACGAGTATTATCGGCAGCGCGATGCATATTTGATATATTCGGTAGATGTATCTCATTGTTAGTTGTTTTTATCGTTTTTTCGTTAGAATAATATTTGCGGTTAACCTGTCTGTGATGCCTGCTGCATCTGTGGCAGCCTAGTCTGCCTCGGTGAGCGTTGTCGTGTCTGATAAGCCGGGGCGCTCTTTCCCCTTGCTCGTCTTCTGATATTGCGCGGCTTGCGCTTTATGCCTGTATCGCCTTGCGTCCTTACAGACCGTTCGGCGTTGTTGCAGTTATGGTGTTGCAGCAGGGCTGCGGCCCTGCTGCATGTCCCTTCCTTTTGTCAGTCTTTAATCTTGGGATACTTGCGTGTCCATCCGTCCCAGCGCAGACGCATCACACCGAAGAATGCCTCGCCGAATATGCCGCCGCTCATCTTAGACACACCCTCACGACGGTTGACGAATATCACGGGCACTTCCTTAATCTTGAAGCCTATCTTGTATGCCGTAAACTTCATCTCTATCTGGAAGCCGTAGCCCTTGAAGCGTATCTTGTCCAGCTCTATGGTCTCGAGCACGCGGCGCTTGTAGCACTTAAATCCCGCAGTGGTGTCGTGCACCTTGAAGCCCGTCACCATGCGCACATACTTAGATGCAAAATAGCTCATCAGCACGCGTCCTATAGGCCAGTTCACCACGTTCACTCCGCTCACGTAGCGCGAGCCTATGGCAACGTCGTAGCCCTCGTCGTGGCATGCCGAATAGAGGCGCGGCAGGTCGTTGGGGTCGTGACTGAAGTCGGCGTCCATCTCGAATATATAGTCATATCCGTGCTCCAGGGCCCATTTGAAGCCCGTTATGTATGCCGTGCCTAGGCCCAGTTTGCCGCTGCGCTCAATGATAAACAGACGGTCGGCAAACTCGCTCTCCATCAGTCGGTGAACTATAGCCGCGGTGCCGTCGGGCGAGCCGTCGTCTATCACGAGAATATTAAAACATTTTTCAAGCGAGAACACCGCCCTTATAATCTTCTCGATGTTCTCTTTCTCGTTATACGTAGGTATAATGACTATGCTGTCGCTTTTGTTCATGTCCTGAATGTCTTTTGTTTATGCGTGCTATATATGTCTTGTCTCCCTCCGGCTGGCGTCGTCATGGAGCCTTCAACGTTGTTGTCTTCTTCTTCAGATAAATCAGCTCTCAGTAGTGCCCGTGCGTCCTGTCTCCCCGGTCAGTCCTGTCTGCCGCTTATCTTATGTGCAAAGATAATGCAAATCGCGAGCAGAATCATCAAGCTTGCTTGAATGTTATGCCTAGATGCCGCTTATCTTATGCAAAGATAATGCAAATTGGCATAACTACAAAATAAAAATTTGCCAACGGAGCCATTATTTTTCGTCCTTGCCTTTTAAAATGACGTTTTTCAGTCAATTTGCTTTATTACATCACGTTTTGCGTAACATTATTTATGACTTTTTTATCAATCGCAATACCATAAACCATAGCCGCCCCATAGTCCGCAACATTGACATGAGCGTCACTTCTTATTCCCAATAGCCCGATTAATATTTGTCAGCTCCCCAGTCCGGTCGGCTTTTCACGTCCATACATTTGCGTTATAAAAATAGTCTCGAAAAATCGTAAGCATTTCTATTGTTTTATGTTTTAAATTGAAAGATTGCGTCTTTGCATATGGCTTCTTGTTAAGCAAGTTCAATGCATTTACTTCTAAACTGTTAATGGCTGAGTTTTGCCTCGTAACTCGGCCACTTTTACATCAAAAGTCATAGGTTTTTTATGCGTAAGTCATAGGTTTGTTTTGGGGATATAATAAGGTGGATATAAAGCACAGGAAAATATTTGTTATTATTGTCGTTTTTGATAAGTTTTGTCATGAAACGGTATAATCCCCAATCGGCTTCAGGCCGCATATAGCTTTATCAATTTTGTTTATTCATGCTTTCTGCCCGCCTTTTGGTTCTATTGGCGCAGGCTAATTATGAAACGTAGTTCGGTCTAACCCAATTATGAATTATGAAACGAAGTTCGGCGTAGCCAATTATAAATTATAAAAGTGCCTGTAAATAATCCAACAAAAAGCCGCTCGATATAAAAAAATACAGACCGAATACTAATAACAGATTTTGTATTATGGCATTTTTTGATTCAAAAAAATTTTTGAACGATGTGGTATTTACAAAATATTTTTATATCTTTGTTCTTTGTGTGCGCCGCTTGAAATCCAGCTGATGTTACTTCTGATAGTGCAGCTGATATAGAGTTCAAGAGCCGTGACGAAGGCGTAGACTTCGATACAAAGATGAAAGAGCTGCAAACCGAAATGAAAGATTTGCTAATACAGGAGGAGGAAAGCAGAAAGGATTTGTTGAATCTGTTTAAAGAGTTGGGCTATGGACTTGAATGACAAAATAATAATCTATCGTTCAGAAGACGGAGAAACACAGCTTAAGGTCAGAATAGACCAAGATACGGTATGGCTTAATGCCTATCAGATAGCCGAACTGTTTGGGCGCGATTCAAAAACAATCCGTAAGCATATAGCCAATGCCATAAAAGAAGAACTAGCTGGCGAAGTGGTTGTCGCAAATTTTGCGACAACCACAGAACATGGTGCGATAAAAGGTAAAAGCCAGACACATGATGTACGTTTCTATAACCTTGATGTCATCATCTCTGTCGGTTATCGGGTCAAATCAAAAAAAGGTGTGGACTTTCGCCGATGGGCAAACAAGGTGCTGAAAGAGTATTTAATAAAAGGCTATGCCGTCAATAAAGCCCTGACAGAACAACGCTATACGGAGCTGAAGCAGCTTGTTGCCGTATTGGGCAGAACGGTCAAGGCACAAGAGGCACTGACTTCTGATGATGCGCTCAATCTGGTGGAAGTGGTTGCCGATTATGCTTATGCCCTTGACACTTTGGACAAGTACGATTACCAGCAACTGGCTGTGGAGCAGACCACTAACGAAGCCAAGTTTCGTGCCACCTACGAAGGAGCCATGAAGGCAATAGAAGAACTGAAGGAGAAATTCGGTGGCAGCCAGTGGTTCGCCAATGAGAAAGACGATTCGTTCAAGAGTTCCATAGGGCAGATATATCAGACTTTCGGCGGGCAAGACCTTTATCCGTCAGTAGAAGAAAAGGCCGCCATGTTGCTTTATCTTGTAACTAAGAACCATTCGTTCAGCGACGGCAACAAGCGCATAGCTGCAACACTCTTCTTATGGTTTATGGCAGGTAACGGCATTCTCTATAATCCTGACGGCACGAAGCGCATTGCCGACAACACTCTTGTTGCCCTCACGCTGATGATAGCCGAGAGCCGCACGGAAGAAAAGGACGTAATGGTGAAAGTAGTTGTAAACCTGATTAACAAGAACAATTATGAGTAAGACAAATTACAAACGCTTGGGTGATTACATCCGCGAAGTGGATGTAAGAAATCGGGATTTGAATGTAACGAAACTATTGGGTGTCGGTATCTCTAAAGAGTTTATGCCATCAATAGCAAATTAAACGGATGATAGTATGAGCAGCAGTTTTATAACAAATAAAGAAAAATTCTTATCGGATATTATCAATGGTATTTTGCCTAAAACAGATGCAGTGGATATATTGGTCGGCTATTTCTATTATTCCGGCTATATGCAGTTATCTGAAAACCTTAAAGACAAACAGATAAGGATATTGGTCGGATTGGATATTGATTTGCACATATCTAAACATATACGGGAAGTTGAGGCCATAAGAAATGAATTCATTTCTCGAAATATTATTAAAGAAGAATACTATAAACAGTTTGTCCATATATTCAATGATTCTGATTTTCTAGATACGGCAGAAAAATTGGAACAATTTAAAATGTTCTATGGGAAAATTTTGGACGGAACATTAGAGATTCGTAAGACATTCGACCCGTGTCATTCCAAAATGTATCTTTTTGCTTATAACGATTTGATGAATGAAGGAGGAGAGTTGCCAGGTGTCTTGATTACAGGTTCCAGCAATCTTTCATATCAAGGATTGAAGGGTCGGTTAGAACTAAATGCCCGGTTCAATGACAAGCAGGATTACGAGGAGGGCAAGAAACTTTTTGATGAATTATGGGAAAGTTCTGTTGTTGTTGCAAGTAAAGACAATCTGGATGAATGGAATAATAAGGTGATGGCCCGTATATGGTACGATAAAATATACTCGCCATATCTCATGTATGTCAGAGTCCTTAAAGAATATTTCAACATACCAACATCTGAAAATCTGCTTACTCCATATGATATTACTGAAGGTAGGTATTCTAATTTAAGATATCAGACCGATGCAGTGCAGATGGCTATTAATGCGTTGAATAACCATAATGGTGCTATTGTTGCCGATGTGGTAGGATTGGGTAAAAGTGTTATTGCCTCTACCATTGCGCGTAATCTAAGATTGCGCACTATCATAGTTTGTCCTCCGCATTTGTATAAGCAGTGGGAAGGTTATCGTGATGAGTTCGGGTTTACTGCTTCTGTGTTTAGTGCCGGAAAGATTGAGGATGCAGTTTTACATTATCAAGAGTTGGTTAAAGATGGTGAGCAGTTCCTGATAATAATAGATGAAGCCCATCGTTTCCGCAACGAATACACGCAGGACTATGCCCTGCTGCATAATCTTTGCTTTGGCAATAAAGTGTTGTTGCTGACGGCTACTCCATTCAACAACCAACCCGCCGATATTTATGCGTTAATAAAACTCTTCCAGATACCTACAAACTCCACATTGAAGACTGTCGAGAACTTAGGTGCTTCATTTAAAGACTTGATAAATAAGTATAAAAAATTGCGTGAAGAGCAAAGGGAAGGCAAAAAGACAGATGAGGAAATAAAAACGCAAGTCAATGATATGGCCAAGAAAATTCGTTCTATTATCAGTCCATTGGTCGTTCGCCGTTCCCGTCTTGATTTGCAGGGCATACCTGAATATGCCGATGATTTGAAACAGCAAAACATACAGTTGGTGATGCCTAATGATCCTGAAGAACTGGAATATGATTTGAGTGAATTGAAAGATTTATATATGACCACTCTTGATAGGATTAATAAATCAGAGGGAAGCAGTGATGATGTTTACCGTTTTAAGGCTGCCCGTTATTCACCTGTCTTATATATAAAAGAAGAGTCAAAAGATAAACTGGCTAAGGAACTTGAAGATAAAACTGGAGTAAAATTCAATCTGTTGCTTGGACGACAGACAAATATATCAAGCTTTATGCGCCATCTGCTTGTAGCTCGTTTCGAGAGTTCGGTAGCGGCGTTTAAGGCTTCATTGGGATATATGATTCAGTCTTCCGAACACATGCTCCGATGGATTGATCAAAGGCGCAAGATACCAGTATTCAAGAAAGGAAACCTGCCGGATGTGTCAGCTTTCTATGACACCAGCGATGACGGTATGGAAGAAATCGAGGAACTTTTCGAAAAGTACGAAGCCCGAGGATTCTTTGAGATAGACATGAAATATGTGAAAGACAGTTTTGTAACTGATGTCAAGGCTGATGTTCAGCTGTTGAAAAATTTACAGGAACAATGGTTTGGCAAGGACAATATGATAAAGTCTGATCCCAAATTGGATTCTTTTATACGCATTGTCCGCAAGCAAATGAAGAATGACCCCAATCGTAAGCTTGTTGTATTTTCAGAATTTGCTGATACGGTGAATTATTTGGGCAAGGCTTTGGTAAATGCAGGACTACCGGCTATGAAATATACTTCTGCTGACGCTACTTCTGCCAACAAAGATCTTATACGTGCAAACTTTGATGCTGGTTTGAAACCTGCATTGCAGCAAAACGACTTCTGTATTTTAGTAGCGACAGATGCCATATCCGAAGGGTATAACTTGCACCGCGCCGGAGCTATTTTTAATTATGATATACCTTATAATCCGACACGAGTCATTCAGCGTATAGGGCGTATTAATCGTATTAATAAAAAAGTCTTTGACCAACTTTACATATACAACTATTTCCCGACAGATGTGGGTGAGGCGGAAACGAGGACAAAAGAGATTTCCACCCTTAAAATGGCAATGATTCATGCCATAATGGGCGAGGACACTAAGGCTCTTACCAAAGAAGAAGACCTCCAGGCATATTTTAAGGAACGCTATCGCAAAGAACTTTCCCGAAATGAAGAGGAATCTTGGGACACACCTTATCGTAAGTTATTGAATAGTCTGAAAGGAACAGACGTTTATAATAATGCTCTTGAGTTGCCACACCGCGCAAGGACAGCCCGTAGAGTCGACAAACCGAAAAAAGGAGTTCTGATGTTCGGACGCAAAGGTGATGACTTCGTTTTCAAAATCGGAGATGCGTTTAATCCTCCCGCCATGATTTCGGCAGAAGAGGCTATTTCGCTGTTCGAAGCAGATATAAATGAGAAGCCTGTCGATTTGAGCAAAAATTTTGATGCAGTCTATCAGCTGGTAAAATCATCGCTCTTCAGTAGCGAAGTAAAGGACAGAAACGAGAAGGAGCAGATAAACGCATTGGCTAAAATCAAAGTATTGATGTCGAAACAAGCATTGTCAAAAGACTATCTTGAAGATTTGGCGCAAGTGGTGAGAGCCGATGCGTTGTCAGGATATGAGATACGGTTTATCAATCAACTGATGCCAAAGGATGCGCCAAAACTGCCCTTGAAAATTTCTGCTGAATATCTGGCACGTATCATCGGCTATCAAAACAAAGTGGACGATGGAGAAGAAACTTTGATTTTGAGCGAAGAACTTCAATAATACTCATAAATAAAAAAGATAAAAGATTTGATTATGGAATTCAATAAAGCATATAGTCGTCAAGAGTTTGTAAATTTCCTGCAAAACAGTTTCTTGCCGGAAGATTTTATCCATACGGAAACACCTGTGGAGTTTAGAACTAAAATGACATATACCCGACATGCCCTGAAGTTGGGAACATCTGCTGCTCTCGATTTGGTTGTGTATGAGGTAAGGCACAATTCAAAAAACGATGCACGTGTTTCACTCTCTAAAGAAGCATTCCGCCTGCTTGCAGATGAAATGGAAGATAGGGCTTTGGTTGTCTTTGTTCCGGAAGACAATAACGACAATTATCGTTTTTCACTTATTGAAATTACGCTCGAAGCGGCAGATAACTCTGCACGTGTGACTCGAAATTACAGTAACCCAAGGCGATACAGTTATTTCTTGGGAAAGGGTATTGCATACTATACTCCAAATAAATATCTTAATGAAAAAGGGCGTGTGGTCGATCCTGATGATTTGCGTAGCCGTTTCTCTGTAGAGGTACTTACCAAAGAGTTCTATCAGGAGTTGAGCGACTGGTATGCATGGGCTATTAAAATCATACGTTTTCCAAATGACCTTAACGACAAGACCGATGATGATAAGTTTAACTGCGAAAGTGCAATCCGTCTGATTACACGTCTTATCTTTGTCTGGTTCTTGAAACAGCGCCATCTGATTCCTGAAGAGTTTTTCGACGAAAAATACATTGCAGATAATCTGATAAAGGACTTCAATCCAAATACGAAAGTGGATTTGTTCTATAAATCGAGTGAAAGCAAATATTATAAGGCAATTTTGCAGAATCTTTTCTTTGCTATGCTTAATAGTCCTATTACTCCTGAAGGTAGTAAAGAACTGTCGGAACGGCATTTTAGAAACGGACGTGGAGACTACGACAACAACAAACTTATGCGTTATGAATCTTATTTTAAGAATCCGCAGTTGTTTGTTGATTTAGCCAATCGGACTGTTCCTTTCTTAAATGGTGGATTGTTTGATTGCCTCGATGATAAAGACAATGACTTGTATTATGATGGTTTCAGCGACCGCGAAGCCGTTAAGAAATCGTTGATTGTGCCGGATTATCTTTTCTTTGGCGAAGAGGCTGGCAAGAATATAGATCTTTCAGAGTGGTATGGCAGTAAGAAAAAGAAGAAAGTTTCTGCCCGTGGTATTATTGACATATTGAAGCGTTATAACTTTACCGTTGAGGAAAACACACCATTCGATAAGGAAGTGTCTCTTGACCCGGAACTATTGGGCAAGGTTTTTGAGAATCTGCTCGCTTCATATAATCCCGAAACACAGACTACGGCCCGCAAACAGACCGGTTCATTCTATACTCCGCGCGAGATTGTTCAATACATGGTGGACGAGAGTCTGGTGGCGCATCTTAAACGCACTGTTGGTGACGACTTGGAGCAGCAATATCGTCAGTTGATGCAATATACTGATGAAGATGTTTCTTTGACAGACAACCAACGCAGACAGATTATGCTGTCGCTCTATAATTGTAAGGTGCTCGACCCTGCTTGTGGTTCTGGTGCATTCCCCATGGGTATTCTGCAACAGATGGTTCATATCCTAAGCCGTATTGACCCTGACAATAAGATTTGGAAGGAAATTATGTTGCAAAAGGCCATTGACGAAACGTCAGAAGCTTATCGCAATTCATCAAATGAAGAACGAAAAGAACTAATTGCAGACATAGAGCGTAGTTTCGATGAAAGTATTAACCGTCCCGACTACGCCCGTAAGCTCTATCTTATTGAAAATTGTATCTATGGCGTAGATATTCAGCCTATAGCCATACAGATTAGCAAACTGCGCTTCTTTATTTCATTGGTAGTAGATCAAAATACCAATACCGATCCTACAGATAACTTTGGCATACGTCCGCTTCCTAACCTTGAAGCAAAGTTTGTTGCAGCCAATACGCTTATTGGATTAGATAAAAAAGATGCGTCTTTGTTTGATAGCGAGGAAATAAAAGCGAAAGAAAATGAATTGAAGATAGCCAAGCACAAAATCTTTGGTGCAAAGACTGTTCGTACCAAGCGTAAATACAAGAATATAGTTAACGACCTTCGTCAGGAGATAGCAGACATGCTATATGCAAATGGTGCTGTTGGGAATGATGAGGCTCGACAGTTGGCATCTTGGGATATGTTTAATCAAAATGCTTCGTCACCTTTTTTCGACTCGGAATGGATGTTTGGAGTAAAGGATGGATTTGATATTGTGATTGGAAATCCACCATATGTATTAATATCGCTTAGTTTATATAAAAAGCTTTATAGTAATTATTATAATTGGCAAGAAGGTAAAATTGATTTATATAGATTATTCATTGAGTGTTCTGTTAAATATTTGATGAATAATTTTGGAATATTAGTGTTAATTACTCCCAACACGTTTCTTACTATTCCTTCTTGTAAACTGTTGCGGAAGAGATTGATTGAATTAACGCATTTTATGTTCATAGATAATTATGATTTGACAGTTTTTGACACAGCTTCTGTAAATAATGTTGTATTTGGATTGACTAAATTGTATATTGAAGATAAATGTAGAGTAGTTATACATAAAGATAAATATCAAACAATTAGTTATATAGATCAAGCTAATTTCAACAAAAATTTAGGCTCCGAAGTATACATTAATGTTCAGAACGATGATGTGCAGATTATCAATAAGATAAGAAATTGTTCTTCAACAACATTATGCCAATGTAACATCCAAATGTGCTTAGGAGAGCAGCCTTATCACAATACAATTCACACACGTGAAGAAATCAAAACTAAATTTCTACACAGTAAAATGCAAGTCAATAGTAATTATATGTTAGAATACGGTGGAAAAAATATTATTCGATTTGGAATAAAGGAACGGAATGATAATTGGTTGGATTATTCAGGTGAATTATATACAAAACCAGAATTTAAGTTCTTTCATAATCCAAGAATTATTCTTAGAGAAATTGTTGGTAAGCAATTAGTGGCAACTTATACGGAAGAAGAGTTTTTGGTTAATAAATCATGTTACATTATTATAAGTAAGAATAATGATAAACATTTTCTTAAATATTTATTAGGTATTTTATCATCTACATTAATTGGATATTATGTCCAAAATGTTGGAGATAAATCAAAACAACGTTTATTTCCAAGAATTACTATGTCGACATTGAAAAATATTCCAATAAAGGTAGATAAATATTTTATGGAAAAAATTATCAACATAGTTGATATATGCTTACATGAAAAAAGACAAAATTTAGGAAAAGATATTCTTTCCAAGGAGATAGAAATAGACTTATTGGTTTATCATCTTTATGGTCTTACTTACGATGAAGTTTTGATTGTTGATCCTCAAACAACTATTACGCGTGAAGAATATGAGAAAGGAGGTATTTTATGAAAGTAACGACCGAAAATATAGAAATCATAAATAAGCGATTGGAGTATTTATATGATAATTTTAACATTAATCCTTTGGATGAAGAAGTTAAAATAGGAGATGAGGATATTTTTATAGGCTTTCCTGATGAGTGGGATGAAGAGAATAGTTATTATTCGGTAGAGGAATTCTTACAATATACAGATGATCTGAATAATATTCAGGTCATTGATAATCATTCTGTTATTGCAGGTAATATAAGACAGACAATTATTTCCGTTGATGAATACTATTATGACCATTTAGTTCCAAATTTGATATTTGAGACAGATAAATATTTTTTAAGAATAGTAAACTATCCCTTTTTAATAGGAATAATAGCTTCACGTGATGGAATTTATAATGAGAATTTTGGAGTTGTCCCTTGCTCGGATTATAAAGCTATTGAAATTATTTATAAAACGGAGGAAAGATGCGAAGAATATGATATTGAATTTATAAAAACATGCTTATATCATATTGCAAGTAAATATGGTGTTCCAATATCTATTGGAGAATTCAGGTCATGGAATGACATAACAGATGAAGAAAATGATGATGTCATAACTGTTAGTTCTTCAGAACTTATTCCATATTGTAGGGCTATGGACTATTATATACAGGGACTTTCTATAGAGAAGGAAGATATAAAATATCTACATTTGTATAAAATAATTGAATATTTTTCTCCGATTGTTTCTAAGAAAACCTCATACGAGCAATTAAATAAAAGGTTAGATGCTTTGCAGGTAGTTGAGAGAGATTCTGAATATTTAGAGTCTATATTCAAGTTGACAAAACAGTACGAGGTATCATTAAAAGATAAAGAATTAGCTAATACTGTTCTAAACGAATGTATTGATATTGTTTCGCTATTTCAATTTTTACCAGACAAAATTCAAAGAACAATCTCAAAAAGTTGTCATTTTGAAGTGAAGAAAATTACCACTTTGAGTCCTACAACTATCGAAGCTGTGAAAAGAGAAATAGCTGATATTTTATATGCTACTCGTAATAGTATAGTGCATGCAAAGTCAAACTATATTTTTACAAGTAAGGAATGTCCGGAAGAAGATTTGGGACAACTGAACGAATTTATGATTAATCTTTGTGAATGTTTATTTATCTGGAATGGAAGACAAAGTAAGGAATATCAATTAAAATAATAAAGAAGTATGGCGGATAATAAATTAAGTAAAAAATATACATTAGAGGAGCATTTGAAATCTTTATCTATAGAGGATAAAGACTATGAGATTTTATATTCTATTTGGGACTTGAATAAGAAGAACTTGAAACAAGGGCTGAACCTAATATCATCATCATTTCCACATTATAGTATTCATGATGTAAATCATTCAATGACTATAATAGATAACATTCAATGTTTTTTAGGAGAAGAACGCATTAAGCGTTTGGGAGCGACAGATACATTTTTAATTTTAATGTCAGGTTTAACCCATGATGTAGGTATGATATTAATGTATAATATTGTCGAGACAGAATGGAAAAATGATGATTTTAAAAATGTATTAGAAGAATTTGCTAATAGTCATGATTCTGTTATAGCAAAATCTGCAAAATTACTTATGAGAATTCATATGAATAAGGCAAAAGAAGATTTTAAAGATTTTAGCTGGGCTTTAAATGTAAAAAATGCAGTAACTATATTGACGGCAGAGATCTTTAGGGCTAAACATGCAAAACAAAGTGCAAATTATTTACGGTCAAATGAAACCTTTAGGCAATTAGCGAATAATTTTCATGCAGAACAATTACCTAGTAGGTTTATGGATTTATTAGCGAATATAGCATTCCTTCATGGAGAAAACTTTGAAACCGTAATGGTTAAATTATATCAAGAGGCAAATGGCTATAAAGGGGATTATATTCATCCTCGTTTCATTGCATATATGATAAGATTAGGAGATTTATTAGATTTTGATAATAATAGGTTTAATATTTATTCAAGAACTATTCTCAAAGAAATACCCGAAACATCTAAATTGCATGAACAAAAGCATGCCTCTGTTAAGCATATGTTAATATCTCCTAATGCAATAGAAGCAGAATTAGATTGTCCAACTGAAGATGTATATAGAGTTTCACGAAGTTGGTTTGATTGGTTAGAAAAAGAAGTAAGCAGCCAAAGTAGAGAGTGGACAAATATCACTCCAAGTGATTTAGGTGGATTGCCACCAGTGATAAGTAAAGATAGTATAAAAATATTATTTAATGGTATTCAATGTAATCCAGAATTACTAAATTTAAAGTTTTCTATGTCTCAAGAAAAAATATTTAGTATTCTTCAAGGGGGAGGAATATATAAAGAGCCTGGATTCGCTTTCATTCGTGAGATTGTACAAAATGCATTTGATGCAAGTAAAATGCAAATGTGGAATGATATTAATTCTGGAATTTATGATTCTTATTTTGAAGACCATGGAAAAAATAAGGATAATATAAAGTTTCCAAATGATATTGCATCATCGATATACAAACAGTATCCAGTTATTTTACAAGTAAAATGGAAAGACAACAAAAATGAAGTTCTTCAAGTTGAATGTATTGATTATGGAACTGGTATATCTGAGGATACGTTATTAAGAATGACAAATCATGTTGGTGAAAGTCGTAAAAAAGATTCAGGATATATTGAAAAGTATAAGAAAATGCCATATTTTTTACGCCCAACGGCTGCTTTTGGTATAGGACTACAATCGGTTTTTTTTGTAGCCTCAAAGTTTGAGATGGAAACTTCATTTTTGGGAGAAGTTTCAAAACAAATAATTTTTAGATCTGCAGCAGATAATCAATATAGTTCTATTGTAAATCTAAATATTGAAAGAAAACGCGGCACAACTGTTAAAGTTGAATTACCTAAAACGCGATTTTATGAGTTGTTTGGAACTTCATTTAATTTTGAGATATTAGATAGCACAGATATCTTTAAAGGCGAAGGAGATGATTTGCATTTAGCTAAGATAGATAATTTTGTTCAAAAAACATTTGGTCATGTGAAGAATATCTATTTTAGATATGAGACAGTTAATAAAGAACGTGAATTTAGTAGATATGTTAATGATGAAGAAAACATAAATTTTAAAACAGATAAAGATTATCGATATAATTGTAGCTATGAAGATGATTATCTTGTTTTTACAATTTTTGAAAAAAAATATGGATCGATATTTAATTTGTGGTTTAATAATGATATAAAACATTCTTATGGGCAACGTTGTAGTTTGTTCTTACGTGATGTATTAGTGTCAAATACTAATTTAAATTTTTGTAAAACTTCCTATCTCGGATTTGAATGGAATTTGTGTAGTCAATCAACTGATCAAGTAGTGGATTTATCGCGTGATAATCTTACCTATAATGGTAGAAGATGGATAACAAATACATTATTAGATGAATTGCTTCCTGATTTTTTGAAACTTATTAAGAATGATTTTCTTGATGAATTAAACAGAGAAAAGAATAAAGAATGTTTAAATATACAATATTTTAATTATTGTATGACATTATTCAGTTGCCATTTAGTTATTGATGATGTTGACAATCTAAAGTCTTTATCCATTCCTAAATCTATGGCTTCGTATAATAAAAATGAAATTACAGCAGATAAAATATTTACAACTGATAGCTTAATTTTGATTACATGTTTTAAAACTAATGAATTTAATGTTATTCAAGAAGATGTAAGACAGAATATAGAGAATGAATACCATAATGAATTTAAGGATAAATTAGTTATATGGGGAGATGACTATTTTCGTAGTGCATTTATATATAATTTTAAGTGTGTTGAAGTCTTATAATATGGGAATGGATGTCATATTTATAAGTTAGAGAAGATTAATAATCATGAAAAAATAACGAAAGTGAAATGTTCCTCTGATTATTTATTATCATTAGACTCTTTTGTGGGACACATGTGTTCTCGTAGAGCTATATATGGTTTAGAGGGTTATGACAGTTTGATAGTTAAACTAAATTATATTTCTGGGTTTGAATCTTTTCCAGATTATAGTACATGCTGTATTTATTCACCATTTTCTGAAAAAAAACAGATATATAAATTGATGAAAGACATAAATGATAAAGATGAATATGGAATTAGAAGTTATTTGTACAAACATATTAATGATTATATATCTCCATATATGATGAGAATAATAAAAGAATATAATATTGATGACAGCGTAAAAGAAGAACAGATAATAGAAGGATATATATCATTAATAAGCAATTTTATTAAGGCAAAGAAATCTTTAGATAATAATAACAACAAAGCGTAATTGGGGAATATATTGTTTATGTTATGCGAATAAATTCTTATCGTAATGAATCATTTTGAGAATATATAATCAGTCAATGATATTTATGATCAGAATTATTTGAAAATTAGGAGATGTAAAATACATAGTGTCATAGGTATATATTAGGGCTTCCTTGAAATCATGATAAGGAGTCGGAATGTTGGGTTGTGGTGAAACGTGGAAGACCTGTTGACGACGGCACGTTCTGGTATATAGATGCTGTAGAAGAGGCGATGTGCTTCGGATGGATAGACAGCACGACAAAGAAGCTGGCAGACGGGGTGACGGCACAGAGACTGTGCCCGAGAAAGCGGCGCAGCAACTGGTCGGAACTGAACAAGGAAAGATGTCGCAGGATGGAACGGCTCGGGCTGATGACTGACGCCGGCAGAGCCGTGTTGCCGGATATGGCGGACAAGGGCTTTGTGATAGACGATGATGTAATGAAAGAATTGAAGTCGGACCCTGTGGTGTGGCAGAATTTCTGCCGCCTGCCCGAGCTGTATAAGCGTGTGCGCATTGACACCATCCAGATAAAGAAACGGCAGCCGGAACTGTTCAGAAAGCGGCTTGACAAATTTATAGAAAACACCCGAAATGGCGTCATGTATGGTGAATGGAACGATAACGGCAGACTGCTGATGTAATCAGCGTATGTTTCCTTATTAGAGCGTCAAAAAAAGTTCTGCAAAAGGCATCCGCAATACAGAAAAAATCTATAACTTTGTCATCGTTGGTTATTTTTTATATAAAAGCATTGATTCCGGTTTTTGGCTGTTCTTTCTGTCAGACAATGACTTTAAAAAGTAAAAAGCGCCAGGGAGAATAAGGCCTATTGCAACTTGATTGGGATGAAGAATATAAAGGTTCTCTAATGTACTGAAGTAGGGAAGAAAATAATATAATTATCTATACCGCAGCTGATGGGCTGTTATGAATTTTTTAAGATATGAGTTATGAAAAAAATATTTCTACTTTTATATTTGTGTGTTATTCTCAGTAATATCGCCATATCACAGAACATAATGGATGTGAAACAATATTCATTTAGGTCATTAACTTATAATGATACACGTTCTTTCAGGATTGCTTTACCTGCTTCGGTTTATCCAAATGTAAAGTATAATGTGCTGTTTGTCCTGGATGCAGATTATACCTTTGATGTGATCGCTTCGACAGCCGTTTATTTACAGACCTTTGACTATATTCCTCCAACGGCAGTTGTAGCAATCGACTATTCAACTCCCGGAAATAGAAATGATGTAGGATACGACTTGTCCGGCAACAGTCTTGATTCAAGCGGAGAAATGTTTTATAAATATGTTAATACCGATTTGGCAAAGGAAATAGACAGAATTATTCCAACATCAGGTTTTAATACGTTAGTTGGCCATTCATATACGGCAAGCTATCTGAACTATTATATCGATGCAGGGAATGATAATATGACGTCATATATTCTATTCTCGCCTGAAAAGATGGAACGGATGCCTGGCTTTGAAACCAAGTACAAGACAAAGAGTCCGAGTGTCCGCATAATTACAGCTATGGATGATACTGAAGAAAGACAGACTTTTGGCCGGAATTTGTATGAGAACTTTCAGAAAATGAAATATGACGTTAAGCTTCACAGTATTAAAGCAGACCATATGTCTGTAATTCCGGCAGGGATTATGCAAGCCTTGACAAGCTTGTATGACAAATATTACAATATAGACAGTATATACGCTGCCATAGAACGTTCGGACAGTCCTTTATGGGAGACTTTTACAAGCATAAATGAAAATAACAGAACTCTTTATAAACAAGAATTACCAGTTTCAGGCTCATGCATTTCTGCTTTCTTGTGGACGGCCATTCAAAAAGACGAAAAAGAATCAATAGACAAATTACGCGTTTATTATAAGAAAGCCTTGGAAAGTGAAAACTCTGATCCTAATGCATTAGGCGTTATGGGAGATCTGATGAATAAGCTTGGCTTATGGAAAGAGGCAGATTACTACTTGCAACGATGTCTGGACAGATATAAAAAATTGAAACAAGAACATGAAACACTGTATTGGAGAAGAGTGTACTCATTGAATGTCTTACCTAAACTCGGGCAATATAAAAAGGCATGGAAGATATTAGAAGAAGGGAAAAAGATATATCCCGATGATAAAGCTGTATTCTGTTATTATCAAGGAGTGTTATCAATAACAAACGATTTTCTTATAAAGAAAGGCATAGAACAATTGAAAATTGCACTGAAATATCCCGATGTACTGAAAAATAATTTTGTGAACTTGGATGAAGCAGAAGCTCTTTTGAAAAAAGGAATATCAAAGGAAAAAGGTGTAATGCCATAGATTCTCCAATTAGATAAGAAAAATAAGTAAAATTACAAATGAATACGGGTAATCATACTCCATTAATTCAGAATATTGTCAAGGTTTGACTAGACGTAAGAATCTAAAATCTTGATATATGGTTTTGATTTAAAAAAATAATGCTAACTTTGCAGTTAAGCATGCATTGGCTTGCGGAAAATCTTGAATTTAAGATAAAAATATGATAGAGCAAGTTTTGATAAAGAATTATAAGTCGATAAGAGACTTGTCGCTGCCGTTGAACAGACTTAATGTGCTCATTGGTTCAAACGGTGCGGGCAAAAGCAACTTTATTTCATTCTTTGAACTGATTAAGGCTATCTATGAACAAAGGTTTGGAAGCTATACGTTGTCAAAGGGTGGTATAGATAATTTGTTGTATCATGGAAGAAAGAAATCCGCGTCAATAGAAGGATTGATAGATTTTGATAATACCAATGCTTTCTTTTTTGAGATAAAGCCGGCACAGTCGAACAAAGGCTATCTTGAGAATACCGGCGACTATTTTAATTGTTATCAAAGCAAGATAAAAGATTATCCGCAGTGGAACAAAACATTATGGGATTCTGCCGTGGAAGAATCTTCGTTGGCATATAACACTAAATGGAGAGCAGCCTATTTGAGGACTTATTTAAAAAGTTTTATGGTGTATCATTTTCACGATACAAGCTTCACTTCTCCTATGCGTGGTGACTGCAACATAAACGACAATGAATGTTTGCGTGATAACGGCTCAAACCTGGCTGCTTATCTGTATTATCTGATGCAGAACGACGAAAAGGCTTTTCGCCTTATCGAGGGTGTCGTACGTTCCGTGGCGCCTTATTTTAAATGCTTTAAGCTTCGCCCTGACGCCAACAATAATAACAAGATACGTCTGGAATGGGAGGAAAAGGATACAGACATGTATCTCGACGGATACAGTTTTTCTGACGGCACGTTGCGTTTCATTGCTTTGGCTACGTTGTTGT
>ULWF01012322.1_pt1 | contig 27925 bp, 29 predicted proteins | sample 1960081 | NCBI WGS metagenome assembly ULWF01 (sample SAMEA4835805, study PRJEB28245) | human gut metagenome | biome: gut microbiome; material: fecal sample | place: Denmark | collected 2008
TTTGTCTACATAATTTTTTCGTCAAATATTTACTTTTTTCTACACAAAAAAATTACTTTAATAGATCACTTTGCGAATTTTTGTTTGACTTTTGTTTTACAATATGTTATATTATTTACGCAAACATTTTTTTGTTATGTATATAGAAAGGAGTTATTAAATGGATATTCTTGAAAAATTAAAAATATTAGCAGATTCAGCAAAATATGATGCTTCTTGTAGTTCTTCTGGAAGCAAACGTTCAAATACAAAGGATGGAATTGGAAACGGAGATGTTTCTGGTATTTGTCATAGTTGGCGGAGCTGATGGCAGATGTATTTCTCTTCTTAAAATTCTAATGAGTAACGCTTGCATTTATGATTGTAAATATTGTATTAACAGATGTACAAATTCTGTTAAAAGAGCTACCTTTACTCCTAGAGAAATTGCCGATTTAACTATTGCCTTTTACAAACGTAATTATATAGAAGGTTTATTTTTAAGTTCTGCTGTAATCAAAAATCCTGACTACACAATGGAACGTTTATACGAAGCAATTTTTATATTAAGAAAAGAATATAATTTTAACGGTTATATCCACGTAAAAACTATTCCTGGTGCAAGTAAAGAATTAATTGATAAATTAGGTCATTTAGTAGATAGAACAAGTATTAACATTGAGCTTCCTTCTAATGATAGCCTAAAACTTTTAGCCCCACAGAAAGAAAAAGTAGGAATTCTAACTCCTATGCAATATATTTCAAAGGAAATAAGCATTTCTAAACAGGAAAAATCAAAATATAAAGAAAAATTTGTTCCAGCAGGTCAAACTACTCAATTAATTGTAGGTGCCACTCCTGAAACGGATTTGAAAATTATGAAATTGTCTGAAAGTCTATATAACAAATTAAACTTAAAGCGTGTTTACTATTCTGCCTATGTTTCTATTAATGAAGATAGCAATTTACCTACACTTTCTTCTCCACCTCTTCTTAGAGAAAATAGGCTTTATCAAGCAGATTGGCTTATTCGTTTTTATGGTTTTAAAATTGATGACTTATTAGATGATACTCATCCAAACTTTCATACCATGTTAGACCCAAAATGTGATTGGGCTCTTCGCAATCTACAACATTTTCCTGTAGAAATTAATAAAGCTGACTATAATACTTTATTAAAAGTTCCAGGCATTGGCGTCATTAGTGCTAAACGTATTATTACTGCAAGAAGGGAATTTAACTTAACTTTTGAGAATTTAAAAAAACTTGGAATTGTACTAAAACGTGCTCGTTATTTTATTACTTGTAATGGAAAATATTATGACCCTATTAAACATTTTAACGAAAATTTTATTACTCAAAATCTACTTTTTTTAGAGCGTACATCCACATCTTCTTTAAACTATATGCAAACTTCTTTATTTGATAATGTTTCAAATGCAGATAATTTTGTTTTTGATGCACTTTCACCAACAAAGGAGGATAAACAAAAATGTTTAACTGGAATACTATAAATAAAACTTATGTATATGATGGCTCTTTTGAAGGGCTTCTTAGTATTGTTTTTAATTGTTATATAAGTAAAAATATTCCTTTAAAAATTATAGAAAAAAGTAATTTAGAAATAAATTTTTTAGATGAATTTGAGGAGCAAATAACTAATTATGAACATTTTGATAGAATATTTAACGGAATCATTAAAAATATTTCTTATGATACTTTATATAATAGTTATTATGCTTTTCTTTCTAATACAAAAAATAAAGAGATTAATATTGTAAAATATCTTTTAAATGGTTTTGTTATTGGTCCTAAAATTGATACTATGCTTTCCATAGATTTTGTATTTGCCATACATTCTATGCGAAAAAAAATGTTACATGAAGCTCATAAATTTAAAGGATTACTTCGTTTTATCCAAATAAAAGAAAATTTATTTTATGCCTCTATTCACCCTGATAATAATATAATTGAAAATTTAGGTCATCATTTTATAAACAGATTATCTACTCAAAATTTTATTATTCACGACAAAAATAGAAATATTGCATTTCTTTATAATACTAAAGAATATAAAATAATAAATAATTTTTCTATGCCAGCTTTTACACTTTCAGATGAAGAAAAAAAATATGAAGAATTATGGTCTACATTTTTTAAGACTATTGCTATTAAAGAAAGAACCAATAAAAGACTTCAAATGCAATATATGCCAAAAAAATACTGGAAAGATTTAGTTGAATTTATTTAATGTAAATAATATAAATTTGCTTTTTTATGTTATTTGTGCTATAATTAATGTATAACTTAAATTAGTTTTATTTTATGGAGGAAAAACTATGCTTACATTTTTAAACTTTAACTCACGGCAATTAGCTGCAACTGATGGATTTAATCGGAAGATTAAAAGAGTAGCTTCCTTTTTAGAAATTGAAAGAGTTTTATACTCTGAAATCATTAACATAGAAGACTCAAGCATTGATGTACTTTTGGTTGATGATAAAATGTATTTTTATAAAGTACATTTATATTCTCAGGAAGCTGTAAAAATGTTAAATGAAGAATTATCTGAAACACTTATTCCTTTAGGCTACACAATAGATATTATTTCTTTGTTAATTCAAACTAAAGGGATCTCAAGTAACGACATTATTATTGAATTAGTTTATCCATTATTAAGCAAGTCAATGGAATTACTTAATGTTGAAAACTCTTACAATATTGACAAACTTGATAAAAGTGTTTCATCTGAATTTAACGTTAGCATTGAGAACTTTTCTTATAATGAAATTTATAAAGCTGTTGAACCTTTTGTAAAGGATTTTATCAATCACCTTTATAAATTCAAAATTATTAGTCTTTCTAAAACATCTATCGAAGTATTAGCAATAACTACAGAATGTACATTATTCCAGTGCACAATTCATTTGAGTAAAGCATATACCAAATTTTTCAATCGTTACTTATCAGCAATTCTCCCATATGAGAGTTTTGTACCTATGAAACGTAACTTAAAAAAATTTGATTTTACTCAAGCTATAAAGGAAACTCTTCCAATTTACAATTCTAAAAAAGAAAAGTTAAATACCTGTGGTTTTTTAACATTCCTTTTGAAACAGTACAAAAGTGATATTAAAGAAGAAGGAGCTGGTGTAGAAGGCTTGAAAAATTTTTATAAATTTTTCTTAGATACTTCATCAGATGAAGAAGAAGCTAATGCAAAAATAAGAGAATGCTTCATGAAAGCTAAAACTTATGAACAAAAATCAACACGCTAATTGCAAATCTCAAAAGAAACTATTCAACTGAATAGTTTCTTTTTGGGTATATTCTTTATTATTTTGTAAAAAATACCTTTATATTTAAAGTTATAAATTTAATTTTACTCTTATGTTTCTTTATGCTTTATTTTATAAATGCTATAGTCCAAATAGATAAAATTTTACACTTAGATTATAGTAAGAAAGGATGTGAAAATATGGCAATTGATTATAGTATAATAGGACAAAGAATAAAGAAAGCAAGAAAAGCAAAATCTTTAACTCAAGAACAATTAGCAGAAAAAATAGACGTTTCAATAGCATTTTTAAGTAGAATTGAAAGAGGCAATTCTCAAATAAATTTAAAAAGATTAAATCAAATTTGTGAAATTCTAGGTGTAACTGAAGGTGAAATATTAAACGGTGTTTCTAACAATTCTTCAAAATACTTAAATAATGAATTTTCAAGTTTATTAAAAGACTGTTCTTCTGATAAACAAAAATTAATTTACGATTTAGCTAAAGTTATTGCAGAACAAAAATAATTAAAAAAGTAAAAACTTTCATAAAAATTCAAATTTTTATGAAAGTTTTTGGTTTATTTTACATATTATTTTTAGTCTAATTTTGTTGAAAAAATAGTTTACCTATGTTATTATAAAAGAGTATATTAATGTTAATTAGACACTAAAATAAAAAGGAGGATTTATTTATGAAATTCAAACAATGGGAAGGATTTAATACTCTTGGAGAATGGACAAAAGAAATTGACGTAAGGGGATTCATTCAAGCAAATTATACTCCATATGATGGAGATGATTCTTTCTTAAAAGAACCAACTAAAAGAACTAAAAAATTATGGAATGAAGTTTTAGAACTTTATAAAAAAGAAAGAGAAAACGGAGTTCTTGATGTAGATACAAAAACTCCATCTGCAGTAAATGCATATGATGCTGGTTATATAAATAAGGAATTAGAGCAAATTGTAGGTTTACAAACAGACGCACCTTTAAAAAGAGCCATTATGCCAGCTGGTGGTATTAAAATAGTAGAAAAATCTTGTGATGCTTATGGATACAAAGTAGATGAAGAAACAGACTACATCTACAATAATTTAAGAAGAACTCATAATGATGGTGTATTTAGTGTATATACTCCAGATATTAGAGCTGCAAGAAGCTCACACTTAATTACTGGTCTTCCAGATGGATATGGACGTGGAAGAATTATTGGAGATTATAGACGTGTTGCACTTTATGGTGTAGATGTTTTAATCGAAGAGAAAAAACACGAATTAGAAATATTAGATGTAGATGAATTTACAGAAGACGTTATTCGTGAACGTGAAGAAATTCATGACCAAATAAAAGCTTTAGAAGATTTAAAGAAAATGGCTGCAAAATATGGATTTGATATTTCAGTTCCAGCTTCAAATGCTAAAGAAGCTATTCAATGGTTATATTTTGGATATTTAGCTGCAACTAAAGATCAAAACGGCGCTGCTATGAGTTTAGGTAGAACTTCTACTTTCTTAGATATCTACATTCAAAGAGATTTAGAAAATGGAAGTTTAACTGAAGAAGAAGCTCAAGAATTAATGGATCATTTTATTATGAAATTACGTATGATTCGTTTCTTACGTGCACCAGAATATAACGAACTATTTAGTGGAGACCCTGTTTGGGTAACTGAAAGTGTTGGTGGTATGGGTGTTGATGGTAGAACTTTAGTTACTAAAAACTCTTTCAGAGTTTTACACACATTAACAAACTTAGGTCCTGCCCCAGAACCAAACTTAACAGTTTTATGGTCTGAAAGATTGCCAGAAAATTTCAAAAAATATACTGCTAAAATTTCAGTAAAAACATCTTCTATTCAATATGAAAATGATGACTTAATGAGAGTAACATTAGGAGATGACTATGGTATTGCATGTTGCGTATCTGCAATGAAAATTGGTAAACAAATGCAATTCTTTGGTGCTAGAGCAAACTTAGCTAAAACTCTTCTTTATGCTATTAATGGTGGTAGAGATGAAAAAACAGGAAAACAAGTTGCTCCTAAATATGAACCAATTACTTCTGAATATTTAAATTATGATGAAGTTATGGAAAAATTTGACGTTATGATGGACTATGTTGCAAAAATATACATTAAAGCATTAAATGCTATTCATTATATGCATGACAAATATTCATATGAAGCATTAGAAATGGCTTTACATGATAAAGAAATTTTAAGAACTATGGCATGTGGAATTGCAGGACTTTCAGTAGTTGCTGATTCTTTATCTGCAATTAAATATGCAAAAGTAAAAGTTTTAAGAGACGAAACTGGACTAGCTGTAGATTATGAAATTGAAGGAGACTTTCCTAAATATGGAAATGATGATGATAGAGTAGATAGTATAGCTGTAGATATAGTAAAAACTTTCTTAGGAAAACTACAAAAACATCATACTTATAGAAATTCAAAACATACATTATCTATTTTAACTATTACATCAAACGTAGTATATGGAAAAGCAACAGGAAATACACCAGACGGAAGACGTGCTGGAGAACCTTTTGGACCAGGTGCAAACCCATTACATGGTAGAGATACAAATGGTGCAGTAGCAGTTATGAATACTATTGCAAAATTACCTTATGAATATTCAGAAGATGGCATTTCATATACATTCTCTATTACACCAGGAACTTTAGGAAAAGAATTAGATATACAAGTAAATAACTTAGTAAGCTTACTTGATGGTTATTTTAAACAAACAGGACATCACATTAATGTTAATGTATTTGACAGAGCACTATTAGAAGATGCAATGGAACATCCTGAAAAATACCCACAACTTACAATTCGTGTATCTGGATATGCAGTAAACTTCATCAAATTAACAAGAGAACAACAATTAGACGTAATTCATAGAACAATACATGAGAAATTTTAAAACTAAAGAGAGCCAATTAATGGCTCTCTTTAAGTTTGTTACCTGTTAATAACCTTCGGAACATCATCCTTATTCTTCCTGCCTTTTCAAGTCCCATGCATTGACATTCTATAGAATCTGTACATCCATAATGTTCACATGTAAAACAAACATCTTTTGGCATATTATGGACTAATGTTCCTTTATAAGGTAATTGTTTCCGATTTTTCTTCATGCTTCATACCTCCTATTGTTATTAATCTTCATTAAAACTTTAATATATTAACATTTTATCATATTTACATAATTTATTCAAGTTTTTATTTTTTGATTTTTTATAATTTCAATTAAGGACTTTTCAATTCCTTGTTCTGTGAATACATATGGCAGATACCTTCTTCCTCCATAGTTTTGAAATTCTTTCTCTTTTAACTGAAAACATTTTTTTAAATTCCAGTTAACATAGAAATTCCCTGTTCAATATAAACATATGGTAAATATTTTTCACTTCTATACTTTATATTATATTTTTCTAATGTGGTTCCATTTTGGAACCACATTTATTTTAGTTCCGCCATCGTTAATTGAAAACAAAAATCTTCTGGAAATCTCTCAACATTTCTTTTCATAGCTTTATTAACATTTTTGGTTTCATAATGATATAGCATAGCCACATCACTATCTAGCATCACTTTTTTTCCTCTTATGTTATAAATTAAATTTTTAATATTTTCTGTTTCATTATTTACTACGTTTAATTCTTCGGTTATTGGTGCAATATTATTTTTTCATTCATAATTATCACATCCTATTTCAAAGTTTCATTTATTATAAAACATTTGTTTTATTATGTCAAGTGTTTTTACTTTTTTTATCTTCTACAAGATATTGATTCCATTTTTTGTTGTATTTTATAATTTTTTATAGTAAAATGGTTAAGATATTATTATATTAAACATATGGAGGATTTACATGGAAGGAAGAATTCACTCATTTGAGAGTTTAGGAGCAGTCGATGGTCCGGGGGTTCGATTCGTAGTCTTTATGCAAGGCTGTAGCTTAAAGTGCAAATATTGTCAAAATAGAGATACTTGGAATTTAAAAGGTGGTACTACATATTCTAGTGATGAAATTGTAGAAAAAATTTTGAGATATAAAAATTACATTATGCCAAATGGTGGAGTTACTATAAGTGGAGGGGAACCTTTGCTTCAGACTAAATTTTTAATTGAACTTTTTACTAAGTTGAAGAAATATAATCTTCACACATGTATAGATACATCTGGAAGTGTAGTTTTAACAGATGAAATAAAAGAGTTAATTGATTTAACTGATTTATTTTTATTAGATATAAAATGTATAAATGATGAAAAGGCTATTAATTTAACTGGTGTTTCTAACAAAAAAGAATTAGAATTTGCCAGATACTTAAGTAATATTAATAAACCTATGTGGATTAGACAAGTTTTAGTTCCTGGCTATACTGATAATGAACAAGATTTGATTAAATTAAGAGAATTTATTTCTACTTTAAAATCTGTGGAAAAAGTAGAAGTTCTTCCATATCATGATTTAGGAAAGTTTAAATGGGAACAACTTGGCGAAGTTTATCCTCTAGAAAATGTTAGAACTGCAAACAATGATGATGTAAAAAGAGCAAAAGAAATTTTAAAAATAAAGTAGCTTAATAGAATAGGGACGTGGTATTTTAGTTTAATTTACTAAACTAAATTGCCCCGTCCCTATTAGTTTACTATATTAACTTATCTTTTTCTTTTAACTCTTGTTTCATCTTATTTGCAATTTCTTTATTTGACAGCTTTGGAAATTTTTTTACTAAACTGCAATATAATTCAATTAAGTAACTTTCAATATTTTTTTCTTTCGTACACAAAGATGGATAATCTTCCAATTCTATATTAATAGCATTATTCATTTTATCCAAAAGCTCTGGTGGCATAAGTTTTCTAACAAAAGGATCCATTTCTCCACAAAATAAGCAATATGTACAATCAAAAGGAGACTTATTTGTTTTCTGTGGTATAGGCTTGATTATGATTGCATGACCACATTTAGTTTCTATTTCATTTAGCTTCTTGTATATCCTTCTTTCACGCTTTTGAATTTCTTTTAATTCTTTTTCTAATACTCTTTTCCGTGCTATAATCTTAATTCCTTCCATTTGTCTTCCTCCTATTAATAATTATTTTTAGGTTTATATGCTACTTTTGCAATATTATATACCACATAATTAAAAAAATCAATATTTTGTTAATTTATACTATAAAATCAATTATAATTCCGCAAAATACACCTATGAAATAAAGTAATCCTAATATTTTAAAATTTTCTTTTAAATTTTCATTTACTCTAAACAATACTAGAATACCTATTCCTGAACCTACTAGTAGTCCACCTATCATTGAGCCTACTGAAATTACATTTTGTAAATATAACTGTGTTAATATAACAGATGATGCACAATTTGGAATTAACCCTACAATTCCAGCTATTAATGGTCCAACTATTGGCATATTTAATATTAAATTTGATATATTTTCCTCTCCTATAAAATGTATAATAATATTCATAATTAATGATATTATTGTAATAAACACAAAAATATTTAATGTATGTTTTATAGAAGATTTAAATATTCCTTCTTTTTCACAATGGCAATGTTCGTGCTCGCACATATGCCCTATTTCTTCACTAGTTTCTTCTTTTTCTTGACTTTCTTTTTTCTTTCTAAATACTTGTCCTACAAAATCTATTACTACTCCTGCTATCATCCCTATTACTAACTTTGTAGCTAATATCTTTAAAATAACATCTACTGGTGCCGCTTCTGATATTAATATAGGTAACATTTCATCTGATGTTGACAAAAATATTGCAATTAATGTACCTAGAGTTATTACTTTACCTGCATACAGATTTGCTGCTGCAGCTGAAAATCCACATTGTGGAACAACTCCTAATAATGCTCCTAGAACAGGTCCCCACTTTCCTGATTTTTTTATTATACTCTTTGTCTTATTTCCTGTTTTGTGTTCTATATATTCCATTATTAGATACGTGATAAATAAAAATGGTAATAATTTTAATGCATCAATTCCTGTATCTAATAATATATCTATAATTTCATTTGACATTTTTTTGCTCCTTATATCTATAACTCATATTTTTACTATTATTAATAATACCACATTTTTCTTTTTATAACAAGGTTAATTTTTAAGCCAGTCCTTAAAATTTAGGAATCTAACATTTCTTTTATTTTATCAATATTTTGTACTACACATTCATATCCATATTTATAACAACTATCTAATTTTTCTACATCTAAAAGACCTACTTTATCTGTATACACATTTAAAACTAAATCACTCATTTCTAAACTTTCTTCTGATATTTTGCTTCCCATTATATCTATAGTTTTCATTACAATATCCATTATATTACTATTCTCATCTACTGGATCTGCGTCAAATTTAACCGCTATTACTTTATCCACTCCCTGTTTTTTTACCTCATTTACAGGAATATTATCTAATGCTCCTCCATCCATAAAGGCGTGTTCTCCCATTAAGCAAGGATTAAATACTGCTGGGAAACTACTGCTAGCTCTTACTGCTTTTCCTATTGTTATATCTGTAATATATTGTGATGTATCTTCTACATTTTGTGGAATGTTATTTGTAAATACATATTCTTTTGACTTTGTTATATCTACAGTTGGTATTACAAGAGGCATTTGTATTTGACTTATATTTTTTATTCCTCTTCTTATTGCTAATTTATTATATACTGTTTCTATTATTTCACCATCTTTTAGACTTGAAAAGACTTTCTTACATTTAAAGAAATGACCTAATCCTGAAATAATAGGCTTCGTATTAAGAGCTGCTATATCTTTTGCATATCTTTTAAATAGTAAATATATATAATGCGGTGTATATCCCATTGCATATAAAGATGCAACCATACTTCCACTACTGCATCCTCCTATAATATCTATTTTTATATCATTATCCTCTAATGCTTTTAATACTCCTGCATGTGCTATTCCTCTTATTCCTCCACCTGACAAAGCAATTCCTAATTTCATAAAAAGCCTCCCATATATTTTTTATAATATTATTTACAAATATTATATGTTTAAACATATGAGAGGTTATTTTTAGTTAACTTCTATACTATTATAATATAATTCTTCTGGGTCTATATCTTCTCCTGTATCCCACTCTATTGTTTCACCAGCTGGATGTACTTTTTTAAATAATTCATAATCTTTTAACTTTTTAAATGCTTCATAATCTAAATTCTTTTTCATATCATATATTTTAACTTTTTCATTTTCATATGTTACCTTAATTTGATAATTATCTAATACTTCTACATTTTTTATTATTGGCATTAACATTTTTATCTCTCCTATCTATGAAAAACAACTATATTATTTTAATGGCTCTATCTTATAACCTTCTTTTCCTTGTAATAAAACATCCCATAATTTTTTTAATTCTATATTATGAATTTCTATCCATGCTTGTAATATTTTTTGCTGACTTTTAGGTATATAGCCTTCTATTATATTTCCATCTAAATCAAATATAGATCTATACTCATTATAATTTACATGTATGTGTGGTAAATTATGTTGCTTATTATCTATAAAATACATTCTTACAATTATTCCATAAAACTTAGATATAATTGGCACGTTCCATCCTCCTTATAATATCATACTATTTTTTATTTTTCAACTATATAGTTAATTTTGTATTTACTATTTTATTAGTATATCTAAAATCCTGTTCTTGGTAATGTAGGTTTTAGTGGTTCTGGTTCCTTTGGTTGTTCTGGCTCTTCCTGTTGTTCTTTTAATAGGTTCGTAATAATTAATTTAACTACCTCACCATCTTCTATTATTTCAATTGTTTGCTTTTCTTCATTTAATATATACTCATCCTTTGTTTTTGTTTCCACTATTGTATATTCTCCTATTGGCAATTTTTTAGTTATTGCATAGCCTTCATCATTTGTTTTTAATGTATCTACAATATTATTTTTGTTATCTAATACATTAAATTCCACTCCTTCTAACTTTATTTTATTATTTTCTTTATCCACTTTGTAAATTTCAATTTGACCTTTTTTCTTTCTATTTTCAAAAAATACTTGTGCCGTTTTTCCCCATTCTAACATTATTTCTTTTTCATCTTTTGATAAAACATATTCTTCTGGAACTTTTATTTCTTTTATTTTTACTATTTGAGGGGTAATATCGTTTATTCTAGCAATTCCATCTTTGTCTGTTACTGCTTCTCCTATTTTTTTACCTTCTTTATTTTTTATTTCAAAAGTGACATTTGCTACTGGTTTATTTGTTTCTTTATCTACTTTTTTTATTTGTAAATTACAGTTATTGGCTTTTACTTGCATATTTATTTTAGCAGATGCTTTCTCATATCCGCTTGTATATGTAATATAACTTTGAGCTTTATCTATAGAACTTTTACAGTAATATATCGGATTTGTTTTTATTAATGCATTTTCTACTTTTATTGTTCCATCTATATCTTGTTTTATTTTATTTGTTGGGATTGCTATTTTTATATTTTTTTCACATGAATTATTTATTTCTTCATTTTTTGAATTTAAAATTTTGGTTTCATTCGGAAAATTCTCAATACTAATATTATATGATTTTAAATATTTATTTGATGATATTAAATAATTTTGAATATAATAATTTATTCCTTTTATTTCTTGAATTTTAGTTTCTCCACTTTTTTTAATATTTACAACTGGAGATTTATATATTTCTGTACCATTTATTCCATATTCATATAGTGTTTGAGCTACTTCTAATACTTTCGCTCCTCTTCTTTGGATTTCTTCTACTGTATTTCCATCAACACTACGATTTCCTAAAATATATTTATCTTTTGGTGATATTCCTTCTGCTAAACTATGAAGTGCTACTTTATTTGCAGTATAAAAGTCGTCATCACATTCTAAACTCCAATCTTTATATGTCGACCCCATATACCCTTTATTTAATATACGCCAAATTCTATTATCATTTTCTCTAGATATTGATGTAACATATGAATTATATCCTGTTCCAACACCTTCTTTTTGTGGTTCAATGCAAAATGCTGGATATTTTTCTTTTGTTTCTGGATCATTATAATAAACATACCATACTATTTTGTAACTCCATTTATTATAATCTTTCATCCAATATTCTAATAATGAATCACATTCATGGTCTCCTTTTAATTCAATATTGTCACCTTCTTTTATATTTGCTTGTACTGTATTAAATGCACTTGATATAATTTGTAATATTTGTATTATTAAAAATATTATTATTAATGTTTTTCTTGTTATTGTATTTTTCATATTCTCTCCTATCTTAAATTTTTATTTTGATTTAATTATTTTGTATATAGGTAAATTATATAATTATTTGTAATACCGCGTAGCGACCAAACGAGCAATTTTGTAAGTAGCGATTGAAGCGGTCGACATACTAAATTAATAAACTGGAGACCGCGACAACAAGGTATAAAAATAATATATAATTTACCTATGGATACTAATAAACTTTAGCAAATAAAAAAAGGACTAAATAAAACGCAATAAACGTTTATATTTAGCCCCTATTATATTTATGTATTAATACACTTTTTATATTACTCTTGAGTAAATGGTAATATAGCTATTTGTCTAGCTCTTTTTACTGTTAAAGTAATATCTCTTTGATGTTTTGCACATGCTCCTGTTGCTCTTCTTGGTAATATTTTACCTTTATCATTAATGAATTTTTTTAATTGATCTGCATTTTTATAATCTAACACAAGATTTTTGTCTGCACATAAAGGACAAACTTTTTTTCTTATTTTTCTAAATCTTGGGTTGAAATCATCATCTTCATTATTTCTGTTATTTCTTCTTTGTTTTTTATCTGCCATTTTTTATTCCCCCCTAACTTTTAATTTTACTTTTTTGCCTAGAATGGTAAATCATCTCCTGAAGAAACTTCAAAATCTGAACCTGTTGATGCTGTACCTGGCATTGTTCCAAATGTTGCATCAAAGTTTCCACTTGTTTCTCCATCTCTTTTACTATCTGCAAAATATGCTTCTTCAGCTACTACTTCTGTAATATAATGTTTTTGTCCTTGGTCATCATCCCAAGTTCTTGTTTGTATTCTTCCAATTATTCCTACTTGTTGACCTTTTTTGAAGTATTTGCTACAAAATTCTCCAAGTTTACTCCAAGCTACAATGTTAATAAAATCTGCTTGTCTTTCTTCTCCTGGTCTAACAAATCTTCTATTTACTGCCAAACTAAAAGATGCAACTAAAGTATTATTAGATTGTGTATATCTAACTTCTGGATCTCTAGTTAATCTTCCCATTAAAATTACTTTATTCATATTTTTTTTACCTTACCTTTCTTAAAGGCCCCACTTTATTCTTCAACTTTTATTGTCATAAATTTGATTACTTCGTCTGTTATACGATAATTTCTTTCAAGTTCAGAAATTAGGTCTGGGTTTGCTTCAAAGTTAAATACTACATAGTATCCTTCTTTATTTTTTTGTATTTCATAAGCTAATTTTTTCTTTCCTAATTCATCAACTTTTTCTACTTTTCCATCGTTATTAATCAAATCTGTTAATTTTTGAACAAGTCCTTTTATTCCTTCTTCATCAACATTTGGATTAATAATGATAACACTTTCGTATTTATTCATTATTTTCACCTCCTTTTGGTTTATAACCTACATTTGAATGTAAGTAAGGATGCATTTAATACATCTCATATATAACGTTGTTATTTTATCACATTTTTACTTACAATACAAGTGTTTTTACCATTTTTTATGTTATTTTATAATTTATCTGTATAATAATCTAATCCGTATCCAAAATTTACTTTGCAATACTTTCCTATAAATTCAGGCTCTTGCCAATTAATATTATAGGTTGGTTCTAATACTATATTTCCTGTAGTATCTATTACTCCCCATTTATTACCTTGTTTTATTCCTGCAAATCCATAAGAATTAAATTCTGTTACCATGTCATATTTTGGCTCTATTATTATATTTCCTTCTTTGTCTACAAATCCCCATTTTTCATCTTTTTTTAATGCATATATATCATTTTGCTCTAATATTTCTTTACTTGATATTATATTTCCTTCTTTATCTAAATATTGCATATCTGTATCTGATACTACTTTTATATAATTGTTTTTGTTATATACAACTGCATTTTTTAGAAAACTTACTTCTTCTAAATTTTTATTATACAACTTTGTTACATTTTCTTTTATTTTTATTGCTTGTATTATATTTGTATTCTCTAACCTTTGAACTACATCATATTCCAAATTAATTTTTGTATTTCCAGTAGCATCTATTACTCCACTTTTTCCATTTTTAGTAGCTATAAATAAATCTCCAAATACATATTCAATATACTGATAATTGTTATCTATTATTTTTTCATTATTTTTATTTAAAACACCATATTTTTCATTATCTTCTATAGAAATAAAATAATTCTCATTTTCAGTCTTTATTAATTCATTATTGACCTCTGAATCTTGTTTATTTCCATTAATATCAAAAGTATAACTTTCTCCATCTTTTTCAGCTATTATTAAATCTTGAGAAATAAAAATATTGTCATATTCAGTTTCTATAATTTGTTTTCCTTCTAAATCTACAATTCCTTGTCTAGAAGCCTTTTGAACTGTAAATAATTTATTGTTTTTATTGTATTCTATATCTTCATATTGGTGTTGTAATATATATTTTTTATTTTTTAATAAACCTGCTTGTCCATTTTTAAAAGCTACTAAATATGCATTTTCATCATCAGAAATTTCTGTAACTCTATCTACTTCATTATATTCTGCTTCTAAAATCATTTTACCTTTAAAGTTTATATATCCATATTGATATCCTGTTTCTGTTTTAGCACTTACAATAAATCCTGCATATTTATACTTTGAATCTTCTTTATAATATCCATCAGCAGTAATAGTATCATATTGAGATTTTACAATTCTTTTTCCTTTACCATTTATTATTCCATATTTATCATTTTCTCCAACTATTAGATAACCTTCTTTGTATAATAAACTTTCTATAGATGTATATTGTGCTTTAGTTATTTTTTTACCTTCAAAATCCATTATTCCATATTTACCATTTTCTTTATACTTTAATACACTTTTTTCATATGGTACTTTTGCTGTTGAATCTTGAAACATAAGAGGTAATACTTGTTCGTATTGTGAAAATATTTCTTCATTTTTTTCATTATATACTTTTGTAGAATAACTGTCCTCTTGAGAATTATAATCATAATAGCATATAAATACTGGTTTTGATGGTTTTGGTATTGCAACTTTATCGTATTTCGCTTCTACTATTATATTTCCTTTAGTATCTATTACTCCATATTTTTGATTTTGATATAATGTAAAGTACGAGAATTGATTAACCTCTTCTATATTATATTCTTCTAATATATTCTTTAAAAAGATTCCTCCTATTACAATTATTGCTATAACAACTATTGCTATAATACTTATTATAATTTTTTTCTTTATATTTCCACTCATCTTATTACCCCCACTACTGTTTTTTATATTTTACAAGCCTTAACCCATAAAATTCTTTTTTCTTCATATTCTTCTATTTTATATACTACTTGTTTTGTTTCTATCGTTGGCTTTTCATTATCTTCAGGAACTCTTCCTAATTTTTCTAATAAATATCCTGATAGTGTATCATAGTCTCCCTCTGGAATTTCTATTTTTAAAATCTTCTTTAATTCATTTATAGAGACGCTTCCACTAAGTAAAAAAGTGTTATCATCTATTTTTTCATACTCTTTTTCAATTTCATCATATTCATCAAAAATATTTCCAACTATTTCTTCTAATAAATCTTCCATTGTAACTACTCCTGCAGTTCCTCCATATTCATCTATTACTATAGCCATTTGCTTTTTATTTTTTTGCAAATCTTTAAATAATTCATTTATAGGCTTATTTTCAGACACAAAATATGCTTCTCTCATTATGTTTTTTATTTTTATACTTTTTTTACTATTTACATATTTTATTAAGTCTTTTATAAATAATATGCCTTTTATATCGTCTATTTCTTCTTCATATACTGGTATTCTGCTATATTTATATTCTCCTAATTCTTTTAGAATATCTTCTATATTAGAATTTATATCTACAGCATATACATCTATTCTATGTGTCATTACTTCTGATACTGTTATATCATTAAACTCAAAAATATTATGAATCATTTCTTTTTCATCTTCTTCTATTGTTCCTTTTTCTTCGCCTTCATCTATCATCATTTTTATTTCTTCTTCTGTAACAATTTCTTCTTCACTTTCTGAAATTCCAAATATTTTAGAAATAAAATTTGTTACTATTGTTAATATTTTTACAAATGGTGCTGTAATTATTGCTATTACTCTTATTACTCCTATTGTACTATAAGCTATTTTTTCATAATACTTCATTGCTAGTCTTTTGGGTACTAATTCACCAAAGACTAATGTAAAAAAAGACAATATTATAGTTATTAATATTATTGATATTTTTTTAAATACCTCTATTGATATTATTGGAAAGATATTATTTAACGTAGGGGCTAATATATTTGCAAATGTATCTGATGCAAATGCACTAGACAAAAAACCTGCTAAAGTTATTCCAATTTGTATAGTTGCTAAAAATTTACTCGGATTTTTAAGCATTTTTTCTATTTGCTTAGCTTTCTTATTTCCTTCTTTAGCCTGTTTTTCAATTTTAGTATCATTTAAAGAAATAAAAGCTATTTCTGAGGCTGCAAAATATGCATTTAGCAAAATTAATATTAGTAAGATTAATAGTTGTGATATCATATATGTTATATCATTCCTCTCTTTTTTCTTACTTATATTTATTCCCCTTTTTATAGCTTTTATTATATATTTATAACAATTCGAATGTCAATTATTTTTTATGTTATTTATAATGTTTTTCCAGTATCTTTATTCCATAAATTATATACTGAATTTAATTCTGAATTTGGTACTAGAGCAACACGTATAGCTGAAAATGGTTTATCTTTTCTATAACATGCTATTTCTTCATTTTTTGCAGGGTTTAGCCATCCTATAGAATCTACATAAACTTGATAAATTATAGAATTATTTTCATAACTTTTTAATTTAAGTTGAATTGCTGAAATTCCATAACGATATTCTTCCATAAGTTCTTTACTTATTTCTCCATTTCCATCTAAATCTGTTTCTCCTTCTCCATTTACACCTGCACCTCCTAATTGAAAATAATTTTTATTATTTAATATAATTCTATTTTGAGCGGTTTTATATTTCCATTCAGAATTAACTGGATTCCATCCATAAGTATAAATTTGATTAGAATCATTACACATTGCTTTACTACCTTCTCCCCAGTTAGTATACACAAAAGCTCTTGCTTGTAAAAAATCTTCATCTACATTTCCAGAAATGCTAAATGCTAGACTCTCTGTTTTATATTTAGAATTTTCTTTTATTGCTTCTAAACCTGCTATATCATAATTTCCATATCCATAGCTCCAACCAACCATTGAATTGTGTGATGCATAACTCATTATTACATTTGTAGCTTCTACAATGTTTATATTTACTTGTTGTTTATTTCCTGCTAGGTCTTCTATTTCAATAACATATGATAAATTGTTATTAAATGTTTTCTTTAGTATCTTTTTATCAGTCATCTCCCATCCATTTAGCTTTTTTACTTTTTCATTTGCTGTAACAATGGCTTGTATTTTTCCATCATTTAATTCTTTTTGTTTAAAACTTGCTTCTGGTTTTGTATTATCAATTATAATGTTACTTGTTTTTTCTACTTCTTTATTTGGATTTTTAGCTTCGTCTTTTATTGTATTTTCTAATATTTTTATCTTTAAAATTCCATCTTTCTCAATTCCTTTTACTATTAATTTAGCTATTTTTTCTTTATTTGTATCTTTTTCATATGTAATTTTTTTCTCCTTTGGAAATTCTTCTTTTGTTCCTACAATTATTTTTATATCTTCTTCTTTTAATTTTTCATATATGCTATTATTGTCTGTTATTTTTATTAACACTGATATTGCTTTTTCTTTGTTTGCATATGTAGGATATTCTTTGTTATCATTTGTAATTTCTAATATTTCTATACTAGGACATTCCTTATCTATTTGAGTTACAGTAACTTTTTGTTTTGTCTTATTTCCTGCTAAATCCTCTATTTCTATTTCTTCAATTATGTTTTTATCATATTCTTTTATTAATGTTTTTTTATCATCTTGTAAAATCCAACCGTCAATTGGCTTTATTTCCTCATTTGCCTTTATTCTTACAACTATTTTATCTTTTGTAACATTTTCTGGTAAATATGATATTGTAACTTGTGGACTAGTTCTATCAATGTCAACATTAGCAACAACTATAGACTTTGAAAACATATATTTTGCAAAAACAATCTTAAATGAAAATATCAAAAATATAGAAAGTATAATAAATAATATAATTAAAAAGTAAATTTTGCATTTTTTCATTTTTTCTCCTTTCTACACTTTTTGTATTGAGTGAATTTTTATCTCTACTTTTTCCTTTATATCCTGGCTAATATCGGTTTTATTTTTATCATATGTTATATCTAACCTATATTTATGTTCTTCTTTGTTTTCTTTATTTATAGCTATTTTGTTTGTTTTATTATTAATAAGAGGTATTTTGCTTTCTCCATTAAATAATTCAAAATTTATTGATTGGTCTGTATTTGATACAATTTCAATATAATATTCCATATCTACTTCATTTATATTTTTGTCGTCATAATTTCTTACTTCAAATGTATATGAAGCTTTTGGTGCTACTGCAGTTAATAGTAGACTTTCTTCTTTTCTTACCTCAAAAACTGGATTTGCAATTTGTGCAAAAACCTTTCCATTAACTCTTGATTTATATATTGAAAGTGTAATTCCTAATATACTAAGTAATATTAATATTAAAAGCGATATTAATATTGGTGTATTTTTTTGTTTTTGTTTTTTATCTTTTTCTATTTTTTTCATAACAACTCCTTTTTTCTTTTTATACATAACAAGAACATAATTATAAGAAATATAATGTTTTTATATTTACACAACATCCCTAAAAATTTAGAATGAAATATAACTTTTCCTTTTATATTTTCTTTAGTTATAATATCTTCATCTTGTATATTATTAAAATCTCCTTTTGTTATATAATTTTTATCTTCCTTTTTTATAATTCTGTGAGTAATCAAATTATTATTTTTTGTGCATATTGTTACTATGTCTCCCACGTTATAATCTTTTGTTTTTAAAATTATTATAATTTCTCCTACCTTTATATTTGGCTCCATACTTCCAGATGTAACTTGAAGCATTCCAATATTAAATATGCTAACAAAAGGAGATTTTTTTATTAATTTTGAATATCCTATGTAAAAGAATAATATTATTAATAAAATTGTAATTAATAGATAAATATTTTTTTTCATAATTATGCTGGTTCTACTTGTCTTCCTGTTACAATAACATCAAAACTGTATTGACCTAAGCTTTTTCCATCTTTTGTATCTTGAATATCTGCATTTGCTTTTTGCTCTTGTGTATTTCCTGTTTCATAATTCCAAAACCATTTTATTGTAAATGTTTTTACCTTTTCATTTGAGTCCGCTGGTATATTTCCTTTTAGCATTTCTTCTAAATTGTTTATAGAATCTACTATTGTTCCATTTAAATCAAATTTTAAATTTGCTGGTTTATTTGTTTGATTTAAAAATTTCACATCATAGTCTATTCCTACATCTGAACCTCTTGTATCTATTACTATATCAAAAGAGCCTCTTGTTCCTGGTGCAATTTTATTTTTTACCAGTGTATTTGGGTTATAAGTTTGAGCTAAATTTATATTTGTCATTGTAGCCGTTTGCCCATTTACTAAAAAAGCCCATTTTGCTACTTCTATAACTCCCTTTCCTTCTACTTTTGTAATATATTTTGAATATGTACTACCTAATATTGCTATTAATATAATTAAAACTAACAAAAGTGCTATTAATATTTTTCTTAACTTTTTTTGCTTTTTCATTGACCTATCCTTTCTTTATTTCTTCTGCCTGAATACATAATCTGTATTCAGGCATATTTTCTACACATGTTATTAATGTTATTCTGTTTTCTTTTGTTTCTTCTATTTTTGACAAATCTGTTTCCATTATTTTTTCTTTATAACATACTTTATATTCTCTACTTTCTTCTTGTTTTTGATATAAAATTCTATCTCCTATTTCTAGTTTTTTTAGTTCCTGAAAATAATTATATTTGTAACCCCTATTATGCGCAGCTAAACAAACATTTCCATTCCAACTACTTGTGTTTTCAAAATGACCAACACCTTTTCTTAATGTTTCTTTACTTGTACCTTCTAAAATGGGAGCATTTAGATTTATTTTTGATATAATAATTCTCCAATCGTATTTACTATATTTATTTTCATTATCTGAATTAAAAAAATTATTTATTTGTTTGTCTTTTGAAATTTCTACAATTGGATTTACATTACTTGTTTTTAGAACTAATACTGAACTTTTTTCCTTTTTTTGATTAAAATTAAATGAACTTAAAATTATTTGAATAAATATGTAGACAATAATTGTTATGATAATAGAATAGATTGTTATGCTTCTTTTGTTATAGTTGATCATGCATATACTTCACCTACTTTTTTGAATAAATTTTTAATTGCAATTAAATTGTGAAATTATGTTACCATATTTTTCCAATTATGTAAAGAACTTTTCATCGCCTTTTTCTCTCATTTTTCGACTTAAGAAATATTTAACAAAACTTTTTTACATTCTAGTAAACTCTTCAAATTTCCCCAGAATATTAAAAATCCAAGAATATCAAATTCCTGGATTCTTATAAATTATTGTCTTTTATCTAATTCAAAATAAAACTCTACACCATCTTCTTTATTATTTACTCCGTAATCATTTTTGTAATTATTCATAATAGCTTTAACTAAAGAAAGTCCTATTCCTGTTCCTCCATCTTCTCTATTTCTAGATGAGTCTGACTTGTAAAAACGTTTCCATATTCTTTCTAATTCTTCATCTTTTATTTTATCTCCTGTATTAAATACAGTTATTCGAACTTTTTGTTTTTTAGTTTCTTCTACTTTTACTTGAATTTTCTTTTTCTCATTTATTGTTTTTGCATTTTTTATTGCATTTGTAAGATAATTTGTAATAACTTGCTCTATATAAAATTCATCTGCATTAACATATACTTCTTTTGTATCATCATATTCTACTTCTATTTGTTTTTCTTTTAACATTACATCGCATTTTCTAATTACTTCTTTAATTAATTCTCCAATGTTAAATTCAACATTATTAAACTCTCTTTTTCCGTATTCCAATTTCATTAATTCTAAAAGCTGTTTTACTAATGTATCCATTTTATTTGATTCATCTAGTATTACTTCTGCATAAAATTTTCTAGACTCTTCATCATCATTTACATTCTCAATTAAGCCTTCTGCATATCCTTGAATTAAAGCGATAGGTGTTTTTAATTCGTGAGAAACATCTGATATAAATTGCTTTCTCATTTCATCTATTTTAGATTTTTCTTCAATGTCTTTCTCCAATTCTACATTTGTATTTCTTAATTGTTTTATTGTCGCTTCTAGCTTATCTGACATTGTATTTATACTTTTTCCCAAATTATTAATTTCGTCATCTGTATCTTTTACTCTATACTTTTTACTAAAGTCTAATTTCGACATATTTTGCGCTATACCATTTAATTCTAAAATTGGTTCGGTAAACTTTTTAGAAATAAATGAAGCTAACAATCCAGCTATAAGTATTGATACTCCTCCTATTAATACTAATAGGTTATTTGATATTTTTACACTTTCTTGTATAGATGCCACTTGTATTCTTATATATAAAGTATTTCCGTTATCTAAAGTAGCTGATAAAAATATGTAATTCATTGAATTCTTTTCATCTACAATTCTTCTAATTGTAACATTATCATTTTTGTAAATCACTCTGTTTCTTTTATCTATATTTCCTTCAGAAAAAAATTGATTATTTCTTCTATTTACAATGACTTCATTAATTTTATTTACTGAAGAGGTCAAATTTTTTTCTGAACTAAAAACTAAAACATTTTGATCACTAACTATTAAAATGTCAAAATCATTCTTTATTGAAATATTTTCTAATTCTTTTTCTATATCTATATTGTAATTAGAATCGTTTTGAATTTCACTATAGTATGAATTTATTTTTTCATATGCAAGCCTTACATTTTTTATTTTAGAATATAAATAAAAACTTTCTAATACAACATTGTTAATTATTATTAAAAATATTACTATAATTGATACTACTATACACAAAGATAAGAATAATCTTACTCTTACAGATTTAAATTTTTCCTTTATTCCATTCATCCTATTCTCCTATTTTACTTCGAACTTATATCCAACGCCTCTTATTGTTTCAATATATTTTCCTTTTTTTCCTAATTTATGTCTTATTTTTTTTATGTGGCTATCTATTGTTCTAGAATCTCCATAATAGTCATAGTTCCAAACATTATTCAATATTTTATCTCTTGATAAAGCTATTCCATTATTATCTACTAAATATTTTAGTAACTCATATTCTCTTAAACTTAAATCTATTTGTTTTCCATCTATTTTTACAGTTCTTCCATCAGAATCTATTACAATTCCACCGTATTCCTTTACATCCTTTTCTTTTGGTTTTGTACGATTTAAAATAGATTCTACCCTAGCTACTAAAATTTTAGGACTAAATGGTTTAGATATATATTCATCTACACCTAATTCAAATCCAAATAATTCATCTTGTTCTTCTCCTCTTGCTGTAAGCATTATAATAGGTACATCTGAATTTTGCCTTATTTGCCTTAACACAGACCACCCATCTAACTTTGGCATCATTACATCCAATAATATAATGCTTATTTTATTCTTATTTTCTTCAAATACCTGTAATGCAGCTTCCCCATCTTGAGCTTCTAATACATTATAACCTTTTTTAGTCAAAAAGTCTTTTACTAATTTTCTCATTCTTGATTCATCATCTACTACTAAAACTGTAATATCATTCATTTTATATTTCCTCCATAATTTTAAAATAAGAGCAATACTATATTTATTGCTCTATTTTTTGTACCTATTTTATTATACTTTGAAAATATGTCTAATTTGTGAACTTTTTGTTGTTTTTTCTCCAATCTAAATTATTATTTGCAGGTTGTTCCCAAAAATTTTCTGCTTCATCATATTGATATGGTTTTTGATATTTTTCACTTTCCATATATGGATTTCCTAACTTTATACAATATTGTCTATGTTTTTCGTCCATTTTTAGCACCTCTTTTATTTTATTTTTTCATACCTTCTTTTATAAATTCTACTTCTTCTTCTACATCTAATCTCATAAATAAAGGTTCACCTTTTTCTATGACTTTAGTATTTTCAGGTAATATATCGTACTCTTTCATGCTTTCCCAAGTTAATAATTTTTCATCAGTAATTCCTAATTGTTTTAACATTGCTTCTGAAGTATTTTTCATAAATGGATTTAATAATATTGCTACTATTCTTAAGTTTTCTGCTAAATGATACATTACTGATTTTAATTTTTCTTTATCTTCTTCTACTTCTGATTTTGCTAAAATCCAAGGTGCAGTTTCATCAATATATTTGTTGCTTCTTGATATTATGTTCCAAATTTCTCCTAATGCATTACTTACATGTAAGCTATCCATACTTTCTTCTACATTTTTTACTTGCTCTAGCACATATTTTTCTAGTTCTATATCTAAATCGCTTTTTACATTTGACTTTGGAATATTTCCACCGTAATATTTATTCATCATTCCTATTGTTCTATTTAATAAATTTCCTAAATCATTACATAAATCTATATTATACCTTTCTACAAATCCTTCTGGTGTAAATACTCCATCTTGTCCATATTGTAGTTCTTTTAATAAGAAATATTTTGTTGCATCCAATCCATATCTATCTATTAATAATTCTGGATAAACAATATTTCCTTTAGATTTAGACATTTTTCCGTCTTTCATCATTATCCAACCATGTGCGTATAACTTCTTAGGTAATGGTAGATCTAATGCCATTAAGAATATTGGCCAATATATACCATGGAAACGAATAATATCTTTTCCTACAATGTGAACATCTGCTGGCCAGTATTTTTTGAATTTACTATCATCATCTGAACCATATCCTAAAGCTGTAATATAGTTTGTTAAAGCATCTAACCAAACATATACAACGTGTTTAGGATTTTTTCTTACTTTAACTCCCCAATCAAAACTTGTTCTACTTACACATAAATCTTCTAATCCTGGTTTTATAAAATTATTAAATAATTCATTCTTTCTAGACTCTGGTGCTATGAAGTCTGGATTTTCTTCATAAAATTTTATTAATCTATCTTGATACTTTTTCATATTGAAGAAGTATGATTCTTCTTTCATTTTCTTAACTTCTCTACCACAGTCTGGACATTTTCCATCAACTAATTGTGTATCTGTAAAAAATGTTTCGCATGGTGTACAGTACCAACCTTCATATTCTCCTAAATAAATGTCTCCTTGCTCCATTAATCTATCAAATATATCTTCTACAACTTTTGTATGTCTTGGTTCTGTTGTACGAATAAAATCATCATAATCTATTTCCATTTTAGCCCATAATTTTTTTGCAGCATCTGCCATTTCATCAACATGTTGTTGAGGTGTCTTTCCATTTTTTTGAGCTACTTCTTGAATTTTTTGACCATGTTCATCTAATCCAGTTAACATGTAAGAATCATAACCTCTTGCTACTTTATAACGTTTCATACTATCAGCAAGTACTGTTGTATATGCTGTTCCTATATGAAATTTTCCACTTGGATAATAAATTGGTGTTGTAATATAAAATGTTTTCTTTTCCACTTTGTTTCCTCCTTACATTTTTAACTTTTCTATAACTTATAGCATTTTATCACAGTTTTGTTATAAATACAATATCTAAAATAAACATGTTTGTTTATTTTTAATATTCTTTTATATTATAATAATGTATTGACATCTTAAAATTTTAAAAAATGCAAGAATTTTTATTTTCTTGCATTTTTTTTAATTTTAATAAATTATATTTAATCTGCTGGGACAATATATATTTCTCTTACTGCACACCACCATACATTGTTAACAGATTCTAATTCTATATAAAATTCTTGACATTCTTTTTGTGAATCAGGAACATCTATTTCATAACTATTTAAATGAGGATCTATAGTCTTTTCTTGTGTTTTTACTCCAGTTGAATCAAATAATCTCACTTGCCAATAAGATTTATCAGTAGTATGTTTTATTATTATCTTACTAATTTTTTCTCTTGTTGGGAATTTCACATAAATACCTCCCCTATAATCTTGATAGCTATGTGCAGTACTTGCTTCATCTCCATCTGTTAAAATTGTTGTACTAGCCCATGTTCCAGAAATTGCGCCATGCAAATCATTTGCTTTTCCTGTACTTTCATTCCAATTATATACTACTACACCTGTGCCTGTTGGAGTTCCTGCAACCCTTACTTTACCTGTTGCCTTTACTCCACTTCCATCTTGTGCTTCGGCTGATATAGTTGCTATTCCATAATTTTTAGCTGTTATTGTACCATTCTGATCTACCTCCATAATATTAGTATCGCTACTCTTCCATACTATTGTTTTATTATATGCAGTTTTAGGAGTTATGGTTGCTATTAATTTTTGTGTAGTATCTCCCTTTGTTACTGTTACATCATTACTATTCAAACTTATTCCTGTTACTAACTGTTTTTCTATCTCTACAGGTATCGTTTTATTGATTGTTACATATCCTGCTTTACTTGCTTCTATCGCTATTGTATAACTTCCTACTTCTATTATTGTTGGTATACTTGTTTGCCAGCCTTTTCCATCTAAATTATATCTTAATGTTGTTCCTGTTGGTTCTGTACTTACTGCTGTCAATACTGAATGTGCTTCTCCATCATATATTCCTTTATATGCTGTCGCACTTATTGTTATTGTTCCTCTATTTACTGTTGCTACATATGTTTTACTTTGTGCTACATAGTTAGTTGTTTCTGCACTTGTTATTGTTATCGTTGTCTTCTTTCCGTCTGTAGAAATTGCTTTTGGTGTTATTGTTACTGTTGTTCCACTTATACTTGCTGTTGCTACACTTGTATCACTTGATGTTACACTTAATGTTCCTCCACTTGTATTACTTGTTATTGTAAATGAACCATTGCTTGGATATGTTATTGTTCCACTTGTTGCTGATAAACTTAATGTTCCTGTTGCTTTATTAACTGTTAATGTTCCATTTACTTTTGTTATCGTATAGTTTGAACTTACATCTGTTCCTGCTGAATTTTTAACTACTGCTGTACTTACTGTATTTGCTACACTTCCTGCATTTGTTATCGTTCCTGTTGCACTTGCTGTTAATGTTTGTCCTGATGCAAGTGATCCTGCTGTTAATGTTGCACTGCTATTTGTTAATGCTGTTCCATTATATGTTTTGCTTGAACTTCCTGCTGTTACTGTTATGGCTCTTTTATTTATTGTAAATGTTAATTCTTTTGTTCCTGTGTAGTTTCCTTTTCCTGTTATTATTACTTTTCCTGTTCCTGCATTTACATTATTACTATATGTTACTGTATAATGTGTTCCATTTGTTAATGCTGTGCTTCCGTCTTTTACTGTTACTGCTGGTGTTTTAGCTGTTCCATCATATGTATAACTTGTTGTTGCTAATGTTGCTGTAAATGTACTTGCATTCTTTGCATTTACTGTTAATTTTGCTCCTGTATATGCTATTTGATAGTTTCCTGCTAAGAATGTTCCATTATCTGCTAATGCTAATGTTCCTTGTGTTATATCATATGTTCCTACCCCTGATGTTGCTGTTGCGCTACATGCTAGATTTCCATTAAATTTTGCTGTTTGTCCACTTACTGCTCCTGTTGTTTTATATGTTAATGCTGGGTTTGCTTCTCCATATGTTTTTGTTTTTGCTTCTGCTGTTACCGTTATTGCTCTTTTATTTATTGTAAATGTTACTTCTTTTGTATTTGTACTTCCATCACTCCATGCATAATCTGACTTTGGAGTTACGTTTGCTTTGTATTCTCCTGCATTTATAGCACTTATTGTTCCACTAAAGTCAACATTTTCTCCTGTTATTCCTGTTTGCATTGTTCCGTCATATGTTCCATTTTTTGTTGATACTGTTGCTGATTTTTCTCTGTCTATCTTTCCTTTTTCTTTTGTTATTACTTTTTCTTTATATCCTGCTTTATTTGCTTTTATTGTTACTGCAAATTCTCCTGCATTTGTTACTTTTGGTATTGCTGTTGTATATGTTTTTCCTCCATCTATTGAATACTCTACTTTTGCATCATTTGGTACTACTTTTATATTTGATACTGCATCATGCGATTGTCCATCATAAACTCCTGTATATATTGTTGCATCTAAATCAATTGTTCCTCTATTTATTGTTACTT
>ULWF01064206.1_pt1 | contig 26480 bp, 30 predicted proteins | sample 1960081 | NCBI WGS metagenome assembly ULWF01 (sample SAMEA4835805, study PRJEB28245) | human gut metagenome | biome: gut microbiome; material: fecal sample | place: Denmark | collected 2008
TTCATATTTAGCACAACATTATTTAATTCTTCCAAAATTTATCCACTCCTCTTTGATATACATTATATATTATTTTCCTATTGTCATAACATAAAAATATAAACGTAATAAAAAGAATAATTGCATTTATCAGTAAGTCACTTTTGTAACAAATAATAGTAATTATTATATAAACAATTATAAATAATATTATTTTCTTCCATTTAAATTTATTTTTAGTATTTTTTTCTGCAAATATGTATCTTGAAAAAAACATAATAAAACTTCCTATAATTTGTGCTACTATTACACACATTAATCCATACTTTTCTATTCCTAATATAGATATTATTATAAATACAATAGCTCCTAATAAAGTAGTAAAAAAAGCATACTTTGTTTTATTTACTACATGAAAAATTGTACCTATATTAGTTGACATTATAGAAAACAAACCATATATTAATAAAAAAGAAAAATATATTCTTGAATCATAGTATTCTGTATTTGTAATAAATAAATAAAATATATTAATTACTGGAACACATACAATTAAAAAGCTTAAAAATTTTTCAAATATAAACTCTACAGTTTTTAAAAAGTCTTTATCAACACTTTCTGATTTACTACTTATTATAGATTCCTCTATAAATGCCATGTTAATAACGCTACCAATTAGTGTTACTATTATTGAAAATTTACTTGCAAAAGTATATATTCCATTTGCTTCGCTTCCTAATTTGCTAATAATAATAACTTTGCTCATACCTGATAATAACCATGCTGATATTGTATTTAACACCAAAGGTGCTGAAAATTTTATCATCTGATATAATAGTTTTTTATCAAAATCTTTCAAATTTAATCTAAGCAAAACTTTTACATTTAACTCTATAATTCCTATAGAAATTAAGTTACTTATTATATAGGATATTGTTAAGCCAACAAATCCCATTTTTAATATGCAAATAGTTATAATATTTAATATTAAATTAATTATTGTTGCAATTATTGAAGATATTACGTATAATTTTTCTTTTTTCAACGCTCTAGCATAATATTGCCATATAGTATTTAATCCATATACAATAAATATCCCTATAACATATATGGAGTCAACTCCAATATTATAAAAATATTTAAAAATCACATATAGTATTGGCATTAATACTATATTTACTGTTAAAACAAATAAACTTGACGTTGTAGTTATTTTCTTTTCTTCTGCTTTCTGTGATAGTGAAAATTTTAATATTCCATCCCATAAAACAATATATATAACTGGAATAATTATATTAGCTAACGTTATTATATAATCATAGTTTCCTAAATCTGATGAACTTATAGTATATGCATATATTGGTACTAATATAAAATTTAGAATTTTAGATGATAAACTTCCAATAAAATATATTAAAGACTTTTTTGCTAATTTTTCATTTTTATTTTCCACTTTTTATTCCTCACATTTTATTTTTATATAATTCTGCTATTTTTATGCTTTCTTCTTTGAAATTATTTTTTAAATTTTTTACACTATAATTTGGTGTGTTTTTTAACATTTTTTCAGCATATTCTTCTGTTGTACATATAAATTTAGCAGGATTTCCTGCCCAAACTTGATTGGCAGGTATTGTTTTTGTAACTATACTATTAGCTCCTACTATAGAATTGTCTCCTATTGAAACATTTGGCATAATTGTAGTATTACAACCTATAAAACAATTTTTTCCTATATTTATATATCCAAATTTTATAACATCTTTATATTTTTCTTTCTTTCTTACAACACTTACGGCTCCATCATGTGTAATAAAAGTACATTTAAAAGATATCGTAGTATTATCCCCAATCGATATTAAATATGGCTCACTTCCAACTAATGGAAGTGACCATTTATATGGATATATTATCAATTTAACATTATTACCTATTTTTACTCCTTTATCTTTTAGAATTTTATTAGGGCTTACTCCTAATAATCTTTTAACTATATCTTTCATTTTATTTGTACAATCCTTTCAATTTCATTTCTTCAATTGATTTTTCATAATTATCTTCTTCAATTTCTTGTTTTTCTACCCAATCAACAAAATTAGAAATTCCTGTTTTAAAATTAACTTTTGGCTCATATCCTAATATTTTATGTATTTTTGTTAAATCTGCTTGATTATCCTTAATATCTCCTAATCTATAATTTCCTGATATTTTAATATTTACATTAGAATTATATTTTTCTTTCAATACATTTGCAATTGTTAATACATCTAATTTTTCTCCAGATCCAACATTAAATACTTCATAATTTGCTTCGTCATTATCTATTGATAAAATTATTGCATCTGTTATATCATCTATATAAACAAAATCTCTTGTTTCTTTACCATCTTCAAATATATTTATATCATTACCATTTTTTATTTGTGTTGAGAATATTGACAATATTCCTGTGTAAGGGTTTTTTAATGATTGTCCTGGTCCATATACATTTTGAAATCTAAATCCTACTACAGGTAAATTTATTGACTTTCCTACTAGTATTGATAATTCTTCTTGTGCTTTCTTTGTATATCCATAAACTGATGTTGGATGAGATTTTGATTCTTCATCTGTTAATTCCATTTTTACATTTTTTCCACAAATAGGACATTTAACATTAAAATCTCCTTTTTTCATATCTTCGTCTTTTCTTGATTCTGGATAAACAATTCCATGTTCTTCACAATAAAATTTTCCTTCTCCATATATTGCTCTTGATGAAGCAACAATTAATTTTTTTACATTTAATTTTTCGTTTACAATTTTGTCCAATAATATTGCTGTTCCTTTTATATTAGTATCTATATATTTTTCTATTTCATACATAGATTGTCCTGTTCCAGTTTCTGCTGCTAAATGTATTACTAAATCTATATCATTAGTTAATGCTTCATCCCATGCTGATCTATCTTTTACATTTCCTTTTATAAATTTTACTTTACCTTTTATTAATGAATATGTATAAGACTTTTCAGGATTTTCTCCATGTATTTGTTTACTTAAATTATCTAATACTATTACTTCATATCCTTTATTTTTTAACTTTAGAGCTAAATTACTTCCTATAAAACCTGCTCCACCTGTTATTAATACTTTTTTCATTTTTAACACTCCTTTATCTATTTTTTATTGGTAATTCAATTAAGTTACCTAAAATTTCATCATATTCTTTTGGTTTAAATAACATTAATCCTGAGTTAGGAGTAAATGTTAATTCTCCAAAATAAATTTTATTATTAATTTCATAAAAATCCACTCTTAAAAAAGCATGTCCTTTTGACAATTTTTCTGCTAATTCTTTCATCTTTTCAAAATTTACAGGTTTTTTTGGTTTTTCTTCAAATTGTTGATAATCCGTTCTTGAAAAGGGCACTTCATTATAATCTATATCATAAAAAGAAATTCTAGCAGTTTTATGATTTTCTAAGCCTTCCGATACATATAAAAAAAGTGGTTTTCCGTTAAAACAATAAAATTTATAATCTTTTAATTCTTTTTCTTCTTTATTTTGCATATATTTCTCAGCAATTATTCTAGGATGTACATTTTTATAAGGCCATTCCCTACCATTTAAATAGTAATTTTTCTTTAAATCTTTATTTAATTTAGATTTTGCTTTTTTATAATTAAATGTCTTTTTATCTCTACATATTACTAATCCTCCACTATCATGTGTTGTTTTTAATACGAATTGATTGGGTAATTTTTTAAAATCTATATCTTCAAACTTTTCATATACATCATAAGTTGGTATTATATATTCTTTTCCTATTATATTAGATACATATTGCTTTGCTTCATATTTATCTACCATCGTAGTATAAATATTCTTTCTATCATATAATTTTAGCCATTGTAACTTTTCATTAAATGTTTTAGGTTCTTCTAAGTCAAGCTCTTTATTAAAAACATTTTTATATATCAATTTTATATAATCCTCATCTTTCATTTTTATTATATTTCTTTTGGCTAAATAAGCTTTTATTTTATTAATACTTATATTCATTTATTTTTTTTACTATAATTAATATAATAACTCTATTATAGTATTTTCCTCCTTTATTTTAATGTATATTAATTCTAAACTTAGGATTTCTATATAAATTATTTCCTAGAACTCCTATATCATCTATTTTTAATTTATTTTTCCATACTATATATTGTAATGAAATTTGATCTCTAAGACTTTCTGTAGAAATAAATTCATCCCACCAATCATTTAATATTTTTTTTGCTACTTTATTTTTTAAATCTGTAACTATTATTGTAGCTTCTAGCATTCCAAACTTTTTTGGAAATCCATTTTGTACATATTTTTCAACTTGTCTCTTCATTTCTTTATAATTGCCTTTTTTCTTTATCTTACAAACTTCTATTTCATCACATATACAATCTCTGAATTGATGCTTATGCATTGCTATCCCTACATTTTCATTTATTGCATATACTAATTCTGTTAAATCCGACATTACTTTTACGTTTCCATCTATATATATGCTATAATCATAGTTTTCAAATAACTCGTATGGATGCATTTTCATGTATCTATTTTTTAATATATTATTATATTCTCTATTTATATTTTCTGGAATTGGCTTTATAATCCAATTTTCACTCATTTTTTTTACATCATCAGTAAATAAATAAAAATCTATATTTTTTAATTTTACAAATGGTTCTAAAATTTCTTTATCATAATTTCCTGTTATGCAAGTATATACTGCTATTTTAGGTATATTATTAGATTTTATTTTTTTAGTCAACTTAAAATTATTTTCTTGTTGTTCATGTGAGTATTTACTTATTTTTTTATTTTCATTTATTTTTTTTATACATTCTTTTATCTGCATTTTTTTTAAATATTCTTTAATTCTTAATATTTTTTTTCCTATCAAATATTCTTTACTTGTTTTTAATTCAATTGTTTCTAAATTTAGTTCTTCTATTTTTTCATACATAATAGATTCTTTATTCATTACTGTATTTCCTTTCAAACTTAAAATTAAATAAAAACCATGTTATTAGTATTATACTAATAATATATACTAAAGTATCTATTCTAACTAATGAGTTAAATATTTTTTCACTTCTAAATTGATCTATTAACGTTAAACTAATCAAGCCATAAAATATTAAGTATTTATAATTAGAATCCTTTGCTTTATAATACAAATATGAATATATAATTCCAAATAATATTTGAAATCCTACTATTCCATACAATCCAAAATCTTGAAAATATGTTTTTATTCCTGTAAATACATTACTTTTTAGTCCATTTCCAAAATCTAACCACTCACTTTGATATATATTATAATAATCTATTATGTGGATTTTATACAAAATTTGTTGAATTCCTACAAATGTATTTTCTCCAAAATGCTTTGAAACTACCTGTTTATTATATTCATTTTCTAAATATTCATCAAATCCTGGTATTGGTGATCCTAAATAAAAAGTCATATAGTTAACAAAACTATTTTGAGTAGATTGTCCTATAGCTCCTAGTAACATATAGAATAGCGGTAATACAATAATCAATATCATTAGACCTATTCTAACAAATTTTAATAAATTTATTTTTCTCTTTCTCCTATATATTATCATAAAAAATATAAATGCTGCTACTATAAACCTCATTATAGCAGATCTTCCTCCCAAAAGCATAGATAATAGCATAGAAATAATAATAGGCATTATAAATTTAAAATTTGATTTTAATTTATAATTAAAGCATAAATTATTTATATATATATATAAGAAAATTATTCCTATTACTATTGACACTCTATACATTTGTGTATATATAAAATTTATCTGTTCTATATTATCACTATCATTATACATAACAGAATTTAGTTTATAGGCATTTATAACCTTGCTTAATCCCTTAGTATTTGTTATTTCACACATATCTGTATATATTAAAAAAAATGTTATTATCAAAAATGCTACACATATTATTATCTTTAAATTAGTAACATTTATAAATTTTATATCTTTTTTTTCGCTTTTATTATTTTTACATATAATTTTTTTTACTATAAATTCTCCAATTCCAACGCATATCATTGAAATAACTATATAAATAGCTGTCTGTTGATGAAGTTCAACATAGTTCCATGATCCATCAATTTTATATGATATAAATGCTGCTAAAGTAGATAGAATAAATATTATACATGACAAAAAAGACACAGATAATACATCTTTTTTAAAAATATAATAATATGTAATAGCTAAACAAGCTAATATTATAATTAAATATATATACCACATTTTATTTTTCCTTATCTTTCTTATATTTTAATATTTCTTTAGTATAATTTATTCTATTAGATATCATATTTTTTATTGGTAAATGCTTAAAGCTAGATGTATTTTCTTCATGTCTTCTATATTTCATCAATTTTTCATTTAAAAAATATGTTTTTCCATTTAATTCTGCAACCATTCCTATCCATTGGTCATGTAAATATACGTTGTCAGGTATTGGTAATATTTCTTTTATTAATTCTCTTTTAAACGCTATACAACAACCATGATACGAATTTTTTATTAAGTTTCTAATTATTCCTGTTTTTACTTTTCTATGTTGTGCAAAAGATTCAAATAATACATTATTATTTGAATCTACAACAATAGCATCATGTTGAATTAATATATAATCATTATTAATAAAACATTCATATACTTTTTCTACTTTATTTTCAAACCATATATCATCTTGATCTGATAAGAATATGTAATCTCCTGTTGTATTTGCTATCGCATTTGCAAAATTTTTCTTTAAACCTTTTTGTGGTCCTTTAATTATTTTAATTCTTTCATCATCAACGCTTTTTATAATATCTAATGTTTTATCTGTCGATCCATCATCAGATATTATCAGTTCATCATTTTCTTGGAGATTATTTAATATTGTATCTATTTGTTCTTTTATATATTTTTCTCCATTATATGTTGCCATAGCTACAGAAATTTTCTTTTTTCTATTTTCCATTTTTTATATTTTTTCCTTTTCTTTTCAATAATTTAGGAGCTATATTTTTGAATCCTTTAATATTTCTTATAAATTCATCTTTATTAGTTATTGATTGTTTTAACTTGTAAAAAATATATTTAGGTCTTAAATAGTATTTTTTTCTTGCATAATCACAAAAATCTACTAGTTCTTCAGATGTTATATCGTCTATATGCAATACGCAATTGTCTGTTCCATCTTCTTTTAAGTATTCTGAATATTTTTTATCTTCTAAATATCCTTGTTGAACTGCATAATTGTATGCTTCTGTTCCAGGATATGGATGTAATACATAGAACTGTGCTGTATCTGTATTTAGCTTTATTGCAAATTTTAATGTATTTTCCATAGTTTCTCTTGTTTCGCCTTTTGTTCCTACCATGTAGCATGCATGTACTAATAATTTAGCTTTTTTTGCATTTTTAACATATTCTTCTATTTGTTTAAGTGTTGTTCCTTTTTTCATATTATTAAGCATTTCTTGATTTCCATTTTCAATTCCAGCTATCAACAATTTACAACCTGCTTTTTTCATTAAAACCATTGTCTCATAATCAAGATTAACTCTAGCATTGCATAACCATTTTATTTTTTTATTTAATCCTTTTTCTATTAATAATTCACATATTTCTTTAACTCTTTTTTTATCTATTGTAAATGTATCATCTTCAATTACTACTTCTTTTACTTCGGGCATTTCTTTTACTATATATTCAAATTCTTTAACTACATTTTCTGCGCTTCTAGCTCTGTAATTATGTCCATGAATAATTTGTGGATATACACAGAAATAGCATCTACACATACATCCTCTTCCAGTGAATATTTGTATTTCTGGATATTCTGAAGCTGCAAAAAAGTAATCTTTTGGATTTAAATACTCTTTTATTAATTCTGATGCGAAAGGAATATCATCCAAATTCTCTATTGGTGGCATTGCTGTATTTCTTACAATTTTTCCATCTTCATTTCTAAATAACAAACCTTTTACATTCGTTAAATCCTCATTATTATCAATACATTTAGCTAAATCTCTTATTATGTAATCAAATTCTCCACATGCAATACCATCTACTCTACTATCTAATTCAAGTGTTTCTGTTGGTAATGCTGTTGGATGCGTTCCTACTAAAGCAACAAAAGCTTGAGGATATTTTTCTTTTAAATCTCCTCCAAATTTAACATCATTATATATTGATGGTGTACTGGTATCTATTACTATTAAATCAAATTTTACATTCTTACTTTCTATCCATTCAAATGCTTTTTCATGACTCATTCTTTTTGCTGGCGCATCTAGGAAGTATATGTTGTAACCTTCTTTTTTGCAAACTCCTGCTGAATATAATAGCCATAGTGGATAATATATGACTCCACTATTAGTTATCATTGGGCTTCTTGCCTCTCTTGAAAATTTTCCATATTCCGCCTTAAAAGGTGGATTAACAAATAATATATTCATTTTTATCTCCTTTTATATTCTTTTAAAAATTTTTTATATTTTTTTAAGACATAATGTATGCCTATAAAATGTGTTATATTAGCTTTACTTATTAATTTTTTCTTTGAAATTCTTTGGTAATAATGTACTATTTCTGCATTTCTCAAATGTACTATTTCTAAACCTTTAGATCTTATTCTCATACAATATTCAACATCTTCTGGCGAATAAAATATTTTTTCATCTAATTTTCCAATCTTTTTATATGTTTCATATTTCATCATCCAACAAGCTGATATAAGGTAATCACAGTTAAACTCATCTGTTACAACCTTTTCATCATAATTTTCTATTTTTTCTCCCTTTTGACTAATACTTTTTATAGGTGCTGCTTTATATAATTTTATTTTCCATGTTGGAAATTTTCTAAATGGAATTTGTTTTTCTCCATTTATGCCTCTCATTCCAGGGCCTACTAATCCAACATTTTTATTTTCATCTAAATACCTTGTCATAATTGTCATTGCTTCTTCATTTATTATTGTATCTGAGTCCAATATGCATATGTAGTCTGTACTTTTTATCATTTCCAAGCATTTATTTCTACTAATTGTAGTACCATAGTTTTTTTCTAATTTTATTAAATGAATTTTATTACTTTTATACTCTTCTATTATTTTTACACTATTATCTTGCGAACCATTATCACAAATATAAATATCAATATCAAAATTTTTAATATTTAATATCGACTCTAAACATTTTTTTAAATATCTTTCCGAATTATATGACAATATTACATAAGAAATTTTTTTCATATTATTTAGCACCTTCTCTTTTTACTATTGATATTATTGTTTTAAAAAATATTTTTGTATCTAACCAAAAAGAAAAGTTTTTTGCATAATAATATTCTAGTTCAAGTCTTTCTTCATATGTAGTATTACTTCTACCATTTACTCCCCAATATCCAGTTATTCCAGGTTTTACACTCTCATATAGTTTATGATTTCCGTTGTGAGCATCTAGTTCTCCCTCCACTAATGGTCTTGGACCTATTAAACTCATATCTCCCTTTAGTACATTAATAAATTGAGGAAATTCATCTAAACTAGTTTTTCTTAAAATTTTTCCTAATTTTGTTATTCTTGGATCGTACTCTAATTTTTGATTCTTTTCAAATTCTATTTTTGCTTCTTCATTTTCTTCTAAATATTTTTTCAATATTTTATCTGCCCCAATTATCATAGTTCTAAATTTATATATTCTAAAATACTTTCCATTTTTGCCAACTCTTAATTGTTCATAAAATATAGGTCCTTTATTTTCCTTTGAAAATATACTAATTAAATATAAAACTATTGTTATTGGAATTAATAATACTATTCCTACTAGTCCACCTATTATATCTATTATTCTTTTTATAAATCTATAAACAATTTTTTTATTTTTCATTTCTATTGTTTCTTCTTTTTTTGGTTCAACTATTGCTTCTGTTGTAACAACAGATTCATTGTTTACCATAATATTTATCCCCCTTTAACATTATCGTTTATAATTAAACACATGCTATTATTAATTATAACTTGTTTAATATTTTTTTGCAATATATTTTGCATTTTTTTATATTTTATTGTATAATAATCTCGATATTTATTTTTTAGGAGGTTTTTATTGTGAGTAGAAAAGAGAATAATGTAGAAAATGCACAAAAAAGCAAAAGTGGTTTTAAAATATTTTTAAGAATATTACTTGCACTTTTAATTATTATAGTAATATTTGTTTTATCTGCTTTAGGAGGTTCTTGGTGGTTTTTAAATAGTAAACTAGATAAGGTTCAATATGTTAATATTCCTGAAGAAGATATAGAGGTAAACGAAGGTGTTGAAGAAAATTTAGAAGAATATAGAAATATTTTACTTTTAGGTTTAGATTCAACTTCTTTTACCGGCTCAAGAAGTGATTGTATTATTTTAGTGACTATTAATAATCGTACAAAAAATGTAAAATTAACTTCTATTTATCGTGATAGTTATTTAGATATTAATAATTATGGACTAGATAAAATTACACATGCTTATGCATACGGTGGACCTGCTTTATCTATGAGTAGTATTAATAAAAACTTAGATTTAAACATCAAAGAATTTGCTACTGTTAATTTTGATACTGTAGTTTCTGTTGTAGATGCTGTTGGTGGAGTTCAAATTCCAATTAATTCTGAAGAAGTAAAATATATTAATACTTATATAAAAGCTGTAAATACTCAATTAGGAAGAAACTCATCTTCTATTACTACTCCAGGTACTTATACTTTAGATGGTGTACAAGCTTTAGCATATTCAAGAATTCGTTATACTGATGGTGGAGATTATAAAAGAACTGAACGTATGAGAGATGTATTAACTGCTGTATTTGCAAAAGCAAAAACTAAGAGTATTCCAGAACTTAATTCTTTATTAGATACATTATTACCTCATGTTTATACAAATATTAGTAAAGATGAAATTATTTCATTACTACCACAAGCTGCATCTTATAATGTAACAGATAGTATTGGATGGCCTTACGAGGTAAAAGGTATTACTTTAGATAGATGGTATGGTGTTCCTGTTACTTTAGAGCAAAATGTTAAAAAGTTACATGAGCAAGTATTTGGAGAAACTGATTATACTGTTTCAGATACCGTTAAATCTATTAGTAATAAAATTATTAATAAAACTGGTTACAATAATTAGTAAATACAAAAATAGAGAAATTTTACAATTTCTCTATTTTTTATGTTTTAAATCAAATACTATTTTTACTATCCAAGGTAAGTTCAACACCATAAAGTTTTTAATGTATTGTGAAAAACTTTCATATTTATATAGTCTAAAAAATATCCCCCATTGTCTAAAATTAAAGTTTTTCTTATTTTTTAACATTTTAAAATATTCTAATGCTTTTTTGTTTTGTTTTCTTAGTTTTTCGTCAAATATTTCTTCATGCATCACATATGTTTCAAACGTTCCTATCCTTGTATTTATAGATATATTTCTAACTTTTTCTAATTTACTTGCTGTTTTGCTTGCTTTTTTACTTCCTACTTGGTTTTTTCCATGTTGTCTATATAGAATATACGGTTCTTCTATATATCCTACTTTTCCATTTAATGCTATTACAAGTCCTAACCAATAGTCATGTATCATATATTTTGAATTTGTAGGAAATGGTAATACTTTATCTATCCAATTTTTTCTTGATATAATTGTACATCCTGTCATACAATTGTATAAATATTGAAGTCTATAGTCTTTTTGGTATTTTTTTATTTTATGTATTAGATGCATGTATCTATTGTAAGATTTATAAAGGGTGTTTAAATTTTCATCTACTACTTCTAAGTCTCCAAATACTAAATCTAGTTTTTCACTTTCTATTTTTTCTACAGATTTTTCTACCTTTTCTTTTTTCCATACATCATCTTGGTCTGATAACATGTATAAATTGCTTTCTACTTGTTTTAATAAGAATTCAAAGTTTTTTACATAACCTAAATTTTTTTCTTGATAAAATATTTTTATTTTTTCATTGTTTTCATACTCTTTTAGTACTTGTCTTGTTTTGTCTGTTGAACAATCGTCTGATATTATTATTTGTATATTTTCATATGTTTGATTTAATATACTTTCTACTTGTTCTTTTATGTATTTTTCTCCATTATATGTTGCAAGTAATATATCTACTTTTGGGTTCATATACTTTCCTTCCTTATTTTCTCAATTATTTTTCTTATCAAAACTATTAATAATATTCCCGTTAATGACCCTAATGAATCTATTAATACGTCTCTTATTTCTGCACTTCTACCTGGTATAAAGTATTGGTGAAATTCGTCTGTCGATGCATAAAATATACAAAATAAAAGTGAATATATGATTAATTGATATTGTTTTTTATTTTTTAATGTTTGTGCAAAACTTATTGTAAGCATTCCTAACATTGTGTATATTGAAAAATGCGCGCCTTTTCTTACTATTGGAGTTAGTATTTGTTCTTTTAATATTGTTTTATCTGGCTCTTGCATATTTTTTATAGCAGGTATTATTTCTGATATAAAATTTACTACTCTACTACTTGTTACAGTAGAGTCATCTGCTATTTGGTTTGAGAACATAAATATTGTTGCGCAATTTATTAAAATTAATATTCCTAAAATAGTTCTTTTTGTTTTTTCTTGCAATTTGTTTTCCTCTTTTTATTTTTTATTATATATCAGCATTATATATTTTGCAATATTTTTTTATTTTACTTATATGTTGTATTTTTATTTTATTGTATCATTGTTGTTTTATCAACATTTTCTGACGTTTTTTATTGTTTTTTGTCGAAATGTTTTTGTTGACTTTTTAACTTATATGTATTATTATATTATTACATAATTAGACAAACTAAAAATGCAAGGAGGGATTTATATGCTAGATAAAAAAGATTTAGATGCTATTGAAACAATATTTGATAGAAAATTTACAGAGGTTGAAGATAGACTTGACCAAAAAATGGATGCTAAGTTTGAGGCTTTTGAAGTTAAGATGGATAAGAAAATAGATGCTAAGTTTGAAGCTTTTGAAGTTAAAATGGATAAAAAAATGGATGCTAAGTTTGAGGCTTTTGAAGTTAAAATGGATAAGAAAATGGATGCTAAGTTTGAAGCTTTTAAAAAACAATTTTCTCTTGAGCTTGCTGATGTTTTACATGATATAACTAATACTATTAATTCTAATTTTAACAAAATGCAAAAAGAAATAGATAAAAGATTTGCTATTCAAGATAAAAAAATTGATTTATTATTAGAATATTCAAACGAAAACTTACGCAAACATAATGAATATGATATAAGTTTTTCACGAATTGATTCAAAATTATTAGATCATGATTTAAGATTAAATTCTTTAGAGACTCGCTCTGCTACCGCTATATAAAAATAATCAAAAAAATATTATAAATATTAGTTTGTCTAATTATGTAACAAATAATATTTATAATATTTTTATTTTTTACATTCTATCTGGCATTTGTATTCCAAGTAAAGAACTTCCTGTTTTTAAAATATTTCCTACAACATAAGTTAAATATAATCTTGCATCTTGTTTTTCTTTATCTTCACCTATTATTTTATTTGCATTGTAAAAACTACTAAAACTTTGACTTAAATCTATTAAGTATCTTGATAATATTGATGGTTCATTTTTTTCAATAACTTGTTCCAATGTATTTGAAAAATTTGCTATAGTTTTTATAACTGTTGCAGATGCTGTATCTGATAATATTTCTCCATATTCTTTTCTATACTCTGGCATATAGCCTGCCTTTTCTAATACACTTTTTGTACGAACATATATGTATTGTATATATGGTCCTGTTTCTCCTTGGAAATTAAGCATTGTATCCCAGTCAAATACTTCGTCTTTTATTCTACTATTTGATAAATCATTAAATATTACTGCTCCTAAGCCTACTTTTTTAGCTACTTCATCTTTATTTTCAAGTTCTGGATTTTTTTCTTCTATAACTTTTAAAGCTCTTGAAATTGCTTCATTTAATAGGTCTTCAAGTTTTATAATATTTCCTTCTCTTGTAGACATTTTTCCTTCTTTTAGTCTTACCATTCCAAATGGTACATGTTCTAATCCGTTTATATATTTTTCATCTAAACCTAATAGTTTTGCCACTTCAAATACTTGTTTAAAGTGTAGTATTTGTTCGTATGATGTAACATATAATGCTTTATCAAAGTCATATGTTCTTGCTCTATATAATATTGCTGCTAAATCACGAGTTGCATATGTTGTAGATCCATTTGTTTTTCCAATAATACATGGAGCCATGTTTTCTCCTAATTCTATAATTCTAGCTCCTTCAGATTCAACTAGTTTTCCTGTCTTTTCTAACTTTTCTACTACTTCTTGCATTTTATCTGAATAAAATGCTTCTCCGTTCCATGAGTCAAATTTACTTCCTAATAAATCATATACTCTTTGGAATTCTTTTAAGCTAAGACTTCTAAATTTTTTCCATATTTCTGTGCAATATTCGTCTCCATCTTCTAATTTTTTAAAGTTATTTCTACATTCTTCTAATACACTTTCGTCTTCTTTACAAAGATTGTTTATTCTAATATATATTTTGGTAAGTTCATCTATCGGGTTTTGTTCTACATTATATTCTTTTCCCCATCTTTTATATCCTTCGATTAATTTTCCAAATTGTGTTCCATAGTCTCCTAAATGGTTTATTCCTATTACATTATATCCCATGAATTTGTATATGTTATATAACGCTCCTCCTATAACTGTTGAACGTAAATGTCCAATATGAAATGGTTTTGCAATGTTAGGTGATGAGTAGTCTATTACTACATTTCTTCCTTCTCCTATATTTGTATTTCCATATTGCTCTTTTTTTGTGTTATATTGGTCCAAAACATCATTTATTAAAGCTGTATTGTTTACATAAAAATTAATATATCCACCTACTATTTCTACTTTATTTATTAATGTTTCGTCTATTTCTAATTTTTCTTTTATTTCACTTGCGATAATTGGTGGTGCTTTTCTTAATTCTTTTGCAAGTTTAAAGCATGGAAATGCATAATCTCCCATTGAACTATCTTTTGGAATTTCTATATAGCTTTTTAATTCTTCTTTATTTAAGTTTGTTGCTTTTGCAATTTCTTCTGATATTGCTTCTTTAAAATCTAACATTATTTTCTCCCTTTTTATATTTTTATAAATTAACTTTATATATTTTAACAAAAAAATCCATTTATTTCAATGGATTTTTTCATTTTTATTATATTCTTATTAATCTCCTAAACATATTCCTATATCTCTTGCTGTTTTTACTAAATCATGGTCCATTGTAACAATTCTTACGTTACTTTCAGCTGTTCCGCCTTGTACAGCTCCTATTGTTTTGTTGTTTCCTACAACATCTTCTAAATCTACATAGTCTAATTTTCCATTTTTTATTACTGTTAATACATTGAATTTTCCTTTAATAGCAAGTTCCATTGCTTTTGCTCCGTATTTTGTTGAAAGTACTCTATCAAATGCTGTTGGTGTTCCACCTCTTTGCATATATCCTAATACTGTGCATCTAGCTGTTAGTCCTGTTAATTCTTGTAATTGTTTTGCAACTCTTTCTCCAGCTCCTCCTAGTTGTATATTTATAACTCCTTCTCCTCCATCTCTTTCGTCTATTACAGATACATTTCCTCCTTTAGGGAATGCTCCTTCTGATACAACTACTATGCTGAAATTTTTGCCTATTTTTTGTCTTTGTTTTACTGCTTCTGCAGCTTTTTCTATATCATATGGAATTTCTGGAATTAGTGCAACGTCTGCTCCTCCTGCTATAGCTGACTCTAATGCTATCCAACCAGCTTCTCTTCCCATAACTTCTAGTACCATTATTCTATGGTGTGTTTCTGCTGTTGTGTGAAGTCTATCTAATGCTTCTGTTGCAACAGATACTGCTGTGTTGTATCCAAATGTTATATCTGTACATGCAACATCATTGTCTATTGTCTTTGGAACTCCTATTACATTTATTCCTCTTAGTGAAAAATCTCTTGCAGATTTTTGTGTACTGTCTCCTCCTAATGTAAATATGCAATCAAATCCATCGTCTTTTACATTTTGTACACATTTTTCTGATAAATCTTGATATGAAACATTTCCATTCTCATCTATTACTTTATAATGGAATACGTTTGCATTTGTTGAAGATGAAATTATTGATCCACCCTTTGGTAATATTCCTGATGCTGTATCTGCACTACTTAATTTTATATAATCATTTTTTAATAGCCCACGGTATCCATCTATAAATCCATAACATTCTACTCCATTACTTTCAGCTGTTTTTACTATTGCACGAATAACTGCATTAAATCCTGATACGTCTCCTCCATTTGCTAATATTGCTACTTTTTTTACCATGATAATTCCTCCCTATTTTCTCTCTTTTTTCCATGTTATTTATTATATCAATAATTTAATTTTTTACAAGTCATTTTTTCAATTTTTTATTATTTATTACTAATATGTATATCATTTATTTGTGTATTCATTTCTCTTGCTATTATGTTTTGGATTTGTGCTATTTTGTCTTCTTCTAGGTTTTCTGCTTTTACTACAACACTTATGCTTTTATCGTTAACAAATATTATTACATCATCTATTCCCTTTGTTTTTATTAAATTTTCACATATCATTATTTTATTTTTTGTATCATTTATATTTTTTATTTCTGTTTGTGCTATTGCTTTTTGATCTGAAGCAATAGATTCGTTCTCTAATATTTTTTGGTAACTTTCTACCATTTGTGAATACATTGATTCTCTATTTAGTCTAGTTTGTGAAAAATATTCATTACTTATTTTTGCATTTGTTTTTGTTGTCTCTTCTGTTTGCTCTTTATTGTTTTCTACTAATGCTGTCTCGTTTGCATTTGTTTCAATTTCATTATTTTGATTTTCTACTAATGCTGTTTCTTGTGTATTTTTTTCTACAATTCCATTACTACTTACTAGCTTTGCGTCTCCTATACTTGCTGTTTTTTGCACTTCATTTAAGTTTGCACTATAATTTAAATATCCTGCTGATACTAACATTAGAGCAATTACTAAAATTATAATTTGATTTTTCTTTAAGATTTTCATTTTTTACTTTCCCCCTATCTATTATTTTTGCATTTCAAACACTTGAATTTTATGCGTTGCAAGACCGTGTTGCCGCTTCTACCGCTTGAATAATATTTTCTTTTACTTGTGTATTTTGAGCTCCAACAGCTGTAATAATTGCTCCTTCTATTTTGGGGTTTATTATATTTTGAGTTACTGGAATTTTTTGTCCATTTACTTCTTGATAAATTACTTCTTTTTTAGTTGATGTTTGACTAACTTTTCTATTTCCTCCTTGTTTATCAGCTTCTTCTGTATCGTTTTTTGTGCTATCTTCATTGTACATAGCAACTGTTTTACTAGTTTCTGAATATGTTAATAATACTTTTACATTTCCTACTCCATTTATTTTTTTTAATATTTCTTCTAGCTTTGCTTCTAAATTATATGTATCATCTTCTTTACTGGTTGCTAATTTTACATTTTCATTGTTCTGTATTTCTGAAGTATTATCTTTTTCTTTATTTCCATCTTTAAATATCAAATTTATTATAATTATAGTTACAATTAGTATTATTACAAACACAACCAAATTTTCAATTTTTCTTTTACTATTTTTTTCTTTAAAAATTTCTTTTATTCTATTTAGTTGTTTTTCTAACATAAAAACACCCTTCTTTCTTTTTTTAATTTATATTTATTTGTTTTTCATTTATTTGATACTCAGATGCTAAATATTGTTTTATTTTACTTATTTCATTTACTGAAATATTTTCTTCTTTTTGCTCTGGTATTATATTTTCATTGACTTGTATATTTATTGTTTCTATATTTTCGATTTCTATTGCATTTTCTTGTTTTTTCTCTGTTTCTTCTTCATCTTTTTGTACTAATAAATTTATCTGTTTTATACTGTATTCTTCATTTTCATTAATTTCTATTTTTATTTTACTTACAGCATAGTTTTTTTCTTTTAATTTATTTTTTATGTCTTTTTCTAATTTTGATATATATATTTGTTTTATAGTTTGTTCATTCGCATTTGAAGATACTTGATTTTGACTAGATGTTTCATATGTTTTCATTTTTTTAGAATATTCATCCATATTTATGATTGATGAGATTTCAAAATTATTTTTTGTAATTTTATTTATTACTGGTGTAATAATATTAAATAAAATAAACATTCCTAATACTACTTTTATGTATTTTTTTGTACTTCCACTTGGCAAAATTAATTCTATTATTGTCGCTATAATTACACATACTATTATTCCTTGTAACCACGTATTCAAAAAGTTCATTTTTCTTTTCTCCCATTTTATCTATACATTAGACTACTATTAGATATTTTCATAACTAATGTTGTTCCTATTATTAACATTACTGATATACTACAGAGTATTGCTAAAAGTACTTTAAATGTATCTCCCATTTGTTCTAATAGTTTTACTATTTTCTCATCTGCTATAGGTTGACAAATTGCCGAACCTAAATAATATGTACACATTAATAATAATAATCTTATTATTGGTGCTATACATATTCCTATTATTACTACAACTCCTACTATTCCTACTGCGTTTTTTAGTATGCTTGTACATCCTATAACCGTATCTACTGCGTCTGATAATATTTTTCCTACCACTGGTATGAAGCTTGAAACTGCTGCTTTAGCTGTTTTTGCTGTTACTCCATCTACACTACTGCTTAAACTTCCTTCTACTGAAACTAAGCTAACAAACAATGTTAACACTACTCCTAATACCCATACTATTGATGATTTAAAGAACTTTGACAGTTTATCTAATTGTACATAATCTGATACTTTTGATATTATTCCTAATACCGTTGAAGCAAGCAGTATTGGTATTATTACTTTTAATATAAAATTTCCTATAAATGTTATTATAAACAATAGTATTGGTTGCAGTACATTTGCTGATATTATATTTCCTGTTGTTATTACTAATGTTATTAATATTGGAATTAGTGTGTTTGAAAAAGATACTAAATTTTCTATAGATTCTTTTATCATTTCTATTACTTGTGAAAAATTGCACATTATTAATGTTACTATAAGTATGTATTGTACATAATAACAAATTTTAGATATTTCTTTATTTTCTAATCCGTCACTAAAACTTTTTAATATGCTATGTATTATTATAACTACCATTATACTTGCTATTGTTTTTATAGAATTTATTGTTTCTTTTCCTATTGTATTTAATATTCCTTTTGCTAAGGCTTCGTTATCTATTTTTCCTTTTATTGCTGAGCTTAATAACTCTTCGTAATTCAAGTCTTCGAAGCTATCTATTGTATATTTTTTTGCTTCTTCTAGGAATTTTGAGATGTTTAATGTTTCTTTTTGCGAAGATATTATTTCTTCACTTGATATTTCTTCTGTTTCATTATTTGCATATGTGTAATTTGGTAATAGTAAAATAACTATTAATATAAAGATTATTATGTATGTTTTTTTCATTAGTATCTCCTTGTTCTAAGGCAATATTTTTACAACTGTTTCTAACAATCCTGCTAAAATTGGTATAGACATCGAAACAATTATAACTTTTCCTCCCATATCTATTTTACTAGCTATAGAACTTTCTCCTGCATCTTTGCAAATACTTACTGCAAATTCTGTTAATATTGCTATTCCTGTAATTTTTATTAATAATGTTATGAATTCTTTATTTATAGATATTTTTCCTGCCAAATTATCTATTAATGAGATTATTCCTGATATTTTTGAGAACACTAGAATTAGTATTAAAGCACCAGCAACTATTGATACATATGTTACAAATTCTGGTTTATATTGTTTTAAAATAATAATTAAGATTAATGCGACTAAACCTATTCCGTATTATCTTTATAATATCCATATTATTCTCTCCTTCGAGCCTAAAGTCCAAATATTGTTCTTACTGTATCGAATAATGTACTTATTTCTTTTATTACCATGGTTAATACTATTACTAATCCTGCCAGTGTTGTCATCATTGCTTGGTCTTCTCTTCCTGCTCTTACTAGAACTTGGTGTAATACAGCAACTAGTATTCCTATTGCTGCTATTTTAAATAATAAATTAATGTCCATTTTTTGTATTCCTTTCAATTATTATTTTATTAAATTAGTAATATTACTACTGCTAGTCCCACTGTTGTTCCTAATGTTTTGTACATTTTTACATTTTTCTTACTTTCTTCTTCTGCTTTTTCTATTTGATTATCTATAAAGTTATTTACTAGTTCTATTTCACTTATTTGCCCTTCTATGTCTACTTTGCCTAGTAAATTGCTTAATGTTTTTAGTGTTTCTATGTCTTCTTTCTTCATATTTGTATTTGATTCTTCTAATGCCTGTTTCCATGCTTCTCCCGCATTTATGTTTTTTTTCATTTTTTCTGAAGCATTTTTAAAAATTTCTCCTATTTGTGCTTCTATTTTGTTTGATATTTCGTAAAACATTTCTGGAATTGGCTCATATGTAAATTTTATTTTTGTACTAAATATGTTTAATGCATTTTTCATCTGTTTTAATTCTTTTACCCTATTTGTATATTTTTTAGATATTAATATTCCAATATATGTACTTGATAATAAGATTAGTAACAACATTAAATATTTTATAACCTGCATAATGCATTCCTTGTCCTTTTTATTTTTATATATTAAGTATATTCACTTAGTATTTATTTTAGAACTAATTAATATAAAAAAAGAATTTTTATATAGCTTAAACTACTAAAAATTCTTTCTTAATATTTTTCTTCTAATTCTATTTGTGAGTAGTGTTTCTCATTTTTGTTTAGTACATATATTTTTTCTACTTTACATTTTTCCTTTTTATCACTTAAAAAAATTATTCTTTCAAAGCAATAATTTTCTATTAATTTGTTTATTGCGGGGTTTAATTTTATATCTTCAATATTTGAGCCATGTGCTGTAAATATTCCTTTTATTCCACAGCATACAGCATATTCTATTGCTTCTATTTCTTTTTGGTTTCCTATTTCATCTGCAACTATTACTTTTGGTGACATGGAACGAATTAACATTGTCATTCCTAGTGCCTTTGGTACTCCGTCTAACACATCTGTTCTAGCTCCTATATCATTTTGAGGTATTCCGGTGATACATTGCTGCAATTTCTCCTCTTTCATCTACTACCCCTACGTTTATTCCATGAAATGATAATGTTTCTATTCCATTACTAACTCTTCTTACTAAATCTCTTAAAATTGTTGTTTTTCCTACTCCTGGTGGTGATACTATTAATGTACTGTACACGTCATTTTCTTTTAAATTTAATATGTATTTTATAATTTTATCGCTTGCACCTAATACTTGTTTTGCTATCCTAAAGTTTAAACTGGACAAGTATGTAATGTTTATAATTTTGCCATCTTTTACTACTACATTTCCACTAATTCCTACTCTATGTCCGCCTTTTAGTGTAATGTATCCATTGCATATTTGATTTTGATAGCTATATATTGAGTTGTCACATATTTGTTGCAATATATCTAATATTTCTTCTGGTTTTACTATATATTCAATTACTATTTCAGTTTGTCCTAATTTTAATATAATTGGTCTATTTACTCGTATTCTTATTTCTTCTAAATAGTTTAAGTTTACGTCATTTATTGTAAAATATTCATCTATTTTTCTTACTATTGCATTAGGAAAACATCTTAATATACTATTTATCTGTATCATAATACTATTATTATATTCATTAGTTTTCTTTATAGAACTAAAAAAATACGAAACTTACCTGTTTTTAAGTTTCGTATTTTTATTTATATTTTACTCATTCCAGTTATGATATACTTCAGATACATCATCTAATTCATCTAACATATCTAAAAATCTTTCCATTTTTGCAACTCCTGATTCATCTAAGTCTACATATGTAGATGGTACCATTTGTACTCCTGCTTCTAAGAATTCTATTCCTTCTTGTTCTAATTGTTCTCTTACTTGTGAAAATGTTTCTGGTGTTGTTGTTATTTCATATACTTCTTCTTCTGAAGAAAAATCTTCTGCTCCTGCTTCTATTGCAAGCATCATTAGGCTATCTTCATCTAATTTGCAGTTAGCTTTATCTACTACTATAACTCCTTTTTTAGTAAACAAATATGATACACATCCATTTGTTCCTAAATTTCCTCCACATTTTGAAAAAGCATGTCTTACATCTGCTGCTGTTCTATTTTTATTGTCTGTTGCAGCTTCTACTATGACTGCTATTCCGTTTGGTCCGTATCCTTCATAAATTACTTCTTCATAATTTTCAGTATTTCCTGCTCCTGCTGCTTTTTTTATTGCATTATTTATTGTATCATTTGGCATATTTGCTGCTTTACATTTAGCTATAACATCTTTTAATTTAGAGTTTCCAGCTGGATCTGCACCACCTTGTTTTACTGCCATTAGTAATTCTCTACCTAACTTTGTAAATACTTTTCCTCTTGCTGCATCTGCTTTTCCTTTTTTGGCTTGTATGTTATGCCATTTTGAATGTCCTGACATTTTTATTCCTCCTCGTTTTCTCTTATAAAATCTTTTTTCATTTTAGCACATAATTTTTCTTTTGTAAAGAAAATACATGTCTATTTAAAAAATTCCTAAAAAATCCCCAAAAAGTACATAAACTTTTTGGGAATTTTTTAGCTTTACTTTTTCTCTTTGTTACGTTTATCTTGAATTATTTCCATTTTTTTCTGTAATTAGTTTTACATTATTTTCTTTTGCCCACGCAACACAACCTTTCAATTATGATCTATTTTTATTTTTATCCCAATGCTACATCTAATATCATCATTAATACGAATCCACCTATTAATCCAAATGTTGCTAAGTTTTTATAGTCTTTTACTGATTCCGGAAGTAATTCCCTTGCAACTACTATTAACATTGCTCCTGCTGCAAATGCTAATAAGAAAGGTAGCATGCTTCTTATATATATTACCAATATCGCTCCTATTACCGCTGCTATTGGCTCAACTAATGCAGATGCCTGCCCTATCATAAAGCTTTTAAATCTTGAATATCCTTCACTTCTTAAAGGTAATGATACTGCCGCCCCTTCTGGAAAATTTTGTATACCTATCCCAAGTGCTAACATAATTGCACCTATTAGAGTCATTCCTGGAACTCCACTTGCTATTCCTCCAAACGCAACTCCCACTGCCATACCTTCTGGTATATTGTGTATTGTTATTGCAGATATTAATAAAATGCATCTTTTTAAAGATGATTTATTTTTTAAGTCTTTCTTGCTTTTTAAAGCTTTGTCTAAAAATTTATCTGATAATAATACAAATAATCCTCCTATTATAAAACCTACTGCAGGTAAAAGCCACTGTATGTAACCCAATTCTGCAGATAATTCTATTGAAGGTGCTATTAATGACCAAAATGCAGCTGCAATCATAACTCCTGCACTAAAGCCTAAAATTGTATCTAATACTTTTTTATTCATTTCTTTAAAAAAGCAAACTACTAATGCACCTAATGCTGTTACTCCCCATGTAAATGTACAAGCAAGAAATGCCTGAATTATAGGGTTTAAACTTTCAAACCAATCCAATTTTATTCACCTCACATTACATATTATGTTTACTTTTTATATAATGTGACAGAAAAGAACCCACAAGAATATTTAAATCTTGTGGGTTTTTTTCAAATTTTTTTAGCCATTTGCTTTATAAAATCCATTAATTCAATGTCTATTGAAACGCTCTTTAAGGCTTCAATCATCCACTGTTCAACTCTATCTCTGGATTTTTGCAATTTTTTGTTGGATGGTACTACCATTCCTTTGCTCACTTCTTTCAAAAGCTGTTTTTTTGTGTTTTTTTCACCTTCAACTTTTAAAATTACAATTGCCTTTCTTAAGAATTCATAGCCTGGATCTACTCTATCCAGTCCTTTTCCCCGAAGAAGTTCCTCTGCTCTGTTATAGAGTTCAGGGTATTCAGCAATTTTACACATAGCTTTTTCCTCCTTATGTTGTAACTAAATTTAGTTATTACAGATATATAAATGATACTTTTATAGTATATCATGTATTATGTAAAATTGCAAGAGAAAGCACACTATAATGTGCTTTTTTGTAATATTCTTTATTAAATATATAATAAATATTTAAATACAAACCAGAATTGGCAAAAACTTCCTAGCATAACAAATATATGAAATATCTCATGAAATCCAAAATTTTTAGTAGTAAATGGTGCTTTTTTTATTCCATATATTACTCCTCCTATAGTATAAAATATTCCTCCTATTAAAAGCCATAATAGTGATGGAAGAGCATTTAATTCCTTAAATGTTTTTAATAATGGATATGCCATTATTATTACTAACCACCCCATTGCAATGTATATCGATGTTGTTAGCCATCTTGGAGCTTTTATCCATACTGCTGATAATATAGTTCCTAATACTGCTAATCCCCATACAACTCCAAATATACTCCAACCCCATGGTCCTCTTATTGGTCCTAAACATATGGGTGTATATGTTGCTGCTATTAATATATATATCATTATATGGTCAAATTTTTTGAATACTCTTGTTCCTGTTTCTCCTAAATTTAATAAATGATATAAACTACTAAAGGTATATAATAACACCAATCCCACACCAAATATGATAAAAGAAACAATATCCCATGCTTTTTCTCCATAAATTGATGAATATACAATTAATAATACTAAGCCTGCAACTGAAAATACAGCACCTATTAGGTGTGAAATTCCGACTTACTGGATCTTTTATCTTTTTCATTTTAGGTCCTCCTTTTATTTTAAATATCATAAAAATATGTAGCTTCTAAGTCTGCTTCGTGTGTAAGAAGCGCAATTGGATATTTTTTATATGCTTGTCCTATTGTTGTATATAATTCTTTTGGTTCAGTAAATCCCATATGCCAACGAATTGCATATCTTTCTTCTGGTGTTAATTTTATAAATTCTGATATCATCATTACTGATTTTTCCCCATGCCCATATGGTATTGTATCTTCTATTGTATAATAAGGTACTTTTTCCCATACTCCTTGCTCATTTTTTGCATTACGATAATCTACTTTATAAAAATTAGTTTTGCATATATCATGCAATAATGCTATTATCCTTACAGATTCACTGTCTCCTGCTTTTTGTTTTAGTATTTCATATACTTTCATGCTATGTTCCAAAAGGCCTCCTTTAAAACTACCATGAAATCTAGTGCTAGCTGGTGCTTCAAAAAAGTCTGTTTTATTTTTTAAGAATTCTATTAAGTTTTCCATTCCTTCACGATTTGTTTGTTTCAATAATTCTATAAATTCTTCTTTCATATTTTCCCCCTAATATAAATATTTTGTATTAAATTATTTTATCATTTTTTCCTCATGTTTTAATGTTTTTACTAAATCTCCTCTCCAAGTAGAGTTAAATTTATAGTAGTATGGTTTTATATCTCCAACATAACAATCAAAATATAACATATTTCCATTTTCATCTTGTGTTTTTAGGTTTGGAAATGTTTTTATCATTTTTTTGTCACCAAAGTATCGCATTATAAATTCATCTATTTTATCATTTTTATATATTACACTATATGCTTCTTCTATTTCTTGTTTATTCGATACTTTTAAATCATATTCATGTACTTTTCTTATCATAAATAATTTTATAGCAATTCCTGTTATTATACAGTCTACTGCCATAAATAATATTATTATTGTAGTTATTATTTTTAGTTTGTTTATTGATATTTTTGATTTTATTTTATTTATTAATTTATCAACTCTTGGATTAGCATATCCCATTAAATAAATTGCTAAAAATCCCCAAAACAATGAGAAAAACACGCATATTCTACCATTTATATTTAATGGCATATTTGAATAATCCCACCACTTTACATTTAAAAATACATCTCCATACCAACTAACTATGTATTCTACTATTGAACCTACTATAAATCCACCAACAAATAGTGTGTTATGATTTTTATTGAAATATTTAAGTGATAAAATCATAACTACTGCCCCTAAGCCATATATAGCACAAAAAGGTCCATATAAAAAACTTTGTCTACTTTCTATAACTCCTTTTGTTACCATTCCAAATACTGTTTCTATAATATAACCTATTGCACTATATATAATGAAGTATGCAAATATTCTCCATATACTTACTCCAAATATAGTAAATTTTTTTACATCATTTTTTACATCATTTTTTAATTCTTCTCTTACTTGTTCTATTTCTTTTTTCATTTTTTTCTCCTGTTCAATTTGTAATTTTATAAAATTAT
>ULWF01063502.1_pt1 | contig 26042 bp, 23 predicted proteins | sample 1960081 | NCBI WGS metagenome assembly ULWF01 (sample SAMEA4835805, study PRJEB28245) | human gut metagenome | biome: gut microbiome; material: fecal sample | place: Denmark | collected 2008
TCAAAATTACCAGTGGGGATTTTTTATTGTATAAAAAATCAATCATATTTCAGAATGAAAATATATTCAAAGTTCGAATGGTTCGAACAGATTAATTATTGGTGCTGATGGTGGGACTCGAACCCACATGGTTTCCCGCTGGATTTTGAGTCCAGTGCGTCTGCCAGTTCCGCCACATCAGCATATTTATATAAGTAAAATTAGTTTGGCTCTACATACTGACGTTGTAACTCACATTCGTTCGAACAACCTCAGCAAGTTCCGCCACATCAGCGTATTCATATAAGTCAAATTAATTTAAGCATTATTATAATAACAGAAAAAACAAAAATTATCAATACAAAATACAAAATTAATAATAAAAAGAAAAGTAAAATAGAAAAACACTTGTTAAAAACTATAAATGTGTATATAATAAGGAAAAAGAAAAAATGTCAAAAAAGGTGAAAAAATGTTATATAATTATGGATTAATAGAAGTAAAACCAAAGATAAATAAAAAGAAAATATTTTTCATCACACTTATAATAATAGTAGTAATATCAATAGCTATTTATAGTGGAATAAAAGGTGCACAATATAAAAAACAAAAAGAAAATGAAAAAGTAAATGAACAAATTGCATTAGAAGAACAAATAGAAACAGATAAAATAGCAAAAGTAAAAAAAGAAGAAGAAGAAAAACGACTAAAAAATGCAAATCCATTTACAGAAAGTCAAATTCAAGCTATAGAAAATATATATAATGATGTAGAACCAAAAAGAGTTTTTCTTACATTTGATGATGGACCAACAAAATCTGTTACACCATATATATTAGATTTACTAAAAAGTGAAAATATTAAAGCAACATTTTTTGTGTTAGGAAATAGAGCAAAGGCAAATCCAGAATTAATACAAAGAGAATTTAATGAGGGACATTATATTGCAAACCATGGATATTCACATAAATATAGCCAGATATATCAAAGTCCACAAACTGTATTAGATGAATATAATTATACAGAAGAATGTATACAGCAAGCTTTAAATAACAAAGATTATCATTCTAAATTATTTAGATTTCCAGGAGGATCAATAGGAGGATATTATCATTCAATAAAAAGAGAAACAAAGCAAATATTACTTCAAAATGGAATTGCATATTTAGATTGGAATTCTTTATCTAAAGATGCAGAAGGTGCAAAGACAAAGGAAGAATTATTACAAAACATAGTAGATACAATTGGAACAAAAAAAAGTGTTGTAATATTAATGCATGATGCGTCAGATAAAATATTGACGTATGAAACATTACCAAGTGTCATACAATACTTAAGAGAAAATGGTTATGAATTTAAAACAATATATGATATTATTTAATACTTTTTAGGAGGAAAATAAATTGATATATGATGTTATAGTTATAGGGAGTGGACCTGCTGGAATTTCAGCGAGTTTATATACTAAAAGAGCAAATTTAGAAACTTTAATCATATCAAAAGGAATAGGAACATTAGATAAAGTAAAGAAAATACAAAATTATTATGGATTACCAATAAACAAAAGTGGAGAGGAACTACAAAAAATTGGAGAAGAACAAATAAAAAATATAGGAGTAGAAATAAAGAAAGAGGAAGTAGTTCAAATAGATTATGATGAAAACTTTATAGTTAGAACATTAAATCATAATTATGAATCTAAAAATGTAATTATAGCTACTGGAAGTAGCAGAAAAAGTACAAATATAAAAGGAATAAAAGAATTTGAGGGAAAAGGTATTAGCTATTGTGCAACATGTGATGCATTCTTTTTTAAAGGAAAAGATGTAGCTGTTTTAGGAAGTAAAGAATATGCTTTGCACGAAGCTGAAAGTTTATTACCTATGGCAAAATCTGTTACAATGTTAACAAATGGAGAAGAGCAAATAAATAAAAGAATAGATAATGTAGAAGTAAATGAGAAAAAGATTCGTGAATTTAGAGGAATAAACAGTATAGAAGAAATAGAATTTGAAGATAATACAACTAAAAAGATAGATCGGTGTTTTTGTTGCAATAGGAACAGCTTCAAGTAGTGAATTAGCAAGAAAATTAGGAGTGAAGCTAGATGATAATAACAATATAATAGTAAATGAAAATATGCAAACTAATATACAAGGAATATATGCTTGTGGTGATTGTACAGGAGGAATACTTCAAATAGCTAAAGCAACTTATGAAGGTATGGTAGCAGGCATTTCAATAATAAAAAATAATAAAAATCTATCTTAAAAGAGGAGGAAAAAATGAAGATAACAAGTGAAAATTTTAATAAAGAAGTAATGGAGTCTGAGATTCCGGTTTTAATTGATTTTTGGGCAGAATGGTGTACTCCATGTAAAATGATGTCAAAAGTAGTTGAAGAATTAGAAGAAGAATTAAAAAGTACAATTAAAGTGGGAAAAGTAAATGTAGATGAAGAAACAAAATTAGCAACGAAATATGGAATAATGAGTATACCTACATTTATGATTTTCAAAAATGGAGAAGTAGTACAAACAAAAATAGGAATGCAAGATAAAGAAGAATTAAAAAGAATGTTAATATAAAAAATAGAAGCCTTGAAACACTATAAAAATCAAGGCTTTTATTTTATTTATAAAATACGAACAAAAATTTGAAAAAATTACAAAAAAGTATTGACAAATATAAAATAAAAATATAAAATAAGTTCAACAAAAACGAACAAGAGTTTCAAAAACAAAATTTTAATAAGGAGTGATAAAAATGAATTTATTTTCAAATAAAAACAATGTAATAACTTATACAGTAAATAAGGTAAGCACAAATAATTTATATATATCTGTACAAAATGGAGAAGTTATTATTAATGCTCCTTGGTATACAACAAGTGCAGAAATTCAAAAAATGGTAGAAGAAAAGAAAAAATGGATATTAAATAAAATAGCAGAATATGAAAAAAATTACGGAGATAAAAGAGAAAATACTAAAATAGAAAATGTAAAAATATTAGGTAAAAACTATAAATTAGTAGTTCAATATAAAAATGTAAAAATGCCAGAATTAAAAGTAGAAAATAAAGAAATACAAGTTAAATTACCACATATTTATAAAAAAATGAAAAATCCAGATGCAATAGAAGTTATAATAAATAAAATGTATGAAAAAATAGCAGAAAAAGAAATAGAAAATGCTATGGAAAAAACAAGAATTATGTTAGATATGGCACCTGAAGATTATGAAATAAGAAAAATAGAAAATACATTAGCTGTTTGCAAAAATAAAAAAATTACAATTAATCCTGAGATAGTTAAATATTCAAGGGATGTTATAGAATATATTGTATTACATGAATTTTGCCATTTAAAATATAAAAATCACACAAAATCATTTTATAATATGCTAAAAACATATATGCCAAATTATGAAAAAATAGAGAAAAAATTAGAAAAAGTTTCATATTAAAAAAGTAAAATAATTTTATTCAACAATTATAAATACTAGAATATAATGAATCAAGGAGGTATTTATAATATGGATGGAATTTATGAGGTTAGTATTAATACACCTATGGGACCTATGAATGGGAAAGTAATATTAAAAACAAATGATAATATGTTAGAAGGAATACTAGAAATAATGGGAATGAAACATACTCTATCAGGAGGAAAAGTTAAAGGAAACCAATGTTATTTTAAAGGAAATATAAAAAACAATGCACTTAATATAAATTATGAAATTATGGGGCAATTAATGGGAAATGTTTTAAATATATATGCTAAAACTAATATGGGAGAATTTAAATTAAAAGGAAAGAAAATTGGATAGAAGAACTATAAGTCAAACAATAAAGACCATTATGGTAAATGGTCTTTATTACTATTTTATATATAATATATATTCAAGATGTTGCAAACTACAATTATATTTTTAGTTTTTATGAAAAAATAATTTTATTTTGCTAATAATTTTACTAAAAAATGAATCTTTACTAGTTGCTATTGATGTGGTATTTTCTGTAACTTCAATATTTTTTTGTTTATTTTTAAAAACATTATTAGGATTATAAATTTCTTTAAGTTTTTCTTGATATTTTATATCATTTTCATTTAAAGTTTTTTGAATTTTAATTTTTTCAATATCATCACATATATAATCTCTATATAGTAGAGTTAATATTTCCTTTGTAGGTGTTAATAAATTTTGTTTTTCCAAAGGAAGAGATGTATCAATACTCCAATTATAATTTTGAGATTTATTATTTTCAAAGTAACTAATGAATTTTTTTGGTATTCTTGCTTTTAAGTTTGGAGCCATATATTTTAATATTTCATTTACTTGATAAAGTGAATTTGCATATTCTATATTTTCCATACTATTCTCCTTTTTCTTCTGATTTGTTTTTGGCATTTTCATTAGAGTGATGTAGCCATTTTGACATTTGGTCTTTTAATGATAATGATCTTTTTTCTATGGTTTCAGTTCTTTGTTCTGATGCAATTTTTTCTAAAGATTCTTTATCAGCAAGATATCGCAAAGATTCTATTTCTTGTCTTTTACGATATAATGTTAGTTCTTCTAATAAATACAATTCGACATCTTCTTTACTGTGACTTTTAGCATATTCTGCATATTCTTTTGATTGAACTACTGGTACTAAAGCCTTAATTTCATTACCGTTTAAGTGAGATAATTTAAGCATAGAAAGAGAGTCTAAATTTTCTCTTCCTTTAGAAGTATCAAGAATCTCTAAATAAAAATTAGGTACAATTTCTCCGTTTAAAATTAGTTTCCAAATCACTTATTTGAACATTCCAAAATTCTGCGGGGTATTTACCACCATTGCTAATACAAACACTTTCATCTAATCCTTCTTTTTGTAAGTATTCTCTATATTCTTTTTGAAATTGTTTTCTCATTTCATCATAGTGATCTACTAACTTTTTATTTATAAGGTCTTGTTCAGTTAATTGATCTAATAATACAAATGATAGTCCTCTATCTTTAAACATAAAACTATAATCACTAGATATTGCAACATTTTCTTTTTGTATTTCAGAGTATAATGTTTTTAATAATTCACTGCTTTGTTCATTTGTAGATATTAAATCAAAACTTCTATTAGACCATAAAGCAATAACTTCAGGAGCATCTAATTTGAAAATAGATTCTTCTTTACGTTTTCTATCATCATTATATATATATCTATTCATAATTTCATGTCTTTCTTCTTCTGTCTTTTCCATCAAATTCATATAGTTATATATATTGTTTGTTAGCCAAACGCTTCCATCACTGAAATCCATTAAATTAACTACTTGAGGATTCTCAATAATTTCTCCATTAAATGGGTTATCTTTATTTTTATCTCTACTTTTTTTTGGTTTCATTTGTTCGTTACCAGAATATCCAAATTCATGTTCACCATAAAATCCATATCCTGCATTAAAACCAACTAATTTACCGTTTCTTTTTAATACTTCCTGTCCAAGATATGCATATCTACTCATATATTTCACTCCTTTATTATATAATATTAGTATTAGTTTGGCTGGGGTACTGTGATTCGAACACAGGAATGTCGGAGTCAGAGTCCGATGCCTTACCGCTTGGCGATACCCCAATAAAAATATATATGAAATATATCATATACTATCAAAAAAAGCAATATTGTTAAAATATAAAAATTACCAAAATTTACATTTGTTTGAATATAAAAATATCAACTGTGAATAATATAAACAGGAGGTATTAAAAATGAGAGATTATTTAGGTATAGAACACATTAAAGCTTTAGAAGTATTTGATTCAAGAGGAAATCCAACAGTACAAGTAGAAGTTGTAACAGAAGGAGGATTTACAGGAGTAGCTATGGTTCCATCGGGTGCATCTACCGGAAGTTTTGAGGCAGTAGAATTGAGAGATAACAATAAAGAACGCCTGATGGGTAAAGGAGTAACAAAGGCAGTACAAAATGTAAATAAAAGAATAGCAAAAATTTTAAAAGGTGCAAATATATACGATCAAATTAATATAGATAAACAACTTATAGAATTAGATGGAACAGAAAATAAACAAGAATTAGGAGCTAATGCAACATTAGGAGTTTCTATTGCATGTGCTAGAGCTGCAGCAAATTCTTTAGGAATGAGCTTGTACAATTATTTGGGAGGAGTAAATGCAAAGGTACTTCCAACACCTATGATGAATATACTAAATGGAGGTAAACATTCAGATAATAACATAAGTATACAAGAATTTATGATTATGCCAATAGGTGGGAAAACATTTAGAGAAAAAATGGAGATGGGAGTAGAAGTTTATCATACTTTAAAAAATGTGCTAAAACAAAAAGGTTATAGTACTGCAGTTGGAGATGAGGGAGGATTTGCTCCAAATTTAGAAAATGAAGAAGAAGCAATAAAAGTTATTATAGAAGCAATACAAAAGGCAGGTTATATTCCAGGGAAAGATGTAGCTTTAAGTTTAGATATAGCAAGTACAGAGATGTATGAAGAAGCTAAAAAGATAGGAAAAGAAGGTTATTATTTCTGGAAAACACAAGTATTTAAAACAAGAGATGAAATGATAGAATATTTAGAACAATTAGTTATAAAATATCCAGTTATTTCTATAGAAGATGGATTAGCTGAAGAAGATTGGGAAGGATGGAAAACTTTAACTAAAAAAATAGGAGAAAAAGTACAATTAGTAGGAGATGATTTATTCGTAACAAATGTTAAAAGATTAGATAAAGGAATAAAAAATAAAGTCGCAAATAGTATATTAATAAAACCTAATCAAATAGGAACAATTACAGAAACTTTAGATGCAATAGAACTTGCAAAGCAAAATGGATATAAAGCAATAATATCACATCGTTCAGGAGAGACTGAAGATACAACAATTGCAGATATAGCAGTTGCAACAAATGTAGGACAGATAAAAACAGGTGCTCCTTGTAGGACTGATAGAGTTTCAAAATATAATAGGCTATTAAATATTGAAGATGAAATAAAAGAATAAAAAACATAAAAAAAGAAATGATATTTTTATCAATCATTTCTTTTTTTATAAAATTTATTTACTATTCTTATTTAAAAAGTATAATCTAATTCCAATTACAGCACAAACAATTAAAACAATTGCTGGAACTACATAAGTTGTAGAAGTTAATCCTGTTTGTGGAATTACTTTATTTGCTTTTGTGTTATCTCCAGATAATCTTATTTTTGGAGATACTGTAGAAGTAGCAGGTGTATCTAATTGGTCAGCATTAATTTCTACTTTTTCATTTGTATTTAAAATAACATTAACAATGCTTGTATCTACATTTTCTTTTACTTTTAATTTATAAGAAACAGTTCCTGTTTCACCATATCCTAAAGAATCAATATGCCATACAATACAATTATTTTGTAAATCAATAGAAGGTGAAATTGTACCTAAATTAGGAGATGCTACATATTCAAAATCAAAGTTGTTTATAATTTCTTGCGGAAAATAATCATAAATGTCAATATTAGTTAATACTCCATCATTAGGATTAACAATGTCATTTAAAATATCTTTAGAAATTGTTTTATCTATTTTTGAATCAGGAATGTAATAGAATTTTCCGTAATTTGGTTTTTCAGAAGTACCAAAAATTTCTTCTGCTAATTCTTTATAAGTTTTACCTGTTTCTGGGTTTGGTACATTAGATTCTACACCAGTCATAACAGATAAAAGATTAATTTTATCTGTTGATGTAATTTTTTCTAAAGTCTTTTTAGTATTTGTAGCTGTTGTTCCAGAATACTCAAATGTAGGTTTACCAATAGAATAATTAGGAACACCATCTGTTAATAAAATGATATACTTATTTTCACAAGTTTCAGAAAAGTTTTGACTTGCTAAAGTAATACCTGCGTCAATATCTGTTTGACCATTTCCATCAAAAGTTATAGATTCAATTACTTTTGAAATATCTTCACTAGAAGAGGTTAAAGCACTTTTTAATTTAGCATCTTCTAGAGTGCCAAATTTATCACTTGTAGAGAATGTAACTATTCCTAGTTTAACATTTTCATTTTCTAAAAGAGTGGTAGCTAGTTTATTAGCAGCAGCTTTTATAGCATCTATTCTTGTTACGCCAGTTGAAACTTCTTTTACCATACTATCTGAAGTATCCATTACTAAAATAATTTCAGAAGGACCTGTTAAAGGTTTCTCAGCAATATTTTTTATTTGCATTTGTAGAGTTATTTCTTTTTTATCTAAATTATAATCGATAATTTTCTTCTCAAAAATAGCAGAGTCCTTTATATTAATAGTGCATACATTATTTTCAACAATTTCTAATTTTAAGTCTTTAGAAGTTGTTGTTGCTGCAAAACAAGTTGTAGAAACAACTAAAAATAATAATAAAATAATAGTTAAAATTTTGTTTAATTTTTTCATAAAAAACCTTCCTTTCAAATTTTTACATATTAATTATAGTATAACCAATATTATAATTTCAAGTATATTGCTAAAATGAAATAAAAATGTAATATTTAGTAGAAAAAAGTAAAAAAATATGTTAATATATTAAATACATATAAAAAGTGGGGGAATAAAAATGCTTTCAAATATATTAAGTCAGGTAAATAATCCGAATGACTTAAAAAAATTAAATATTAAAGAAAAAGAACAATTAGCAAAAGAAATAAGAGAAAAAATAATAAATACAGTATCAAAGACGGGAGGACATTTAGCTTCAAATCTAGGAGTAGTAGAATTAACAATAGCACTTCATAGTGTATTTGATACACCCAAAGATAGAATCGTATGGGATGTAGGACATCAAACTTATGTACATAAAATTCTAACAGGAAGAAAAGAACAATTGGAAACGTTAAGACAATTAGGAGGAATGGCAGGATTTCCAAAAACAAGAGAATCAGAATATGATACATTTGATACAGGTCATAGTAGTACATCTATTTCTGTAGCGTTGGGAATGGCAAGAGCAAGAGATATAGAGCATAAAGATAATAATGTTATAGCAGTAATAGGAGATGGAGCTTTAACAGGAGGAATGGCTCTAGAAGCTTTAAATGATGCAGGAAATAGTAAGACAAGATTAATAGTGATATTAAATGATAATGAAATGAGTATTTCTAAAAATGTTGGAGGAATATCTCAATTTTTAACAAAAGTAAGAACTAAAAAATTCTATAAAAAATCAAATAATTTTGTAAGAAAGATATTAGTAAAAATTCCAGGAATTGGTCCAGGAATAATAAGAATAGCAAGAAGAATAAAATATAGTTTAAAACAATTATTTTTACCAAATATGTTTTTCGAAGACTTAGGGTATAAATACTTAGGACCAGTGGATGGAAATGATATAGAAAGAGTAGAATGGATTTTAAATTTAGCCAAAAAAGAAAGAGAACAACCAGTTCTTGTACATATAATAACTAAAAAAGGAAAAGGGTATAAACCAGCAGAGGAAAATCCAGATAAATTTCATGCCACTTCAAGTTTTGAAATAGAAACAGGAAAAGCAAAAAAAGAAAAAGTAAAAGACTATTCACAAGTATTTGGGGAAAAATTAGTAGAACTTGCATCTAAAAATGAAAAGATAGTAGCAATAACAGCTGCAATGGCAGATGGAACAGGACTAAGAAAATTTAAAGAAACATATCCAAAAAGGTTTTTTGATGTGGGAATAGCAGAACAACATGCAATTGGTTTAGCAGCAGGACTTGCAAAAGAAGGACTAATACCAGTAATACCAATATATTCATCTTTTTATCAAAGAGCATATGATCAAGTAATACATGATATAGCAATACAAAACTTACCAGTTGTAATGTGTGTGGATAGAGCAGGAATAGTTGGTCAAGATGGAGAAACACATCAAGGAATATTTGACTTATCTTTTTTCTCAATAATTCCAAATATAACAATAATGGCACCAAAAGATTTTGAGGAACTAGAGCAAATGTTAGAATTTGCTATTTCTTTAAATAAACCTGTTGTTATAAGATACCCAAGAGGAACAGAAAATGTGGAAAAATTTGAAAAGCATGAACCAATAGCAGAAGGAAAATCTGAAATATTAAAAACAGGAAAAGATATCACAATTATAGCAATAGGAAAAATGGTAGCAAGAGCAGTAAAGGTGGCAAAAAAATTAGAAGAAAAAAATATAAATGCAGAAGTAATAAATGCAAGATTTTTAAAGCCTTTGGATGAAGATAAAATAGTTAAATCTATAAGTAAAACCAAAAGAGTAATAACAATAGAAGACAATATAAAAGATGGTGGATTGGCAACAAAAGTGGCACAAGTAATAGTTGATAATAATATAAAAGATGTAAAAGTTAAAAACTTTGGATATCCAGATAAATTTATAGAACATGGAAAAGTAGAAGAACTAGAGGAAAAATATAAATTAGATGAAAAAAACATAGAGAGAGAAATCGAAAAAATATGGATAGAAGCATTTTAAATAAATATAAAAAAGAAGAAGAAAAACTAATCTTATCAAAAATATTAGATAAGATTAGTTTTTGCGAAACGAGAAACCAAATACAAGTAACAGATTTTTTAGATTTAGCGCAAAAAGAACTAATACTAAAATTTTTAAAATATCAAAATGCGGAAAATTATATATTTTTTAGTGGAAATGAAAATGCAGAAAGAGTAACCGTTATCTTTTATCCTTCAAAATTAGAAAGTTTAATAAAGAAAAATAAGATAAAGTTTGGGGAGTGGATAAAAGTTGTAAGAATAACATTACCAAATGAAAATATAGGAAAATATAATCATCAAAATTACTTGGGAGCTCTTATGAAATTAGGAATAAAAAGAGAGAAAGTAGGAGACATTTTAGTAGATGATAAAGGTGCAGATATATTAATAAAAACAGATATATTAAAGTTTGTATTAGCAAATTTGACTGAATTAACAAGATTTCAAAAATCTAAGATAGAAGAAATCGAGCTAAATGAATTAAGACGAATAGAGGAGAAAAAAGAAAAATTTACAATAACTGTTTCATCTAATAGATTAGATAATATTGTTGCAGAACTTGCAAAATGTTCAAGAAGTAAAGCAAACGAATTAATACTACAAGAAAGAGTATTAGTAAATTATCAAACAATAACAAAACAGACAAAAGAAATAAAAGAAAATGATAGAATTACTATTAGAGGAAAAGGTAGATTTGAAATAAAAGAAAAAGTAGGAAATACTAAAAAAGGAAGAATTGTAATAGAAGTAGAAAAATAAAAAATATTCAACAAAAATTGACAAAAAATAATATATCAAATATAATTAAAGCATAAAAATAAAAGGAGGAAAAAACATGGGAATAGCTGCATTAATTTTAGGAATTATATCAATAATAATAGGTTTTATACCATTATGTGGTTCAATAGCTTTAGTTCCAGCAATAATTGGTTTAATATTAGGAATAGTTGATACAGTTCAAAAAAAGAAAAAAGGTGAAAAAATAGCAGTTTCTGTAACAGGTTTAGTATTATCAGCAATTGCAATGGTTGTAATAATATTCTGGGTATTTATATTTGGAGTAATAGCAAGTAATGTAGATACTAATAGTATAAATGAATCAACAGAAAACTTTTTAACATCTTTAAATGAATGGTCTTATACATACGAAGACTATGAATAAGATAATAAATTTTATAAAAAAGAATTATATCTATGTGAATATTACATTTATATTAATTTCCATATATATAATTCTTTTTCCTATTATACAAATTCCCATAAAAGCAATTTTTCCTAGATTTAATGAATGCACATATTTAAGAACTACTGGTAAACCATGTCCATTATGCGGAGGAACGAGGTATATTCAAAATTTACCAAAAGTATTTGATGATATAACATATTTATTTAGTCCTTTTGGAATAATAATGATATGTATATTTTTAGAGATTATATATAGAATATATAATTTAACAAAAAGAAAAAAAGAAAAAACAGAAAAATATATAAAAATAGATATAACAATACATTTAATAGAACTAATAGCCTTAGCTCTTTATGAAATAGTATTTTTAATAAATGGAATATATAGTGTTTAAGGCTTTTTTATTGATTTTAAATAAGTAGTATGATAAAATACTTAACAATAATAAAAGTTTAGGAGAGAAAAATTGGAAGATAGAAAAAAATACATTAGAAATTTTAGCATAATTGCACATATAGATCATGGAAAATCAACTTTAGCCGATAGATTAATAGAAATAACAGGTGTACTTTCAAAAAGAGAAATGGAATCTCAAGTACTAGATAATATGGATATAGAAAGAGAAAGAGGAATAACTATTAAATCTCAAGCAGTTCAAATGCATTATAAAGCTAAAGATGGAAAAGAATATGAACTAAATCTAATAGATACACCTGGCCATGTAGATTTTAACTATGAAGTATCTAGAAGTTTAGCGGCATGTGATGGTGCAGTACTTGTAGTAGATGCAAGCCAAGGAGTAGAAGCTCAAACACTTGCAAATGTATATTTAGCAATAGATAATAACCTAGAAATTTTACCAGTAATAAATAAAATAGATTTACCAAATGCAAGACCGGATGAAGTAAAAAAGGAAATAGAAGATATTATAGGAATTCCAGCAATGGATGCACCTTGTATCTCAGCAAAATCTGGGCTAAATGTAGAAGAAGTTTTAGAAAAAATAGTAACAGATTTGCCTGCACCTACAGGAGACGAAAATAAAGCTTTAAAATGTCTAATATTTGATTCTTTATACAATGACTATAAAGGAGCAATAGCATATGTTAGAGTAAAAGATGGAACAGTAAAAGTAGGAGACGAAATAATGCTTATGGCAGCTAAAAAATCTTTTACAGTAACAGAGGTAGGTCACTTTGAACCAGGAAGATATGAACCATGTGAAGTTTTAGAAGCGGGTGAAGTTGGATATATTGCAGCAAGTATTAAAAATTTATCAGATATTAGAGTTGGTGATACAATAACTTTAAAAAATAGTCCAGCAGAAGAACCACTTCCAGGGTATAAAAAAGTAAATCCTATGGTATATTGTGGACTATATCCAATGGATGGTAGCGATTATGAAAACTTAAAAGTAGCATTAGAAAAGTTAAAATTAAATGACGCAGCATTAGAATATGAAGCAGAAACTTCAAATGCTTTAGGTTTTGGATTTAGATGTGGATTTTTAGGATTACTTCATTTAGAAATAATAGAAGAAAGACTAGAAAGAGAATTTGATTTAAGCTTAATTACAACATCTCCATCTGTTATTTATAAAGTATATAAAACTGATGGGACTGTAGTAGAACTATATAATCCTTCAGATTTACCAGCACCAAATGAAATATCATACATGGAAGAACCATATGTTACCGCAGAAATTTTAACACCAAAAGAATATGTTGGAAATATAATGGAAATATGTCAAAATAGACGTGGTATTTATATAGATATGAAATATTTGGACGAAAATAGAGTTAATCTAATTTACGAAATGCCATTAAATGAAATTATATATGATTTCTTTGATCAATTAAAATCAAGAACAAAAGGATATGCATCATTTGATTATGAAATAAAAGATTATAGACGTTCAGAATTAGTAAAATTAGACATTTGGGTTAATGGTGAAGGAGTAGATGCATTATCATTCATAGTACATAAAGATTCTAGCTATGAACGTGGTAAGAAAATGATAGAAAAATTAAAAACAGTTATCCCAAGACAGTTATTTAGTATTCCTTTACAAGCAGTAATAGGAGGAAAAATAATAGCAAGAGAAACAATTTCTGCAATGAGAAAAGATGTACTTGCTAAATGTTATGGTGGAGATATTACAAGGAAGAAAAAATTATTAGAAAAACAGAAAAAAGGTAAAAAGAAAATGCGTCAAATAGGAAATGTGGATATACCACAAGAGGCTTTTTTATCAGTATTAAAATTAGATGAGGAATAAGAAAAAAAGGAAAGATATTATCTTTCCTTCTTACACAAGATTACGATGTTAACTTACTAAGCTGAGAATTACAAAGTACAACCTGCCTTTTCCAATAAGAATGACACCTATTGGTGTGATCAATATTTGATTCATAAATTTCAAAATTCAAATATCTAAGAAAATTTAAACTTCGTAATTCTGAAAGAGATTTACTATACTGTTTATAACAAATAGTTAACCGAATCTTCCAATAATGTGTTTTCAAAAATTTTATCATAAAGAACCCTCCATTAAGTAAATTTTATTTGAAAACTAAAAACAAATATAATTAATTATACTATATAAATTAAAAAAAAACAATATAAGGAGATATTATAAATATGCAAAAACAAGAAGAAAAAGAATATTTAGATCAAATAGAAGGAAGAAATTCAGTAATAGAATTATTGGAATCTGGAAGAGATATAAATAAAATTTTTATTCAATCTGGAGAAAAACATGGATCAATAAATAAAATTATAGCAATGGCAAGAGAAAAAAAGGTTATAATAAAAGAAATAGATAAAAACAAAATGAAACAAATGGCTCAAACAGATAATTATCAAGGAGTTATTGCAATAGTACCACCATTTGAATATTGTGATGTAGATGATATTTTATCAGAAGCGAAATCTAGAAAAGAAGAACCTTTTGTAGTAATATTAGATGGAATAGAAGATGTACACAATTTAGGTTCAATTATAAGAACAGCTGAAACGGCAGGTGTACATGGAATAATAATACCAAAAAGAAGAGCTGCATCTGTAAATAGTATAGTTTCAAAAGTATCTGCAGGAGCTGTAGAATACATGAAAATTGCAAGGGTAAATAATTTAACTGATACAATAAAATATCTAAAAGAACAAGGATTATGGATATGTGGAACAGATATGGACACTAAACAAGAATATGACAAACAAGATTATACAGGACCAATTGGAATAGTAATTGGAAGTGAAGGATTTGGAATGTCACGTTTAGTAAAAGAAAATTGTGATTTTTTAGTAAAAATTCCAATGATGGGAAGAATAACATCATTAAATGCTTCAGTTTCTGCTGGAATTGTAATATATGAAGCGGTAAAACAAAGAAAAAATAAATAAACAAAGGAGGAATAAAAATGTATTATGGAAAAAAGAAAGGAATTATAATAGCAATTGTAATAATTATTCTTTTAATAGTAATAGCTGTTGGGGGTGTAATGTTATATCTGTTTACAGATTTGTTTAAATCAAATCAAACATTATTTTTAAAATATATTGATCAAACAATACAAGGAATGAAATATGAAACTAATGATCAAACCAAAGATATTATAGAAGCTCAAAAAGAAAATCCTTATCAAATAAAAGGAACATTAAATTTTGATTATGATGGAAGTGAAAATAAACAAGCAGAAATTCTAAAACAAATAAAAGTAGAATTAGAAACAAATGCAAATGGACAAGAAGAAAAAACATATACAAAAGCATCGGTATTATATCAAAATCAAAATCTTTTTAATTTAGAGTATGCAAATAGTAATAATATCTACGCTCTAAAATCAGATGAAATAGTAACAGCATTTATAGGAGTACGAAATGAAAATTTAAAAGTACTTGCTCAAAAATTAGGAATGCAAGATAATTCAAATATACCAGATAGCATAACACCAATAGATTATGAGGATTTGTTAAACATATCAGAAGAAGAAAAACAACACATATCAGATACTTATTTGCCTGTAATAGTAAATAATATAGAAAAGAGTAAATATAGTAAACAATCAAATATTCCTATAACAAAAGAAGGAGTAGAATATAATACAACAGCATATAGATTAGATTTAACATCAGAAGACATAGCAAATATTTCAGTAAAATTATTAGAAACTTTGAAACAAGATAGCATAACATTAAATTTCATAGCTACAAAAGCGAAAATATTGAATTTACCAGAAGAATATACACAGGTAAATAATTTAACAAAACAAATAGATGAACAAATAAAGAAAATAGAAGATTCAGAAAAATCACCAGAAAATGGAGTAAGTATTGTTGTATATGAAGAAAAAGGACAAACAGTATTAACAGAAATAATTATAAAAAATAATGTGAAATTTACACTATATGCAAGCAATACAAATCAAAAAAATAGCATATACGTAATGGCAGAAAATTTAAGCACAAGTAATGATTATAATACAGTTGAAATGCAAGTAACACAAACTAAAACAGCAAAACAAACTAATACAGAAATTTTAGTTAATAAAGATAATGATAAAGGATTAGAAATATACTTAACAAATGAGGGTCTATCATCAGATGAAAAAGTTACAACAACCTGCGAAATTAATTATAATGATGGAAATGATAAGTATATAGCAAATTATGAACAAGAAATTAATTTTAACGAAGAAAATGAAATAATTAGTTTAGATAATACAAACTGTGCAATATTAAATGATTATCCAACAGATCAATTATCAATGTTGATTGTACTAATAGCACAACAAACACAAAATGTCATGAATCAAAAAATGCAACAATTAGGCATACAAACAACAAATTAAACAGAACAAATAATTACAATAGAGAAAAATACTATTGACTAATGAAGAAAAAGTAGTATAATAAAAGTATGTTGAATAGATAAAAACAAAAATGAGAAAAAGTAAAATTTAGGTTACTTAAAGAGAATACTTGTCAACGGCTGAAAGCAAGTAGAAGCAAACAAATTTGAAAAACTACCTCATTGTTTCTAGTAAAAAGCTAGACGTATTTGCCTGCGTTAAAGGAATAAATTAAGTAAAAAATAGGATGGAACCGTGTAAAAAGCACTCCTAGGTATATGTAAAAATATATCTAGAGAGTGCTTTTATTTATTGCAATAAAATAAAAAAATAGGTACCAACCAAAGGAGGAATATAAAATGTTTAGAATTAAATTAGATGGTGGAAAAACAATGGAAGTAGAAGAAAGTATGTATTGGCATACAACAGCTCATATTTTAGCACAAGCTGTTAAAAGATTATTTCCAAATTACAAATTAACAATAGGTCCAGCAATTGAAAAAGGCTTTTATTATGATTTTGATGTAGAAAAACCATTTACAGAAGATGATATATCTGCATTAGAAGAAGAAATGAAAAAAATAATTAAAGAAGATTTAACTATTGAAAGATTCGAACTTCCAAGAGAAGAAGCTATTAAATTAATGGAAGAGAGAGAAGAACCATACAAAGTAGAATTAATTAAAGATTTACCAGAAGGAGAAGTAATATCTTTTTATAAACAAGGTGAATTTGTTGACCTTTGCCGTGGTCCACATTTACCTTCAACAGGAAAAGTTAAAGCAATAAAATTAACTTCAATGTCTTCAAGCTATTGGAGAGGAGATGCTAATAACCAAACATTACAAAGAGTTTATGGAATTTCTTTCCCAAAGGCATCTGAACTTGAAGAGTACCTAACAAAACTAGAAGAAGCAAAACAAAGAGACCATAGAAAATTAGGTAAAGAACTTGGAATATTTATGACAAACGACTTAGTAGGAAAAGGACTTCCAATGTACTTACCAAACGGATGCATGGTATGGGATTTATTAGAAAATTACATTAAAGGAAAAGAAAGAAAGTTAGGTTACAAACATGTTTTAACTCCACCACTAGCAAGCGTAGATTTATATAAAACATCAGGACACTGGGAGCATTACAAAGATAGTATGTTTCCAAAAATGGAAGTTGAAGGAGAAGAATTTGTACTTCGCCCAATGAACTGTCCACATCATATGATGATATATGCAAATAGCATACATTCTTATAAAGATTTACCAATAAGAATTGGAGAGATAGCAAGAGACTGTAGATATGAAGCAAGTGGAACATTAAAAGGAATAGAAAGAGTTAGAACATTCTGCCAAAATGATGCACATTTATTTGTAACACCAGAACAGATAGAATCTGAGTTTAAAGCAGTTGTAGATTTAATTCTAGAAGTATACAAAGAATTAAATATAACAGATTATCATTTTGAGTTGTCATTGAGAGATCCAAAAGATAAAGTAAAATATCATCCAGATGACGAAATGTGGGATAATGCTGAAAATAAATTAAGACAAGTGTTAAATGATATAGGAATTGAATATGAAGAAAAAATTGGTGAAGCAGCATTTTATGGACCAAAACTAGATGTACAAGTAAGACCAGCTGTAGGAAATGAATATACATTATCTACATGTCAATTAGACTTCTGCTTACCTGCTAAATTTAATTTAGCATATATAGATAAAGATGGAGCAAAGAAAACTCCAGTAGTTCTTCATAGAGCAATATTAGGAAGTATAGATAGATTTATGGCTTACTATTTAGAAGAAACAAAAGGAGCTCTTCCAACTTGGCTTGCACCAGTTCAAGTAAAAATACTTCCAATTACAGATAAACAATTAGACTATTGTAAAAAAGTAGAACAAGAATTGTTAGATAAAGATATAAGAGTTGAGCTAGATGATAGACAAGAAAAAGTAGGATATAAAATTCGTGAAGCTCAAATGGAAAAAATACCATATATGTTAATAGTTGGAGATAAAGAAATAGAGGTAAATGCAGTAGGAGTACGTACAAGAAAAGACGGGGACATTGGACAAATGAAAGTAGAAGAATTTATTTCTAAAATTGAAGAAGAGATAAAAAATTATACACGTTAAGAAAAAAATGAATTGGAATAAAAAATTCCAATTCATTTTTTAGTTTATAAAATTAATCTTCTTTTAAAGTATATTCATTTATATTAGGTTGTACAAAGAAAGAATCATTAACTGTATTAAATTCATAACTTCTTTCAGATACCATAGATCCTACTTGCGTTTTTAATAATAAACCTGTATCTTTTTCAACATATAATAAATTAGAATCAAAAGACTCATATAAGAAGTAAGGTGAGAAAAAGTTTGAAATAATGTAGCAATCTTTTTCGTTATATTTAGAAGTTCTTATATTACAAAATGCAGAGATTAAAAAAGTTTGCCAATTATTATCTGATTCACACCAATTATAAATATTTATAGATAATACAATATTTCTATTTGGTGTTACATATTTTTCACTTGGAGTATCAATATAAGTTGTTACAGTCTCATCATTTATATATGTTGATATTTTTGTTGGATTTTTTTCAGAAACTCTTTCTATAATAGAAGTTTCTTTTGAACCTTTTTTATAATAATCCATAACTATGCTATCACCATTATCTTGACTATTAATAGAGTGTAAATGGTAGTTTGTACTAGATAAATATGGTTCTATGCTTTTTTGTAGTTTTCTAAATATCATAAAATTTCTAAAACTATGTAAAAGAAACAAAACAAATAGTACTAATAAGATAATTAAAATGGTTTTCAGTATTTTTTTAACAATTTTTTTATTCATAAAAATTCCTCCTTTGTAAAAAGTATAATATTAATCTAATTATATCATTTTATGGTAATTTTAGCAAATTGATTGTTAATAGTGTATAAATGTGATATAATTCGATACATATAAAAAGAGAAAAGGTGATAACATGAGATTAGATAAATTTTTAAAAGTATCAAGAGTAATAAAGAGAAGAACTGTGGCAAATGAAGCAGCAGATGGTGGCAGAGTAAGCGTTAATGGAAAAGTAGTAAAGCCAAGTTATGAAGTAAAAGTTGGAGATATAGTTGAAATAAAATTTGGAGATAAAATTTCTAAATTCGAAATAATGCAGATACCAAAAGTTCAAACAAAAGATATGGGAGAAATTATAAAAGTATTATAAAAAGGAAGAAAATAATATGAAAAAGCAAAAGATAACAAAAGATCCTAATTATATAGATTTTGGACAATGGCTATATGAACTAAGAACGAAAAAAGGATTAACGGAAGATCAACTTGTAGAAAAAATAGGGATGGTAAATGTAGAAAAGATAAATATAAGAAAATGGGAAAGAGATTTAGAATTTCCTGACTTAGATGCAATATATAAATTATCAGAAATATATATGATTCCAAGTAGTGAAATAATAAATAGAAAACAGCAAACACTACAAGCTGGAATGGAAGGAATACATTTTTACATAATTAGAATATTAAGCCTTTTGATGGGAATTTCTATATATGGAACTATATGGCTTAGCAGAATACTTATATATGGAACTTTAATAGTGGTTACAATATGGTTTTATTTTAAAACTTTACCACCTCAATAAAATTAATACTTTAGGAGGAAAAAATAATGTCAAAATTTGTTCATTTACATATACATAGTGAATTTAGTCTATTAGATGGAGCAAATAGAATAAAAGATATACCAGTAATTGCAAAAGAATTAGGAATGGATTCTATAGCAATTACTGATCATGGAGCAATGTTTGGAGTTATAGACTTCTATAAAGCATGTAAAGCAAATGGTGTAAAGCCAATAATAGGTTGTGAAGTGTATGTAGCACCACGAACAAGACATGACAAAGATCCTAAGCTAGATAGTAAATATAATCATTTGATATTACTTGCAAAAGATATGCAAGGATATAGAAATTTGTCAAAATTAGTTTCTTTAAGTTACACAGAAGGTTTTTATTATAAACCTAGAATAGATAAGGAAATATTAGAAAAATATCATGAAGGGTTAATTTGCTGTAGTGCTTGTTTAGCAGGAGAAGTAAGCCAAGCTATATTACAAGATAACATGGAAGAAGCAAAAAAAGTAGCTTTATGGTTTAAAAATTTATTTGGAGAAGACTATTATTTAGAAATACAAAATAATGGGGTAAAAGCTCAAGTATTAGTGAATCAGAAATTAATAGAACTTTCAAAAGAACTAAATATACCATTAGTTGCAACAAATGATGCACATTACTCAAGAAGAGAAGATGCATATAATCATGAAGTACTTTTATGTATACAAACTGGAAAGAAAATGTCAGATGAAGACAGAATGAGATTTGAAACAGATGAGCTATATATAAAATCACCAGAAGAAATGAGTGATTATTTTTCAAATGTACCAGAAGCAATAGAAAATACAGTAAAAATAGCAGAAAAATGTAATGTTGAATTTGAATTTGGACATACAATTTTGCCAAATTATGATGTGCCAGAAGCATATGAAACACACTATGATTATATAGAAGATTTAACCAAAAAAGGATTAATAAAAAGATATGGAAACATAGAAAATGCATCTTATGAGAATTTACCAGAAGAAATAAAAAGTAGAGCAGAATATGAATTGGGTGTTATTAAGAAAATGGGATATGTAGACTATTTCTTAATAGTATGGGATTATATAAATTATGCTAAAACACATGATATTCCAGTAGGACCAGGACGTGGCTCTGGTGCAGGTTCTATTGTTGCATATGCAATAGGAATAACAGATATAGATCCTATAAAATACAACTTGCTTTTTGAAAGATTTTTAAATCCTGAAAGAATTAGTATGCCCGATTTTGACGTTGATTTTTGCTATGAAAAAAGAGATAAAGTAATAGAATACGTTTGTAAAAAATATGGTTATGACCATGTATCACAAATTATAACATTTGGTACAATGTCAGCAAGAATGGTAATCCGTGATGTTGCAAGGGTTTTAGATGTACCATACGCAGAAGCAGATAAACTTGCTAAAATGATACCAAATGAGATACATATTACAATAAAAAAAGCATTAGAGCAAAATAAAGAATTGAACGAACTTTATGAGACAAATGCAGAAATAAAAAAATTATTAGATATAGCAATGGCATTAGAAGGAATGCCACGTCAGGCTTCAACACATGCTTGTGGAATAGTTATAACAAAAGAGCCAGTAGATACTTATGTTCCTTTATATGTAAGAGAAGGAAATATTTCTACACAATATATAATGACTACGTTAGAAGAACTTGGACTTTTAAAAATGGACTTTTTAGGTCTAAGAACCTTAACAGTTATAAAAGATACCATAGATTTAGTAAAGAAAGATAGAAATATAGATGTTGAATTTGATAAAGATATGAACGATCCTAAAGTTTATAAATTGTGGCAAGAAGGAAATTCGGTTGGAATATTCCAATTTGAATCGCAAGGAATGACAAACTTTATGAAGGAATTAAAGCCAGACAGTTTAGAAGATATAATAGCTGGGGTATCACTTTACAGACCTGGACCAATGGATCAAATTCCAAGATATATAGCAAACAAAAAAGACCCTGAACATGCTGTATATACGCATCCTGCATTAAAACCAATACTAGAAGTTACTTATGGATGTATGGTATATCAAGAGCAAGTTATGCAAATAGTAAGAGACTTGGCAGGATATTCTCTTGGTAGAGCTGACTTAGTTCGTCGTGCTATGGGTAAGAAAAAGCTAGATGTAATGGCAAAAGAAAGAGAAATATTTATAAATGGACAAGTTGACGAAAATGAAAATATTATAGTTCCTGGATGTGTGAGAAATGGAATAGACGAAAAAAGTGCAAATAAAATATTTGATGAAATGGCTGAATTTGCAAAATATGCATTTAACAAATCACATGCAGCAGCATATGCAGTTGTATCATATAGAACAGCATATTTAAAAGCATATTATCCAGAAGAATTTATGGCAGCAACATTAAATAGCTTCTTGGGAAATTTGGATAAAGTACCATATTATATTGAAGAATGTAGAAGATTAAAAATAGACATATTGAAACCAGACATAAATAAAAGTGAAACAAGATTTATCGTAGATAATGGAAAAATACGTTTTGGACTAGGAAGTATAAAAAACGTAGGAGTTGCAGCAGTAAATGCAGTTGTGGAAGAAAGACAAAAAAATGGTGAATATAAGTCATTTACAGATTTCTGTGAAAGAATTCAAGCAGAAGCGGTGAATAAAAAATGTATAGAAAGTTTGATAAAAGCAGGAGCATTTGACGAATTTGAGCAAACGAGAAGCACATTAATGGCATCATTTGAAGACATAGTAGATGCAATATCAGACAGTTCAAGAAAAAACATTCAAGGTCAAGTATCAATGTTCGATTTAGGTGGATTAGGAGGAAACCAAAACCCATCTGAAGAAGATGAAAAACAACTTGAAAAATTAAAATACTCATACACAACACTTAAAGAATACACAGACAAAGAGTTATTATCAATGGAAAAAGAAATGCTTGGCCTATATATATCTGGACATCCTTTGGAACAATTAAAAGAAATAATAGAAAAAAATTCAAATATAAGTACACTAAAAATAAAAGAAGGATTAGATGAATTAGAACAAACAGGAAAATTCCCATACAAAGATGGTCAAACAGTAAAATTTATAGGAATAATAAACTCAATAAAGAAAAAATACACAAAGAACAACAAAATAATGGCATTTCTTAATGTGGAAGACTTATATGGAAACATAGAAGTTATAGTATTTGAAAATTGTTATCAAATGTCAGCTAATAGCTTAATTGAAGACAATATAGTATTAATAGAAGGAAGATTAAGCATAAAAGAAGAAGAACAAAACATTACAATATTAGCAAGCAAAATAAAAAATGCACCATTAGAACCAGATGATACTGATATATTAGGAGAAAATAATGGAAGAAAAACATTAGAAATAGATATCACAAACCTTACAGAAGAACAAAAAAATAGACTAAGAGGTGCACTTAGATTTTTTGCAGGAGATAAAAACAATACACAACTATATATAATAAATAATGGAAACAAACTGCCAGCAGGAGGAATTTTCCTAAATGGAAATACTCAAAAAGAAATAGAAGAGATAGTCGCAATTGGGGACAGTCCCCAATTGTGATAATGTCACAGTTTGGGACAGAGAATAAAATGTAGAATAAAGGATGTTGAATATGAACGAAAAATTAATAATAGATGATGAAATACATGGAAAAATTGAATTAGATGGAGTGTATAAAGAACTAGTTGAATCAAAGGATTTTCAAAGACTAAAAGACATAATTCAAACAGGTACATCTTATTTGAAATATCCAGATATGAAATATGAAACTAGATTTGATCACAGTGTTGGATCTTATTACTTAATTTGCAAAATAATAGAAAGTATAGAAAGCAAATTAAATGCACAAGGAATAAAAATAAGAGAAGAGGAAAAGGAGATTGCTAAAATAGCAATGCTTCTTCATGATATTGGTCATGGTGCATATTCTCATACTTTAGAAAAGATTACAGGATATTCTCATGAAAAAAGAAGTATAGACATTGTTAAAGATGAAAATACTGAAATACATCAAATTTTGAAAGAATATTATGGAGAAGAGTTTACAACAAAGGTAGGAAAATTTTTAGAAAAAGTATATGAATATAAGAAAGAAGATAAAAAACAAAATAGCATTAAAATAAAAAATAATAGAGTAAGTTTAAAAGACTTGTTAGCATCTTTTGTTTCTAATAATATTGATGCAGATAGATTAGATTATTTAGTTAGAGACTCTCAAAAAGCAGGATATAAAATATTAACAGAAGTTGATAAATTAATAGATAGTTTTGAATTTGTTTTAGATGTAGATAAAATTGTTGTAGCAATACCAGAAGAAAAGAAAATATTTTTAGACATGGCAATATTAGAAAGGTCTAGGAATTATAAAGAAATATATTTTTGTGAACCATCTGTAATAGGAGACCATGTTCTAGATTTCTTGTTAGAAGAAATTAGAAATAATAAAAATGAAATACCAAAGGAAATAAATCCTATATTGTATAAATTTTTAACTAATAAAAAAGCAGATTTTACAACTGAAGAATATATGCAAATAGTTGAAACTCCAATGAAAGAGACTTTGGAAAGCATAAGAGACAATACTACAAATGAAAAGCTAAAAGAATTGTGTGACATAGCAAACTTCACTAAAACATATCAAACATTAAATACAGATAAAAATGAACAATATATTCGTTATTTATTACATAAAGCTATTCCTGAAATATCTGAACAAACTGATGGAATTATAGAAGAAACAAGATGTGTAAAGCCATATAAATCAAACGAACATGAAAATATAAATGTTATTACATGTAATGGAATAGAAGATTATAAAGATATAGAGCAAAATTTAATTAAGTTAGAACCGTTTTATGTAAGAACAGTTGCAATTAGCAAAGAAATGCTTAGACTAGAATTAGGAATATCTAAAGAAGAATTTAAAGAAAAATATGAAAAAATAGTAGATGAAGTAATTAGTACAGTTATAAAATCTAAAGATGAATTTGAACTTAGATATGTTTTAACAAAAGGAATAACATATGGTGAAGAAATAAAAGAAAAAATAAAGCAAAAATATAATATTGTTGATGAAGCAAAATATATGTCAAGAGATATGTATTATGATAATCCTGAAGATTATGAATTATTAGAAGGTAAAAAGGCTTTAAGATTAAGAAAAGGTGCAACATTCCATAAAAATGAAGAAACATATGGATTTAAAAAGATGAGAGCAACATACAAAAAATATCAAAAAGATTCTCAAGATGGTTATACTGTTAGAAGAAAAGAAGAACAAATAGGTGAAGATGATAAAATAACTACATATGCAGATTTTTTAAATGAGATGCAGATAAATAAAGAAACATTGGAACCTATGTTAGAAGTAAATAATTTGCGTTACTTATTTACAGTAGATGTAAATGGAGTGTTAGTAGATATATCGTTCAATACAGCCTATTATATAAATCAAATATATGAAATGTTTGGAAATATAGGAACAATAGAAATAAAGCCAAGAGACAATAAAGTATGTGACAGATTAAGTTTATTGGAATTAAGAGAGTATTTAGAAGAACAAATTCCAGAATTAGAAAAATATTTATCTAATACAAATGTATATGAAATAGGAATGTTAGATACATATGAAAAGTATAAAAAAGGTTATATTATAAACAATGATGCTAAAGAATACGAAGAAAGTCATAAAGAAGCAACAAAAAAATTAGATAAAATTTTAGAAAGTGCTAAAAACAGAAAAGATTTTGCATGGCTAAATGAAATTCCAGAAGTAGTATATAAGGGAGAAGAAAAGTAGAAAAAATAATAAATTTAAAATTAAAAATATTAAGTAAATAGATTATAATAC
>ULWF01016140.1_pt1 | contig 25691 bp, 35 predicted proteins | sample 1960081 | NCBI WGS metagenome assembly ULWF01 (sample SAMEA4835805, study PRJEB28245) | human gut metagenome | biome: gut microbiome; material: fecal sample | place: Denmark | collected 2008
ATAGGTTCTATTGCTAGTTCTTATTTATATTTTATTTTATTTTTTAAACTACATGTGTGTACCCCTGCAAGGGTTTCAGCGTTCATTTATTATTTCTCCTTTTTTTACTTTAATTCCAAGTTATATGTATATTTTTACTTAATTATATTACTACATTACTTATGTATCAACTCTATTTGTTTTACATTTATATTACATACAAATTTTGGTTGACCTTCATTTTATTTTATGGTAGTATAAATCTAATAGTAAAGGATGGTGTTTTGTATGGAAAATAATTCTCCTAAAGAAATAGAAGTTATTACAGGTAATGGAAAAGATTTAAACATTTCTCCTGTTTATGATCATATTGATATTGAAAAACCAAAAGAGGAAAATAAGAAAAAGAAAGTAATTATTCCGGAAAAGAAAAAATAAAAATTTAGAGCCTTATATTTATATATAAGACTCTATTTTTATATGATTTGTAAATTATATGGCTTGTTTTTCTTCTTCTACTTCTTCTTGATTATTTGTATTTTCAGCTTGGTCTATTACTTCTAAACTTGCTACTGATACTTCATATGCTATTTTTATTTCAGTTGTTCCATCTTCATATTTTTTCTCATATTGTCTTGATTGAACTCTTCCTATTATTTTTACTTCTGTTCCAACTGGTATATTTTCTGAAAATCTAGCATTTCTTCCCCATGCTATACAAGGGATATAATCTGATTTATTATATGCTCTGTTTACAGCTAGTAATATATCTGCAATTTCTCTTCCAAAAGGTGTTTTTCTGTAAATTGGTTTTTTACAAATATAGCCATCTAATATAACTTCGTTTGAAGTATTTTCCTTTGTTGGCTTAAATTCCTCTTCTTGCTCTTCTAAGAATTTTACTTCTTTTGCAAATACTGTAAGAACTAGTCTGTTTCTTTCATTTTCATAACTATTATATGATCTGAATTGACCTTCAATCATAATATTTTTTCCAATTTCTAATTCTCTTTCTACTAATAATCTTTCTGATATTGTAATAGGTATAATATCAGCATTTCCACTTAAACGTGGTACACTTAAATCAAATATGTAAAATTTTTCTCCGTAAATTTCATGACTAAATCTTTTTTCACTTGTTACTTTTCCAACTAATACTAGTTGATTATTCTCTGAATAGTTTGTATTCAATTTCTTTTCCTCCCCTTATTTGTTTATCTAGTGTATTTTATTCATTTAGTTTATCTTTTAGAATTTTTTCTTACATTTTCTATTATACTACCTTTTTTTGGTTTTGTCTACATAAAATGTTAAATTTTATAAATTTTGTCTTCTACATTATTTGATTTAACTGTATTTTAGCTATTTATTTTTAAATTATTTTTCCATATATTAATAAAATTGCTGTTATTGCCATTGTACACATTGAATCATTTTGTATTTCTATTTTTACTTCTTGTGGTTCTACTTTTTGCTTTTTAGCATTTATTATATTCCTTTGAAGACACACTAATATCTCTTCTTCACCGACTGAAGATGCTGTTATTGTTGCCTTTGAGTTAAATCCATATGTTATTACATTGATTTCTATATCATTTAAAACATTGAAGCTCTTTACCACATCACAGTTTATTATAAGATATTTTACATTTTCTAATACCATCTTTAAATTTTTTTCATTATTAAATTTTCTATCTAATATTATTGTATCAAATTTTATATTTTTTATATTTTCTATGTTTTTTTCTTTTATAAGTATTATTAAATTTTCATCTATTTTTAGTTGTTCTACTATTTGTTTTTTTATAATATTTGATTTTCTCTCTTCTGCTATAATTCCAATAAAAGGCATTTTGGTCTCCTTATTATATTTTTAGTTTATTGTTTCCATTTTTTAGTTACTTATTCATTCTTTGTACTCCGTTTACATCTATATAACAATTATCTTTATATATTAAATTAGAGACTGTTACTATTTTGTATCCTTTTTCTTGAATATTATGAATTAACATATCTAAACTTTCTGCTGTATGTTTTGTTCCATTGTGACTTAATATAATGCTACCAGCTTCTAATTTATTTTCTATACGTTTCCACATTTGTTCTCCTGTAAGTCCTGAATAATCTAATGTGTCCAAATTCCACTGTATTGTTGTTTGATTTTGAGCCTTAGCTGCTCTTATTACTGTTTCATTATATTCCCCATATGGTCCTCTATATAGTGTTGTTTTTTTGCCCGTTATTTTTTCTATTTTTTCACTACATTTTTGAATTTCTTCCATATTTTTTTCTAAACTTAAATTATTTACATGTGGATGTGTATTTGAATGATTTCCGAATTTCATGTCCTGCTTTACTTATTTTAATTACTGCTTCTGGGTATTTTTCTACCCAATCACCAACCATAAAAAAAGTAATATGTATTTTATATTTTGAAAGAGTATCTAATATACTATCTATATCGTCTGCATTCCAAGCGCAGTTCATTGTAAGGGCTATTTGTTTTTCTTGAGTATCTACATTATATATAGGCAATTCTTTTGTAGCTGCTGATGTCTGTATAGTCTGCTTTGCAGTCATTGTGAAAGCTAATGAAAATAATATAACTACTGTACTTAGTAAAATAATATATGAATTTATTTTTTCTTTATTAAATACTATAAACATAATTTACCTCCTAATATAATCTGTTTAATTCTATTCTTTTTTATTGTATTTTATTCCTACTAAATAATTTTTCTATAAAACTACAAAATAATACACTTTTTTCTATTTTTTTCATACTATATATTAAGCGATATGCTAAATATAATCTAAGAAAAGAGGTTTATGTTATGGATTATGATAAAAATATATGTCCTGTAATTGATGTTGACGGTGTTATTGCTTCAGGAAGACAATTTGATTTAGAAATTAGACTTCCTGAAGACAACCGTAATGTCATTTATGGTGTAGTAACAGATTGCTATGGAGATCCTGTATGTGATGCTGTTGTTAAATTAATCGAAGTTGTTTGTGAATGTGGTAAAGATGAAAGAAGACCTGTTTCTCATTCTTTCACAGATAAAGATGGTGAATTTGTATTTGGACCTTTATGTGCAAACAAATCTTACGCTATAGAAATATGGGTAAACCAAGTAAAACATTGTAAAGTTTGTACAGAATGTAAACATGAAGGAAAATGTTTAAAAGGTGTAAAAATGGACTGCAAACACGACTACAAATGTGAAAAAGGATGTACTAGAGACTGTTTAAATTCAAAAGAAGATTGTAAAGACTGTAAAGATTGTTAATTTTTTTGAATAATTATTAAAAGGAGAGTTTTAGCTCTCCTTTTATATTATGATAGTATTCCCATTTTTTTTGCAAATTGTTTTCCTTTTTTTATCATTTGTTTTTTGTTTCTTCCTGACATTTCTTTATATGCAAGCATTGCTCCTGCTGATACTACTGTTCCCATAATCATTCCTTTTATAAATTTCATATTCATTTTATTCCTCCTTTTTATATATTATTTGTTTTTTCTTATTATTTTATACTCTTTATAAAATTTATAAACTTCGTGTATTGCTATTATTAATATAAATATGGCAAAATATTTTCTTAAATTTTGTGAGCTTATGTTTTCTGAAATTTTTGCACCTACTACTGCTCCTATTATTCCATAAAAGGATATTGTTATAGCTAATTTTTTATCAACATTTTTTTGCTTTAAATTTATTAAAATTGCTGATAATGATGTAGGAATAAAGAAAATTAAATTTGTTGCTTGTGCTATATGTTGCTCCATATTCATGAATAGAGAAAGCAATAATATTAATATTGTTCCTCCTCCCATTCCTAGTCCTGTTACTATTCCTGATATAATTCCAAATACTATAGCTAACAATTTTCTCTCCTTTATAAAAATAACATTTTTATAGATACATAAAATAAAAATATTGTAAATAACATTCTTATATATTTAGTTGGTATTTTTTTTAGTAGTTTTGCTCCTAACATTCCTCCTATTATTCCACCTATAGCACAATATATACCTATTCCCCAATTTATATAATTATCTTTATAATAAAATATACTACTTGTAATTACCATTGGTAATATACAACATACCGCTGTTCCTCTTGCTACCTTATCTGGCATTTTTAATAAATATATAAATGCCGGCACTAAAATTAGCCCACCGCCAGATGCAAATAAACCACATATTATTCCAGATATAAATCCTATCAATACTTTTTTTGTTTTTTTCATTTTATTAATTATTCCTTTTAATTTTATTATGTATTTAATCATTATTTTTTATACTATTAAAATACAAATATAACGAGGCTAAATTTTAGCCTCGCCTTTTTAATTTTTTCTTAAAGTTGGAATAATGTCTTCTAGTTGTTCTACTAAAAAATCTATATCTTGTTTTGTGTTTTCTTCTCCTAAAGTAATTCTTAATGCTCCTTTCGAAAATTCTCTATTTAAACCTATAGCTAATAATACATGTGACGGTTTTGAATTTCCAGAACTACATGCACTTCCTGCTGAAGCACATATTCCTTTTTCATCTAATTTTAATAGTAAGTCTTCTCCTTCTACATTTTTAAAAGATATATTTGCATTCCCTGGAAGTCTTATATTTCTATGTCCATTTAGTTTTACCTCTGGTATTTTTTCTTCTATTTGTGATATATAATAATCCCTTAATTTTGTTAATTTATTATTATATTTTTCCATATTTTCATTTGCTATTTCTATTGCTTTTCCTAAACCAACAATTCCTGCTATATTTTCTGTTCCTGATCTTTTATCTTTTTCTTGATGGCCTCCATCTTGTATTCTTTCAAATTCTACTCCATCTTTTACATATAATGCTCCCACTCCTTTTGGTCCATAAAATTTATGTGCAGACATTGATAATAAATCTATATGCATTTTTTTTACATCTATTGGTACATTTCCTACTGCTTGAACACTATCTGTATGAAATAATATTCCATATTTTTTAGCTATTTTTCCTATTTCTTCTATTGGTTGTATTGTTCCTATTTCATTATTTGCAAACATAACACTTATTAATATTGTTTGTTTATTTATTTTACTTTCTAGCTCTTGTAGTGATATCATTCCTTGACTATCTACATTTAAATAAGTTATATTAAACCCTTGCTTTTCTAATGTTTTACAAGATTCTAATATAGCTGGATGTTCTATTTTTGTTGTGATAATGTGATTTCCTTTTTCTCTATATTTATATGCAATTCCTTTTAATGCTAAGTTATCACTTTCACTTCCACAAGAAGTAAAATAAATTTCTTTTGAGCTTGCATTAAGTGCTTTTGCTACTTGTTTTCTTGCTCTTTCTAATGCTTTTTTAGATTGTCTTCCGAATACTATATAAAGATGATGCATTTCCATATTCTATATTAAAGTATGGAAACATTTCTTTTAAAACTTTTTCTTTTACTGCTGTGGTTGCAGCATGATCAAAATATCTTATTTTCATTTTACCCTCTTTAACTTTATAATATTTATATTTTATTATATTAGTTTTATTTAATAATATTCTTGCAAACACAAAATCACTCCAGAAAATACTTTCTAGAGTGATTTATATATATAGAGTTTTTTATGTTAAACTATTTTAATTTGACACCCATCTTAATACTTTTATATTTTTATATGTATCAAGAACATCATTATATTTTTCATATTCTTCTTCCCAAATCATTTTTGGAACTTTATCAAATGCATTAAATACTTTTTCGGCTTCCATTAAGAATATTACTTGTTCTTGTGGTGTCATTTTTTTATATTTTTTAGAGAATGCATATAATTTATCTAACATTTGGTTTGCTTCAATAAATGACCAAAAGTCTTTTACATTCATTCCTGCTAATTTTAGTTGCATAACTGCATATGCTACTAAAGAAAATATTACAATTATTAATATATAAATTATCATCATTAGTTCCATTTTTTCCACCTTCTCTTTTGAATATACACTTATTATAACATGTTTGTAATATTTTTGCAACCTTTTTGTAATATTTTTGTAATATAATTGTAATATTAGATTTCTTTTTCTACATTTTTATACATTTTTTGTATATTTTCATATAGCACTTTTTTGTTTTTATACCTTTTATTTTCTTTTATTACCAGTAACCACAAATACCCTAATATTAGTAATATCGCTACGTTTTTAAAGTATAATACTGCTATGCTACTTATTGCTGTTAGCATACTTATAGTTATATTTGATATTAAATTTGTATATTTGTATGCTTTTGCTCTTCCTTCTGTAATATTTAATATGTATTTTGCTATTCTTCCTCCGTCTAAAGGATATATGGGAATTAAGTTAAACATTCCTATTATTATATTTGCATATATTATTAGTTCTATTTTTGACTCTATTATAGGATTTTTAAATATAGAGAATATTAAAATAAAGATTAAGTTTGTAAGTGGTCCACATATAGCAATTACCATTTTTTTTATTGTTAATATGGTTCCTTTTTTTATTTTATGATTATAATTTTCTAATTTGCTTTCAAATCCTATTGACAAACCAAAAGGCATTATTTCTATTTCGTTTGGTTTAAATCCCAGTAATATTCCTGCTAGCATATGACCTAATTCATGAAAAATACTAAATAACATTATTATGCCATATATTTCTATTTGTCTTGTTAGTATAAATATTGCTATAAAAATAAATATCTTTAAATTTAAACGTATTTTCAAAATGTTATTCTCCTTTTTAAAAAGCTAATATATACTCTGGATTAACTACTCTATTAGCTTTTCTTATTTCAAAATGTAAATGTGGACCTGTTGCTTTTCCTGTTGAACCTACTTCTCCTATTTTTTGTCCTTGAACAACTGTATCTCCTTGTTTTAGATATATAGTTTTGCAATGTGCGTACAATGTTGTAACATCATTTTTTTGAATATATATGTGATTTCCATAACTGCCTTCTGAAGATACACTAGTTACTGTTCCCTCCATTGAAGCAGTAAATACAGTTCCTTCATTTACTCCTATATCTATCCCTGCGTGATTTGCAGACACTATATCTGTTGGTGTCCTACTTCCAAATCTAGACGTTACTGTTCCTTTTAATGGTAGTATTAAATTATAGTTTGCTTTTATATCATTTGCATCAATTTCCATTTGGCTTAATGGTTTCTGATTTTCATCTTCTTTTTTATCTTCTTCTTTTATCTCATCTGCTGAAGTTTGTTGTATTTCATTATTTAGCAATTCAACTCCTTCTTCTCCTCCTCCAATACCACCTTCTTCATTGACTTGTTCATTAACATTTTGTTCTTCTTTACTATCGCTTTGATTATTTATTATTGGCTTTATCACTTCATTATAATATTTTTCAGTTTGAGTATATATTCCTTGAAAATTTATATCATATGATAAAAATTCTCTAGTTTTGTTTACTACTTCTTCTGAAAAAATATAATTTGAGTTTTTTATTAAATAAAAAATAAAATATATAAGCATACATATTAATACTTGTAATATTACTTTTTTTAACATTCCATATTGTACTTTATTACCAGCATTTACTTGGCTTGTAGGTACTTTTATACCATTTTGTATTCTCCTTCTTTGATAAATTTCTTCTGCTCTTCTTATTCTTTCTTCTGAAGTAATTGTTCTTTCCAATTAACACACCTCTTCCTTTGTAGGTATTTGTTAATTTATATGCTTGCCATTTTTTTTTATTACAAAAAGAAAAATAAGAATTTCTATTTAATAAAAAAATTCTTATTTTTCCTTTATTCTTATTTAAATATTGCTACCAAAAAGCTTATTATTGCTACCACCATTAAAATTGTAGTAAAAGTTTTTAATCTTTTATATTTTGTTTGCATATTTTTTTTACCTTTTTTTATTTCATATTCTTTTTTCTCTATGTTTTTTATATAATCATTTATTATAAATTCCGCTTCTTTTACCATATAATCTTTACTTTTTACCTTTTCTTCTTTTGCTACTGAATTACATTTATCAATTTTTTCTTTTTTATGTATTTTAACATTGTTTTTTAAAACGACAAATGCTTCTTCAACAATATTTGATTGTAAATCTTTTAATATAATCATATTTTTCATTTTTTCAGATTCCATATAAACTTAAATTCCTTTCGCTTTGTTTATATAGATTTTTTCCATTTTTTTCATAATTATACTAGTTATATTTTATAGTTTCTATAATTGCTTCTGATACCACATTTGATAATGTATATACAGTATTTAATGATATATTTTGTAATATCGAAAAGTTATATGCGGGTATTTTATAATCTTTTCCTACAACAGCTTTTATGCTAAGATCTCCTACTTCTATCCTACTTTTGTTTAAGCCTTTTCCTAATATTGTTTTTCCTTCTTCTATATATACATTTCCTATATTTTCTTTTTTAGATAAAGCTGCATCTATTACTACAATATATGGATTTGAATGTTTTGTTTGTATTGTTCTAATTACTTGTTCAATATTTGAATAATTTACATTTTTTATTAATGTGCCATATATTGTTATATTAAAAATATTACTATTTTCTAACATTCTTTTTAAATTTGTTCCCACAAGTGGTCCAAAGCAGTCTCCTGTTATTCTATCTGTTCCTATGCACAAAAATATTATTTCTGAATATCTTTTTATACTTTTAGCATAATTCATTTTTTTTACCATTTTTTCTTTGATTCTTTCTTTTAAATTTTCTAAATTGTAATTATAATTATCGTATATTTCCAATTTTACCTCCAAATAATTTCTTAAAAAATATTATGTGCATTTTTTATTTTTTATTCTTTTCTTGTCCCAATAATAATATTTATTTGTTTATCATTTTTGTATTTTTTTATTATATCTTCTGAAAATCCAGCCAATTGGTTTGATAAGATGATGGTATGAAAATCTTGTTTTACTAAGTCTTCCATTAGCTTATCTACTTCTTCTGGATTTTCTAATCTATATACACTCATTCCCATTTTTTCGGCTACTGTAAAATTTTTATTATCATTTTGTTCTTTTATCCATGATATTTTCACATTAATCATCTCCTTAATTTATTGTTTATTTTTTTAATTTTTTTATTCATGTTATATTTTTATTCTATTGACTTTTTTCGACTTTTTTCATATTATTCTATTATACAGTTTGAAAGGATGATTTATATGTTTAAAGAATTTAAAGAATTTGCATTAAAAGGAAATATTGTAGACATGGCAATTGGTGTTATTATAGGAGGTGCTTTTCAAAAAATAGTTTCTTCATTAGTAAATGATATTATAATGCCTTTAATTGCTATTTTTACAGGCAAAGTAGATTTTTCTGATTTGTTTTTTACAATCGGTAATTCTCAAATTAAATACGGTTCATTTATAACTACTATAGTCGACTTTTTAATTATTGCTTTTTCTATTTTTATTGCAATTCGATCTATTAATAAATTAAATGATAAAACTAAAGAGAATGTAGAAAAAATGGCTAAAAAAAATAAGTTTTTGAATAAAAAGAAACATACGAAAGAAGAACCTATTCCAGAACCTACTACAAAAGAATGTCCTTACTGCTTATCTGAAATAAATATAAAAGCTACTAGATGCCCTCATTGTACATCTGAATTAAAATAAGATAGAATATTTATAGTGAATGTAAAAAAAGCACATCTACAACGGTCAAATTACAGATGTGTTTTTTTATTGGTTATTTTTGTTTGCTAATAATTACTACTAATGCAATAATCAAGGCAAACGTAATGATAGTCATTCCTAGTAGTCCATAAAATACTATATATACTTTTTCTTTTTACTACATTATGCACTTTTTAATTCTAGTCTTAATTTATCAGCTATCATTGCTATAAATTCGCTATTAGTTGGTTTTCCTTTGCTTGCTGATACTGTGTATCCAAAGATACTTTCTACTGTTTCTGTTTGACCTCTTCCCCATGCAACTTCTATTGCATGACGTATTGCTCTTTCTACTCTAGAAGGAGTTGTTTTATATTTATCGGCGATTTCTGGGTATAATTGCTTTGTTATTTGGTTTATTACATCTATATCATTTACTACCATCATTATTGCTTCTCTTAAGTATTGGTATCCTTTTATATGAGCAGGTACTCCTACTTCATGTATTACATTTGTTACTAATGCTTCTAAATTTCCCTCATCCTTTTTATTTTCTGGAGCTATTTCTATATATTGAGATTTTATCTCTCTACTAGCGTAGTTTCCTTTCACAGCTCCTGGTTGGTAGTATTTAAAATCTCTAATTCTTTTAATTAATAATTTTATATCAAATGGTTTTACTACATAATATTCTGCACCCAAATTAATAGCTTTTTGTGTTATTTTATCTTGTCCTACTGCTGAAAGCATTATACATAAAGGCATTTTATCTAAATTATATGAATTTATTGTTTCTAAAACACCTAAACCATCTAAATGTGGCATAATAACATCTAGTAGTACTACGTCTGGCTTTTTCTCTGTAATAATTTTACAAGCTTCATTTCCATCTTTTGCAATTCCTACTACTTCCATATCCTCCTCTTTTTCCAAATATCCATTTAATGTGGTTGAAAATTCAATATTGTCGTCTGCAATTAATACCCTAATCTTATCGTTCACTTTCGTTTCCCCCTATAACAAAAAAATTTGTAAAAAATTTACATTTTGAATTATAATATGTTTTATTCAAATTTGCAAGAGTTTTTGGAAATTTTTTCAAATTTTTGTTGTTTTTGTTTATATTTCAATATTTTTTCTTATATTTTTTTGTTTTATTGTATTTAACTTTTCTATTTTTAACGAACATTCATCAATTAATTCTTTTATTTTATTTTTTTCTTTTTCTGTTACTTCTATTTTACTTACTATTTTTTCATTATATTTAACATCTATTATCAAAATATTACTTTTTTCTAAATAATATTTAACTTTTTCCCACTCGTTATATAATACAGTTATTTCTACTTCATATCCAATTTCTTCATTTACTATTGTTGCCTTTTCTAAAGCTTGCATTGTTGCTTCCGAATATGCTTTTACTAGTCCTCCCGTTCCAAGTAATATTCCTCCAAAATATCTTGTTACTACTACTAGTATGTTAGTTAGTTCATTTTTTGTTATAATATTTAACATTGGTGCACCTGCTGTTCCACTTGGTTCTCCGTCATCTGACATTTTATTTACTATCCCATTATTTGTTAAAATTGAATATGCATAACAGTTATGTCTTGCATCGTAATATTTTTTTCTTATTTCTTTTAAAATATTTTCTACTTCTTCTTGAGATTGCACATAATAAATATTAGCAATAAATTTTGATTTTTTTTCTACTATTTGTACTGAAGTATTTTCTAATATTGTTTTTGACACTTTGTTTTTTTCCTCTCTTTTTTATTTACATTGCATTAAGTTGAATTTCACATAATTAAATTTAATTTATATGATACTAAATTTTAGCTTAAAAATCAACTTTTAAAATTTTTTTAAGATTTTGAATCAGAAAAATTTGAAAATTAGTTGACAAGTTGTCTAAAATAAGTTAAAATAGTAAATGCATTTGGAAATGGTGGATTTAGCGTAGTTGGTTAACGCGCCAGTTTGTGGCACTGGAGACCATGGGTTCGAGTCCCATATTCCACCCCATTTATATTTAGCATAATTTCATATATTGGGCTGTAGCCAAGCGGTAAGGCACCAGACTTTGACTCTGGCATGCGCTAGTTCGAATCTAGCCAGCCCAGCCAATAAAAAGAACTATACGGACGAAAGTGAGTTATAGTTCTTTATTGTTTGTTCATATATTTGAAAAAGACTAGGCTATCTAATCTTCTTTTATTTCTTTTAGTTTTACATATTTACTAGTAAATATGTAATTATTATTTTTTTAAATTGTTGACTTTTTAGTTTATTTTTCATATAATAATTATAGAAGATAAGACACCACAGAAATGTGGCGTGTCGCTAAATTTATATTAAATCATTAATACATCTCTAACGGCCAAGCAGAGATGTGTTTTTTTTGTTGTCTAATTTTCTTACCGCATATACAAATAATGCAAATAAGGCAATAGCGACAACAGTTACCATTGCAAGTTCAAATATAAGTATGTATATAAAAAATAAATAAACTTGTTCTAATAACATATGCACCGCCCTCCTTTCATAAGGAAAGCGACACGTCACACTCTGTTTTGCTCATCTTCTTTTGATATTATATGTACTATTTATAATAAAATCAAGCAAACACTGGAAAATTTTTGAAAATATTTTTAATATTATAAGATAAAATTCTGTTATAGATTTAATAATATTTAGTTCTAACAAATTTATATATTGACAGAAAAAAGGATACTATCAATGATAATACCCTTTTTTCATAAAATTTAATTAAAGTTTAAGTAATCTATTAACTCTTCTTTTTTTCCTTTCTACGAAGAAATTCTCTCGCTCTTGAACTTGAATCATAAAACTCTGATACTCCATATTTTTTTGAAAGTTGTTCAATCTCTTCTCGTGTTGCCTTTTCAGGTTTTAAGTCTAAATCCTGGTAATCTTTAAATGCCATAATTTTACCTCCTAAAGAAATTGCTTTTTAAAGTTATTAATAAGTTTCAATATTATTATATTACTACTTTATGTTAATTTTATCAATTATTTGGCCTAAAAAAACAACTTTCATTTTAAAAGTTGTTTTTTAGGTTTGTTATTCTTAATATAACTTTTCGATAATATTTTTAAAAATATCTCGAAATTCTTTTAAATTCTCATCAGAATAATCTTTAATGTTTGGCGAAGTTGATAACTGTCTATATGCTCCTTCTATTCTCTCAATTTCATCACTTAACAAGTAAATTCTTTTTGCATTATGACGTCCTTTATAATATTCAATAACTTCTTCATAAGTTTCAGTAGCATATATTCTTATTTTCCACCCTATTATTCTGCTTATTTGAGGTGCCTTTGGAAATTGTAATTCATTTTCATTATAGTGAATTCCGTTATAATCTACTACATAACTACCCTTTTGATCTGGATTTTCGTAATTTGCAATTCGAAGAACATTATTTGTAGCATCATAAGCTAAAAGGTATCTAAACCTGTCATATTCTAACTCCTGACTTGTTATTCTAGGCAATCTTTCTTTTAACCCTCCACTTTTTACCTGCTTTAACATTATTTCATATTCTTCTTTTGTTACATTACAAACTATCATTGGAATAGCTTTCCGATACAATTCATCGACAAATTCATACATAGACATGTTTAATTCTTTGTCCTTTTCTCCATCCATTACAATTATTTTTTTCATTTTTTCCTCCTGTCAATTGACTTTTATTTATTGGTTTCTTTATTAAAACTCCTTTTCTTTCTAGGAGATTACAAAATTAATTAGTACTTGACTAAAACATGTAAATTATACCATCTAATTATCAAAAAGTAAAGAAAAAGAATAAAATTATATTTTTTTAATTTTATTCTTTAAAAAATTTAAAAAATTTTAGTTTTCCCCCATGTTTCGACAAACTTTGCATTTATCATATGTTATAGTTAGCCTATTGTTTTTGAAAAGAGGTGGATTACATGAATACTTTTATAAAAGATAACACAAAGAAATCTGAATCTTCTATTATTGGAAAGAAATGTGGCACTGTTACTGTTTCTGTTTATAAAGATGAATTTTCTGGTTCTCACATATTCTACATAAAAACAGATACTGATGATGTTCTTCCTGTTTCTTACGTAATTGAAGACGTATTATCTCTGTACTAAGGCTAACTGCTATTTGTTAGTCTTTTTATTTACTTGTAGATCCAAATCCTCCTACTCTTTCTCCTTCTGCTACGTCTTCATCAGCAATAAAGTATTTTTGGAATATTGCTTGTCCTATACAGTCTCCTTTTTTTATTTCTATATCTTCATCTTTTATATTAAAAAACGCAAACATTATATGTCCATCATTATCTGGATTTCCATAATAATCTTTATCTATTACTCCTATACTATTTGCTAATATAAGTCCTTTTTTTCCTGGATTAGAACTTCTATTAGCTAATATTAAGACTTCATCATCTTGCATATATGCTTTTATTCCTGTTTTTATTAATGTTGGTTTCATACCTTTTTTAAAAGATGGTACTATGCAATCTTCTGCTGCTTCTACATCATACCCTGCAGAATATTTTGTTTTTCTAACTGGTAAATTTATTTTTTTATCTTCAAAACCTTTTGCTATTTCAAATCCTCTTACCTTTTCCATATTATTTCCTCCTATTAATTACTTCTTCCCTATTCTTTCATTTTAACATTTTTTTGTCAAGTTTTTTTATATTAATTTATTTATATTTATGGTTGACTTTTTCATTTTCATATATTATAACTAATAAATGAAATTTTAAATAATTTAGGAGGTATTATTATGGATTTAAAAGGAACAAAAACAGAAGCTAATTTAAAAGCTGCATTTGCTGGTGAATCTCAAGCTAGAAATAAATATACTTATTTTGCAAGTGTTGCAAAAAAAGAAGGATATGAACAAATTGCTGCTATATTTTTAGAAACAGCTGAAAATGAAAAAGAACATGCAAAAATACATTTAAAATATTTAAATGGTATTGGAGATACAAAAGCAAATTTAGCAGATGCTGCTGCAGGTGAAAATTATGAATGGACAGATATGTACGATACATTTGCTAAAGAAGCAGAAGAAGAAGGATTTACTGAAATAGCTGCTACTTTTAGAGGAATTGGCGCTATAGAAAAAGAACATGAAGAAAGATATAGAAAACTTCTATCTAATTTAGAAGAAGGCGAAGTATTCAAAAAAGGAAGTATTGTTATTTGGAAATGTAGAAATTGTGGACATATTGTTGTTGGAACAGAAGCTCCAAAAGTTTGCCCAGTTTGCAAACACCCACAATCTTATTTTGAAATAAAAGCTGAAAATTATTAATATATAATCCAAAAATGAGTTTTTGTATGTAATACAGAAACTCATTTTTTATAATTGTAAAAATCTATTGTTTTTCTTTATATTTTTTTATATAATATTTCCAATAAATAGGAGGGGTTTTATGAAATTAAAAAAATTTATTTTTACTATTCTATTTTTGCTTTTAGTAGTTATACTATGGAATAGTAAATCTTATGCATCTGGTGATTTAACTTTAAAAAATTTAGATTATAAAGTTAAATTAAATTCGGATGGAACTGCAAATGTAACAGAAACATGGGATATTTCTATAGAAGATACAAACACTTTATTTAAAACATTTAATTTAGATTCTAATAAATTTTCTGGTTTTAAAGATGTTTCTTTAATTGAAACCACTAATGGTTCACGAAAAGAATTTACGCAAATTTTTGAAGAAATGTACCATGTTACAAAAGATTGTTTTTATGCTTTAAATACATCTTCTACTGAATTTGAAATAGCTTGGGGAGTTAGTGTAGATGGCTATTCAAGAAGAACTTTTGAAATGAATTATACTATTATAGATGCTGTTAAAAATTATGCAGATTGTAGTGAATTTTATTGGCAATTTATTTCAACTTCTTCAGCAATTCCTGCAAAAAAAGTTACAGGAACTATTATACTTCCAGCAGAAGTTACAGATATTGAAAACTTACGTGTATGGGCTCATGGTCCTTTAAACGGTAATATTAGAAGAATGGAAAATAATGTAGTCTATTTTGAAGTAGATAATTTAAGAAGTAAAACTATGTTAGAAGCAAGAGTTGTTACTCCTACGTATGTTTTTTACAATAATCTTAATACTTCTTATTCTAAAAATTTAGATAATATATTAGCTCAAGAAACTAAATGGGCAAACGAAGCAAATGCTAAAAGAGAAAAATTACAAAAACAAGAAAAAATTATGAAAACTGTATTTTTATCTTTTATCAGTATTACTAATATTGGTGGTATTTTCTTAGCTATCTATTTAGTTAAGAAAATTAAATTATACAAAGAAGAATTAGCTAAAGTGCCAAGTTATAGTCCAACAACACGATCAAAATATTATAGAGATATACCTAATGAAAATTCTTCAGCAGCACAAGCAGCTTTTGTTTATTATTTTAAAAATTCAAACATTTCTATGCATACAGCAGATGTTATTTCTGCAACAACACTTAATCTATGTTTGAAGAAATTCTTAACTTTTGAAATTTTAGATGAGAAAAAGAATAGTATTAAAATTACTTTAAATACTAATATGGATGAGAACTTATTAACAGAAAGTGAAAAATCAGTATTTAATATGTATAAAAAAGTAAATTCTACTAATTCTTTTACAATGAAAGAATTTCAAAAATATTGTAAATCTCATTCATCTTCTTGTTTAAGTAGTTTTAATTCAATTGATACCAAAGCAAAAAACGAAGCAATTCGTGAAAACAATTATAATGCTACTTTAGAAAAACAGCATTCTAAATGGTCTGGTCTAGGTATTGGATACATCTTTCTTGCAATATTTAGTCCTTTGTTAATGATTGCAAGTTTTATTCCAGCTATTATATGTGCAGTATATACTTTAAAAATAGCTGGCAAATATAATACTCTTACTCAAAAAGGTGTAGATGAGCAAGAAGCTTGGAAAGGCTTAAAAAATTATATGGAAGATTTCTCAATGATGAAAGAAAAAGAAGTTCCAGAACTTGCATTGTGGGAAAAATATTTAGTATTTGCAACAGCTTTTGGTATTGCAGATACAGTATTAAAACAACTAAAAGTAGTTTATCCACAAATGATGGATGAAACTTACATGAATGCTAATGGATATTATTATTTATATTTAATGAGTCATGGTAATTTTAGTAATAATTTCATTCATAGTATTAATACATCTATAACTAACACTTATAATAGTGTTAACTATTCTTCTGGTAGTGGATCAGGAGGTGGCTTCTCAGGAGGTGGAGGCTTCGGCGGTGGCGGAGGCCGGAATGGGCGGACGCTAATAAACTATTGGGGACGGGCCGTTTTAGTTTAGTAGTACAGTTAAACTAAATTTTCCTATTCTTAAAGGACTGTCCCTAATTGAGAAAAATACTTGTAATTTCAAGTTACTTATAGTATTATAATATTAATTTATTTAAGGAGGAAAAAATATTATGACAGCACTTATTATAATTTTAGTCGTTGTTGCTCTTATAGCTTTATTTGTTATTAGTGTATACAATGGATTAGTAAAATCAAGACAAAAAGTGAAAAATGCTTGGAGTCAAATTGAAGTACAACTTCAAAGAAGATTTGATTTAATTCCTAATTTAGTAGAATGTGTAAAAGGTTACATGGCACATGAATCTGACGTATTAGAGAAAGTAACTTCTCTTCGTTCTTCTTGGGCAAATGCTAAAGGAATTGAAGAAAAGGCAAACTTAGATAATCAATTATCTGGTGCTTTAAAAACTATTATGGCAGTTTCTGAGAACTACCCAGATTTAAAAGCAAATACAAACTTTACAGATTTACAAAACAACTTAAAAGAAACTGAAAATAAAATTTCTTTTTCTAGACAATTTTACAATGACACTGTTACAATGTACAATACAAAAATTGAAGTATTCCCAGATAATATTGTAGCTTCTATGTTTAATTTCAAAGCTGAACCATTATTTAATGTAGATAATGATGAAGCAAGAAAAAATGTTAAAGTTGATTTTAATAAATAAAAGTTAAGGCCCAACCTACATAGGTTGGGCCTCTTTTGGGTACTTTTTGGAATTACTTTCTACAATAAGGTAACAAATAAGGTAACAACTTTTCCATGTCCATTACCTGTAACACCTCATTGAGATCATCTTTGATTCTTTTTGCTTCTTTCTTCGTTTTTTCTATAGAAACTTCTCCAGAGCAAACTTTACGAAGCTTGTCTTTTAACTTAGCTGCTTCTTTTTCAAAGATTTTGAATTTTGGCATTTTGTTTATATACGGTATGCCAATTTCCTTTCTCAAATCACTCTCTTCATTGCAAACATCTAATGTTGATATAATGTTACACATTAGAGTTTGTGCCGTTTTGAGTTCGGAGTACAAAAGCGCTGCTTTGTACATTAAAGGGTTACAATTGTTCCGTCTTTCCATAAAGGCCTCTCTTTCTGGGGCTACAACCCCTAAAAAAATTAATGTTATGCAGGAGGTTATCCTCTCTACATCTCTATTATATCATATTATGCCATAAAGTGTCAATTATGTTAATGTATTCCATTTTTATAATTTGACAATTTCTCCTATCAAATCATAACCGCTTGCTTTAGTTATTTTACATTTAACAAATTTGCCTTCTAGTGCTTTATCTACCATTTTTATATAAATTAATCCATCTATATCTGGCACTTCTCTATAGCTTCTTCCAGCATAATATTTTCCGTCAAATGTTTTTGTTTCTATTAATACTTCTAATTCTTTCCCTACCATTTCTTGCTGAGTTTCACTTGCTATTTTTTGTTGAAGACTCATTATTTTGTTATATCTACTTTTCTTTGTCATTGGATGAATTTGGTCTTTTAATTTTTCTGCTGGTGTTCCTTCTTCTTTAGAGAAACTAAATGCTCCTAATCTTTCAAATCTTGCTTCTTTAACAAAGTCGTACAATTCTTCAAAATCTTCTTTTGTTTCACCTGGGAATCCTACCATTACTGTTGTACGAATTACTACTCCTGGAATTTCTTTTCTTAATCTTTTTATTAGACTCCTTATTGTTTCTCCATTGCTTTTTCTATTCATTCTTTTTAAAACACTATTAGATATATGTTGAATTGGAATATCAAAGTATTTACAGATTTTATCTTCATTTTTTACAACTTCTATTAATTCGTCTGTAATTGTTTCTGGATATGCATACAAAAATCTAATCCATTTTAATTTTTCTATTTTGCAAAGTTCTTTAAGTAATTCTGCTAGTTTAGATTCTCCATATATATCTATTCCATATTTTGTAGTATCTTGTGCTATTATGATTAGTTCTTCATATCCTTCATTTGCAAGCTTTTTAGCCTCTTCAATTACATCTTCCATTTTCCTACTTACAAATGGTCCACGTATTTTTGGTATTGCACAATATGTACAAAAATTACTACAACCTTCTGCTATTCTTAAATATGCAAAATTGTTTCCTGTTGTAATTACTCTATCTAAAAAGTTTAAGTTATTTTTATTTTCTTTTTTTGACTTTAATATTGTTTCTATTTGCTCCCATATTGTGCTATATGAACTATATTTTATCCATAAATCTACTTCTGGAATTGCTTTTGAAAGTTCTTCTTTATATCTTTCTACTAGACATCCCATTACTATTAGATATTTACATCTTTTTTTCTTATATTCTGCCATTTCTAAAATAGTATTTATTGCCTCTTCTTTTGCTGGTCCTATAAATCCACATGTATTTATTACCAACACATCCGCTTCTTCTTCATTATTTACTATTTTGTATCCATTTTCTTTAAATAGCCCTATTGCCATTTCTGTATCTACTAAATTTTTACTACATCCTAAATGTACAAATCCTACGTTCATTTTATTACTCCATTCCTCTCTTTTTTGTTTCAAATTATTCCCTTGATTTAAGGAATATCCTTTGATATTCCTTACTTTTTATCTTTCTTCTTCCTCTGTTATTCTTACATCTTTTTTTCTTTGTATGTATTCAATAATTTCATTTACACATTTTTCTAAATCATAATTTTCAAATGTTTCAAATTTTGAAATTCCTGCTTCTCTCAAATTTTCTTCTGAGAAATCTATATTATCTGCTTTTAATCTTCTTTCCATCTCTTCAAAATTTGGTTTTGCCTGTTGTTTTTCTCTTGCAGTTGCTCTTTTTCTTCTTTCTTCTTCACTTATGTGAATATATACAGGTAGCATTCTTAAATTTTTTTCTGGATGATTTTTTAAATATTTTAAAATGCTCATATACGATTCTAAAGTTCCTATACTTAAAAAATCTCCATCTTGTTTCCATTGATCATCTGCTATTGTTGCATATGTCAAAATGTCTTTCTCACCATTCTTATTTATTACATTGTAATTTCTGTTTTCCATTACTTTTTGTTCATTTTCCAATTTGTTAAATTCTTCTCTGGTTATAAAATTATATTCTCTACCTTGAATTTCTCCCTCTCTCATGGGTCTTGTTGTATAAGGAATATATAAATTTATATCTATTCTTTCTTTTACTTTTTGATATATAGTGTCTTTTCCTGCTGAACTTTTTCCCATTATATATATAATATTAGGCATTTTTTAATCTCCTATCATTTATTTTATATATTATATATTTTTTCTATATAAAAAGTCAATTTATCTTGAAATATTTATGTTTTTTGTATAAAATAGTTATATAAATTTTAGGATTGTCCCTTATGTTCCGAATTCGAAACGAAAAGGACCGTCCCTTATGTTTAAGGAGATGAAATAATTGGAAAATAATTTTAAGCCTCAAAAAAATAAAATTTATCCTGAAGTTCATGTGGATAATTTTAGAGAATTTTTAGATTATACAACAACTAATTATAATGATAGAATAGCCTTTTCTTATAAAAAGGATTCTACTGCTAAGGTTCCAGAATATATAAATGTTTCTTTTAAAAAACATAATGAAGATGTAAAGGCATTTTCAACTAAACTTTTGCAAATGGGTCTTCAAGGGAAAAAAGTTGCTTTAATTGGACATAATAAATATGAATGGCCTTTAAGTTATATGGCTATTAATACTGGAGATATGGTAACTGTTCCTTTAGATTATCTTTTACCAGAAAATGAAATTGAAAATTTATTAATTAGAAGTAATTCTGAAGCTATTATTTTTGATAATAAATTTTTAACTATATTCAAAAATATAAAAGAAAGAAATAAAACAAACTTAAAATATTATATTTGTATGGATTTAGAAGATGATACTGAAGATTTCTTATCTCTTCATAAGTTACTAAAAGAAGGATATGAGCTTCGTAAAAACGGTGATAATACATATGATAATATAAAAATTGATAGTGATAAAATGTCTATTTTATTATTTACTTCAGGAACTACAGGAATTTCTAAAGCTGTTATGCTTTCTCAAAGAAATATATGCTCTAATGTTTCTGCAATGACAACTTTAATAAAATATGAAAAAGATGATAAAGTACTTTCATTTTTACCTTTACATCATACTTTTGAATGTACAGCAACTTATTTGTTCTGTTTCTTTATTGGTTTTAATATTTGTTATTGTGATGGTTTAAAACACATTCAAAAGAATTTAGTTGAATACAACATCTCTGGTATGGTATGTGTTCCTGCAGTTTTAGATGTAATGTATCGTCAAATATGGAAAACTATAAGACAAAAGAAGTTGGAAATTCCAATGAAAATGTTAATTGCATTTTCTAACTTTTTAAGATTTTTCCATATTGATTTAAGAAAGAAATTATTTAAATCTGTTTTAGAACCTCTAGGTGGTAGACTTCGTACAATTATATATGGTTCTGCTTCTGCTGACCCTAAAGTTATAAAATTTTTCAATAGCATTGGTGTAAGAATGATTCAAGGCTATGGATTAACTGAAACTTCTCCTGTTATTTCTTGCGAGAGTGATAAATATCAAAAAGTTGGAAGTGCTGGTAGACCATTATTCTGCGAAGATGTACAAATAATTGATAAAGACGAAAATGGCATTGGAGAGATTATTGTAAAAGGTCCTAATGTTATGCTTGGCTATTACGAAAATAGCGATGCTACTAAAGAAGTTTTAGTTGATGGTTACTTCCATACAGGTGATTTAGGATATATAGATAAGCAAGGTTTTCTATTTGTTACAGGTAGAAAAAAAGATATGATTGTTTTAAAAAATGGTAAAAAAATATTCCCTCAAGAACTTGAACTATTACTAAATGAATCTTCTTTAATTGAGGAAAGTTTTGTTTATCCTTCTCCTACAGAAGTAGATAAATTATGTACTAAATTAGTTTATAAAGCTGATAACACTGCTTTTAAAGGAAAAACTAAAAAAGAAATTTATGAACTTTTAAAACAAGAGGTTAAAAATGTAAATTTACAAACTCCTACTTATAAAAATATTAGAGATGTAAAAATTACTACTGAACCTTTAATAAAAACTACTACTCAAAAAATTAAAAGACATGAAGAAATTAAGAAAATTTTAGATTAATATAAAAAAACTAGTTGAATTATATCTTCAAATTATAATTCAACTAGTTTTTTATTCTTCACTAAACATATGCTTTCTTGTTAACTCTAATAAATTTAATTTTGTAAATTCCATTATTTGTGTTTTTGCTCTATCTAATTTTAAATTTTGTCTTAATATTTCTTTAATTTCTTCTCTACTTTTTTCTTCTTCCATATCAATATAATCAATAATTATTATTCCACCAATATCTCTAAGTCTTAGTTGCTTTGCTATTTCTACAGTCGCTTCTTTGTTTACTTTTAATACAGTTTTTTCTAAATTTTCTTTTCCGGTAAATTTACCAGAGTTTACATCTATCGCAGTTAATGCTTCGGTTTTATCTATAGTTATAAAGCCTCCACACTTTAACCATACTTTTCTATTTTTCATTTTTTCTATTTGTTCACATATATCATATTTTTTTTCTAAATCTTTTTCTTCTAATTTAACTTTAATTGTTTTTATATTCATATTTTTTAATATATTTTCTACTCGTTCTTCTGTATTTTTAGTATTTACATATATTTTTTCTAATCCATTATATGCAATATCTAATATTATTTTTTCTAAAATACTTTCATTCTCTTTTATTATTCTAGGAACTTTTCCCTCTGTTTTTTCAAAATTCTCTTTAATGCTTTTCCATTCGTTTAATGTATTTTCTATATCTTCTTTTATTTCTTCTTCATTTCTTCCGTTTGCTGCTGTTCTAATAATAATTCCCATTTTCATATTTTCTTTTTTCTTTTGTACTATATCTATTAGTCTTTTTCTTTCTTCGATATCCTCAATTTTTTGAGAAACAGTAATAAAGTCATTTTCAGGAAGGATTATAACAAATTTGCCTGGTACCTGAATATTTGTACTCACTCTTGCTCCTTTTATATTGTTACTATCTTTTTTTACTTGAACTAAAATAGATTGATTTGGTTTTATATAATCTTTTATTTTATATTTTTCTATATCTTCTTTTTTATTCCCTGTTACATTACTCTTTTTGGGTAGTACATCTTTTATATGTAAAAAAGCATTCTTATCTTCTCCTATATCTATAAAAGCTGCTTGCATTCCTTGCAATACATCTTTTACTTTTCCTACATATATATTTCCTTCTAATCTTTTTTTAGATTTACTTTCTTTATAATATTCCTTTAAAATTCCATCTTCTAAATATGCTATATTTTTTTCATCTTGATTTTCTATTATTAATAATTCTAGCATTTCTTCTTTCCTTTACTTAATTAAATTTATTCATAGCTATATCTATTCCATTTTTTAATATTTCTACCATAGCTTTTGCAGCTTTTGTGGTTCCTTTGTCTAGACTTTCTATTTCTTCTTCTGGTATAGAACCTATTACATAATTTATCATATCATTTTTATATTTAGGTTGTCCTATACCTACTCTAATTCGTGCAAAATCTTCAGTTTGAAGCTCTGCAATTACAGATTTCATCCCATTGTGCGAGCCACTACTTCCTTTTTTCCTGATTTTAATTTTACCTGGTTCAACATCAATGTCATCATATATGACAAATATGTTTTCTACTGGTATTTTATAAAAATTAACTACTTGAATAATTGATTTTCCACTTAAATTCATATAAGTTTGAGGTTTTAGTAAAATAACTTTTTCATTTTCTATAAAACCCTCACCATACAATGCATCAAATTTTTTCTTATTAACTTCAATATTATATTCCTTTGCTATTTTATTTATAGTATTAAATCCCATATTGTGTCTTGTTTTACTATAATCTTCTTCAGGATTTCCAAGTCCTACTATTAAATACATTTTTCCTCCTATCCAATAAGCTTTCTTAAATCTTCTTCATTGAATTCATATTTTTTATTACAGAAATGACATACTATTTCTGCTTTTTTATCTTCTTCTAATATTTTTGTTAGCTCTTCTTTTCCTATTGTACTTAAAGCTGTTTCCATTTTTTCCTTTGAGCAGTTACATTTATATTCTGGCTTTCTTTCATCTTTTAATATTTTTATATTTTCATCACCAGTTATATCTTTTGCTATTTCTAGCAAACTCATTTCTTCGTTTAACATTTGACTTATTGGCTTTGCTTCTTTTAATCTATTTTCCAATATAAATAGTTCATCTTCTGTGGCATCTGGCATTGATGTTACTATAAATCCTCCTGCACTTTTTACTCCATTTTTATCTACAAGAACCCCTAGTGCTACTGCTGTATTTTTTTGTTCTGATATATAGTAATAATTTGCAAAATCTTCTGCAATTTCTCCTGTTATTAATTTTGACATTCCAACATATGGTTCTTTTAAACCTATATCTTTTATTACATATAAAAATCCATCTTTTCCTACTGCTGCACCAACATCCAATTTTCCATCTTCTTTTAATGGTACATCTACTATTGGATTTGTTACATATCCTTTTACCTTTAAATTACTATCTGATGTTACTATAATACTTCCTATTGGTCCATTTCCTTTTATTTGCAAAGTTAAGCTATCTTCTGCATCTTTTGTGTTAGAAGCCATTAATACTGCCATTGTTAAACATCTTCCAAGTGTTGCTGTTGCAACTGGGCTTAAATCATGTATTTTTCTTGCTTCTTCTACTAATTTAGTAGTTGAAACGCAAGTTATATTTATTTTCCCATTATATGCTAAAAATTTTTCTATTTTATCCATTTTTTCCCTCTTATAATAATTTTTTTCATATTATAACACACTTTTTTATTTTTTCATAGTACTACATAAAATTGTATGATTTTTTTGTATTCTCAATTTTTCTTTTAGCAATGTGCATTTCTTCTAATATATTATAAAAAATGAAGTAAAAATTTTATTTTTTACTTCATTTTTTACATTTATTATTTTATCTACCACATATCAAATACTTTGCTACTGCATTATGTTTTGTTGATGTTGATCCCGAAGCTGCTACACTATGGTTTCCTCCACAATGTGGGCATGTTCCATAACTTGCTGCACTATAATATGTTGCTGTCGCTCCACATCCATTACATGTATAAGTAATTACTGTCCTTGTGTAATTTGATGTTCCAGCTGTTTTTCCACAAGAAAGACTGTATACATTACTATAACAACGTCCATACACTCCATCTGTTTTGTTATCTTGATCATATACACACTGTCTAGAGCAATAATATCTGTCTGTATTTCTCGTTTTTGTATTTCCACAATAATAACAAGTTAATGTACCGCTAAATTGATATACTGAATGTGTTTTTTGACAATAATAACATTTTGCATTATTTTTTTTCGTACCAGATATTGGATTCCATGCTTCTTTAGCTATGGAAGATATTTTTTTGCCATAATTAGGACATTGAACAGCTTTTTGATAACAGCCTGATGCACTTCTATAGTAATCATAATTTGGTACCTTTGTTGCACTTGAAGTATGACTATGTGAGCATGTTTGATATATTGTAGAATTGCTAGCTGTTTGTACAAAACTTCCTTTACATGCTGTTGAATAACAACTTGCAGTGT
>ULWF01008778.1_pt1 | contig 25616 bp, 23 predicted proteins | sample 1960081 | NCBI WGS metagenome assembly ULWF01 (sample SAMEA4835805, study PRJEB28245) | human gut metagenome | biome: gut microbiome; material: fecal sample | place: Denmark | collected 2008
TTTATTATGTATTAAAATTGACTAATTAAAAATAATAAGGTATTATAATTAAAAAATAAATATTAGGAGATAATATAAAAATGAAAGAAAAATGGGATAAAATATTAAAAATTTTAAAAGAAGAAAAACAAGAGCAAATATTACAAATAAAAATAAATAATAAAGAAGAATTTGCTAATGAAATTTTAAATATTAATTTTGATCAATTAAATAAATTGTATAAAAAATCCATAGAAAATAAAAAAATAATCTCACAAAATATAGAACCAATCTCTTATGTGGATAAAGAAAAATTATCTAAAGAAGAGTATGAAAAATATAGAGAAATTGGAGAAAAAATTATAAAAAATAATCAATATGCTGTAATAACTATGGCAGGAGGACAAGGTACTAGGTTAGGGCATAATGGACCAAAAGGCACATATGATTTTGGACTTGAAAGTCATAAAACTATATTTGAAATATTATGCGACAGTTTAAAAAATAGTTATAAAAAATATGGAGTATATGTTCCATGGTATATAATGACAAGTAAACAAAATAATAATCAAACAATAGAATTTTTTGAAAGAAATAATTATTTTAATTATCCAAAAGAAAATATATATTTTTTTGAGCAGGGTGAATTGCCAGTATTAGATGAACAAGGAAAACTACTAATAAATAAAGATGGAAATTTAAATCAAGCCTCAGACGGTCATGGTGGAATATTTGTAGCAATGAGGAAAAATGGCGTAATAGATGATATGAAAAAAAGAAATATCAAATGGGGATTTATTGGACCAGTAGATAATGTTTTAGTAAAAATGGTGGATCCAATATTTATTGGACTATGTGAAGATAGAAAAGTTTTAGCAGGAGGAAAAAGTATAATAAAAGCATATCCAGAAGAAAAAGTAGGTGTATTTTGTAAAAAACAAGGAAAACCAAGTGTAATTGAATATACAGAAATTTCAAAAGAAATGTCAGAAATGAAAAATAACAAAGGAGAGCTTGTTTATGCTGAATCTCATATAAATTGTAATTTGTTTAATATAGAAGCAATTGAAGAAATGAGTAAAGACAAACTACCATATCATAGTGCTCATAAAAAAATAGAATATTTAAATAAAGAGGGACAAGTAGTAAAACCTCAAGAACCAAATGCATATAAATATGAATCTTTTATATTTGATGCTTTTGAACAGTTAGATGATATGACTATTCTAAGAGTAAAAAGAGAAGATGAATTTGCACCTATAAAAAATGCAGAAGGAAAAGATAGCCCACAAACAGCAAAAAAATTATATGAAAATTTTTGTAAAAAAAATAACATATAAGGAGGAGAAATATGTCTTACAAAGAAAAATATCAAGAATGGATAAATAGTCCAATAATAGATGAAGAAACAAAAAATAAATTAAAAAAAATTTCAAATAATGAAAAAGAAATAGAAGATAGTTTTTATAAAGAATTAGAATTTGGAACAGCAGGATTAAGAGGAATTTTAGGTGTTGGAACTAATAGAATGAATAAATATACAGTAGGAAAAGCAACACAAGGCTTAGCAAATTTTATAATAAAAGAAAAAGGACAAGAAAGAGGAGTTGCAATAGCATATGACTCAAGAAACTATTCAAAAGAATTTAGTCAAATAGCAGCATTAATATTAAATGCAAATGGAATAAAGACATATGTATTTGAAAGCTTAAGACCTGTTCCAGAATTGTCTTTTGCAGTAAGATATTTGAAATGTATATCAGGAATAATGATAACAGCCAGTCATAATCCTGCAAAATATAATGGATATAAAGTCTATGGAGAAGATGGAGCTCAAGTAACTTCACCTAAAGACAAACAAATAATGGACGAAGTAAATAATATAAAAGATTATGCGCAAATAAAAACAATAGAAAAAGAAGAAGCAATAAAAAAGGGATTATTTAATCAGATAGGTGAAAAAATAGATGAAGCATATATAAATGAAATAAAAAAACAAAGTTTGAACCCTGAAATAATAAAAAAACAAGAAAATTTAAGCATAGTATATACTCCTTTACATGGAACAGGTAACATACCAGTACAAAAAATTTTAAATGAAATAGGTTTTAAAAATATAAATATTGTAAAAGAGCAACAAGAGCCAGATGGAAATTTTCCAACTGTAGAATATCCTAATCCTGAAGATAAAAAAGCATTTAAGTTAGCTTTAGAATTAGCTCAAAAAGTTGATGCACAAATAATTCTTGCAACAGATCCTGATGCAGATAGACTAGGAGTATATGTAAAAGATACTAAAACTAATACATACATACCTTTTACAGGAAATATGTCTGCATTAATAATTTTAGAATATATATTATCTCAAAGAAAAGAAAAAAACACAATTCCTGAAAATGGAGTAGTAATAAAAAGTATAGTTTCATCTACTATGGCAAAACCAATAACACAAAAATATAATGTGAGATTAGAAGAAGTTTTAACAGGATTTAAATATATTGGGGAAAAAATAAAAGAATATGAAATTAATAAAAAGTATGAATACATATTTGGATATGAAGAAAGTTATGGTTGTCTAGTAGGTACTCATGCAAGAGATAAAGATGCAATAGTAGCAGTAATGCTTTTGTGCGAAGCGGCAGCGTATTATAAAGAAAAAAACATGACTTTATGGGATCAAATGATTAATATGTACAATGAATATGGTTATTATAAAGAAGGAATTAAACAAGTAACTTTGGAAGGAATAGATGGAGCAGAAAAAATAAAAGAAATAATGGACAATTTTAGAAAAAATCCACCAAAGAATTTTGGAAGTTTTAAAGTAGAAAAAATAAGAGACTATAATAATAGTATCATTTTAGAAGCAGGTACAAATAAAACAGAAAAAATAAATATGCCAAAATCAAATGTTTTATATTATGAACTTTCTAATGATTCTTGGATAGCTGTAAGGCCTTCTGGAACAGAACCAAAAATAAAATATTATATTGGAGTAAAAGGAAAATCAATTGAAGAAGCAAATGAAATGTTAGAAGAATTAATGGAAACTCTATAAAATATAAATTATAAATAGAAGGTAATAGCTTTTATAAAGTTATTTACCTTTTATTTTATATAGTAGAAAGGGGTTGTATGTTCTAAAGTTTATAAAAATTTCGTTGATTTTTTTAATTAATTATAGTAAAATAATAAAGTAATATGTGCCAATAGCTCAGTAGGATAGAGCGACAGTTTCCTAAACTGCAGGTCGGGGGTTCGAATCCCTTTTGGCACACCAAAAAGAAAAAGGAAAAACATATGGAAGAAATGTATATGAGAGAAGCTCTAAAAGAGGCAAAGAAATCTTACGAAAAAGATGAAGTACCAGTTGGAGCAATAATTGTAAAAGATGGAAAAATAATAGCAAGAGCACATAACTTAAAAGAAAGTAAAAAAAGTGCAATACATCATGCAGAAATATTAGCAATAGATAAAGCAAGTAAAAAAATAGGTGCATGGCGTTTATCTGAATGTGAAATGTATGTTACTCTAGAACCTTGCCCTATGTGTGCAGGAGCAATAATTCAATCAAGATTAAAAAAAATTTATATTGGAACAATGGACTATAAAACAGGAGCTTGTGGAAGTGTTTTTAATATGTTTGAAGATTATACATTTAATCATAAAGTGGAATGTGAAACAGGAATTTTAAAAGAAGATTGCGAAAAAATATTACAAGATTTTTTTAAATATTTAAGAAAAAAGAAAAAGTGAAATACATATTATCTGGAGATGTATCGAAGTGGTCATAACGAGGCTGTCTCGAAAACAGTTAGTCAAAGTTGATTTGGCCCGTGGGTTCGAATCCCACCATCTCCGCCAAAAAAGTATACAAAAGAAATTAGGAGGCAATATAATTGGGAGAAAACGATAAGAAAGAAAAAATAAAAGCATGTATAGCGATGGCAATAATAATTATTATTATTTTATTATCGATAATTTTTAGTATAAAATATCAGGTTGAAGGGGAATCAAATATGCCTTTTAAACTTTCAAAAATAACAATAGTAAGTACTGCAGAAGGAAATGAAAATGAAGGTGCAAAAGAAAAATGGAATATGTCTATATATCAAAATAATGATATATATTTTTCAATAGAAAAAAATGATAAATATAATAAAGAAGAATTAATTGATAATATTTCAATTGAAAATATAAAAATAATTCAAAATCCTGAATTAGGAGAAATACAGGTATTTATGCCAAATAGTTCAGAGGGAAGATTGTTTTCTTATTCAGAAGATACTATAGTTAAAGATAATAAATTAACATACAAAGGTGCTTCAAAAACAAACAATAAATCTTTAGAAATAGGAAATCAAGGAGGAACAGCAGTTATTCGCTTTGCAAATACTAAAATAGGAGATTATGTATCAGATGATGATGAAGAAATAAAACATGATGGTACAATGTTAACAAAAACACAAGCAACTAATGAAAATATAAAATTTAAAGTGAATTTTGACTTAATTATTAATTTAAAAAATGTTAAATATAAAACAAATATTTCTTTAGATTTACCTTGTGAAGAAAATTTATTAGAAAAAGGAACATGTTCAAAAGAAATAACTGATAATTTTATTTTTAAAAGAATAAACAATTAATATTAAATAATTACTTGCCAAGTAAGCAAAATAAGTATATAATACAAAAGGTATAAGAAATTCAATTGTTTTTGTATGGAGGATATTCAATGTAAGCCTATGAATTTTGTCAGGTCCGGAAGGAAGCAGCAATAAGTAGTAACTTATGTGTGAAATATCTTCCATAGAGAAACAATATAAAATTTCTTATACCTTTTTAAAAAATTGTAAAAAAGCCATATTCATGGGGGTGAAAAAATGGCATATACAGCATTATATAGAAAATTTAGACCAATAACTTTTTCAGAAATTGTTGGTCAAGAACATATAACTAAAACTTTAAAAAATCAAATTATAGCAGGTAGAGTGGGCCATGCATATTTATTTAATGGAGGAAGAGGAACAGGAAAGACATCTGCTGCTAAAATTTTAGCGAGGGCAATAAATTGCTTGAATCCTAAAGATGGAGAACCTTGTAATGAATGTGAAATATGTAAAGCAGCTATATCAGGGAGTTTAACAGATATTGTTGAAATGGATGCTGCTTCTAATAATAGTGTAGAAGACATTAGACAAATAAGAGATGAGGTAAATTTTTTGCCTACAAAAGCAAAATATAGAGTATATATTATAGATGAGGTTCATATGCTTTCAACAGGAGCTTTTAATGCACTATTAAAAACATTAGAAGAGCCACCAGAACATGTTAAATTTATTTTAGCAACAACAGAACCTCAAAAGCTACCAGCTACAATTTTATCTAGATGCCAAAGATTTGATTTTAAAAAATTGTCAGAAGAAAATATTAGTAAGAGATTACAAATTGTATGTAAAGAAAGCAATATAGAAATTACAGAAGAAGCATTAAAAATAATATCATATTTAGCTGAAGGAGCTATGAGAGATGCTTTAAGTATATTAGAAAGATGTATACAAGATGGCGAATCTAAAATAGACGAAAATAAAGTAAAAGATTTAGTAGGAATTCCTAAATTTACATATATTAATAAAATTGCAGAAGAAATTATAGACAAAAAGCCAGAAGAAGCATTAGAAACGATTGATCAAGTAATAAATGAAGGAAAAGATATATCTAATTTTTTATGGGAAATAATAAAATATGTAAGAGATATATTAATTTATAAAACAAGTAAAAATTTAAACATATATAGTGAAGAAGAGAAAAATGAAATTGCAAAATTAAGTGAAAAAGTAGATAAAGATAGATTATTATCAATTATTTATGAATTATCTAATTTGGAAAGTGAAATAAAATGGTCTTCACAAAAATTAGTATTATTTCAAGTAGGAATTTTAAAATTGTGTAATACACAAAATAGTATAATAAGTAACAATTCACAAAATATAGATAACACACAGATAATGCAATTACAAAATAAAATTAATAATTTAGAATTACAAATAAGACAAATAGGCTCAAATGTTATCCACAAAAAAGATCAAAATATGGATAACCAAAGTACATATGTACAAAAATCTGCACCAAACATTCAAAACAATATGGCACCAATACAAAATATGACTAAAGTACAAGTTGGAGAAGGTGTAAAAGGATGGCCTAAAATAGTTTCACAATTAAAACAAGAAGGAAAAATAATGTTGTATACAAATTTAATGAATTCTACAGCCAATGAAATAAACGATATGACGGTAGGAATATCATTTAGTAAAGGATTAACTCCATTTGGAAAAACTATTTTAGAAAAAAGTGAGAATATAGCAGAATTAGAAAAAAGAGTATCAGCAGAATTTGGAAAACCAATGAGAATAAAATATATAGATCAAACTAAAGAAATAGTAGTACCAAAAGAAGAAAGTAAAATAGAGTCTTTAGCACAAGACTTAGACTTACCATTTAATATTATAGAGTAATAAAGAAAGGAGTAGATGAAAATGGCAAGAAGAGGAGGTTTCCCTGGAGGAATGGGAGGATTCGGTGGAATGAACATCAATCAATTAATGAAAGAAGCTAAAAAGATGCAAGCAGATATGGAAAAATCACAAGAAGAATTAAGCCAAAAAGAATTTGAAGCAACAGCAGGTGGAGGAGCTGTAAGTGTAAAAGTATCTGGAAATAAAGAGATAAAAGAAATTATAATAAAAAAAGAAGTAGTAGACCCAGAAGATGTAGAAATGTTACAAGATTTAATATTAACTTGTACAAATGAAGCATTAAGAAAGGTTGATAGTGCACAAGCAGCAAGTTTAGGAAAATATAATATACCTGGAATAATGTAAAAAGGAGAAAAGGATGTCGTATTATTCACCATCAATAGAAAAACTAATAGAAGCATTTGAAAAATTACCTAGTATAGGAAATAAAACTGCAGCAAGACTTGCATTTTATATGTTAGACAGAACAGAAGAAGAGGTAAATGAATTTGTTTCGGCAATTGTAAATGCAAAAAAGAATTTAAAATATTGTTCGAAATGTTTTAATATATCAGATACAGATCCATGTAATATATGTGGAAATCCAAAAAGAGATGCAAGTATAATATGTGTAGTAGAAGATGTAAAAGATGTTATTGCAATGGAAAGAACACATGAATTTAAAGGTTTATATCATGTGCTTCATGGTTCAATTTCACCAATGAATGGAATAGGACCAGATGATATAAAAATAAAAGAACTTTTATCAAGACTTATGGAAGGAGAAGTTAAAGAAATTATTTTAGCTACAAATCCTAGAGTTGAAGGAGAAGCAACAGCAATGTATATTTCAAAGTTAGTTAAACCATTAGGAGTGAAAGTAACTAGAATAGCACATGGAATTCCAGTTGGAGGAGACTTAGAATATACAGATGAAGTAACATTAAGCAAAGCTTTAGAAGGAAGAAGAGAATTATAAAAAACAAATATAAAATGTCACAATTGGGGACTGTCCCTAATTGTGACATTTATTTTTTACATTGAGAATTTATAGATAATGTAGCTAAACTATCACCTATAATAGTAAAAAAACCAGCATAAGCAGCTAATTCATCTGAAGTTAATCCTTGAGAGATAGTAATTGCAATGATATTTGCAAGAGTTACTATCTCACAACCATTTAAATTATTTAAATCAAACATATCTTCACCTAACATTATTATATTAAAATAAAACTGTTTTGTGAAAACTGTGTGAAAGGTATTGCAACATTTAAAACTAAATGATAATATTATAAAAGATTTTATAAACTGCTACGGAAATAGCAAGTTTGGAGAATAATGTCGATTTATTTTCAAAAAAGAATGGAGGAATAAAAATTGATAGAAGTTAAAAATGTTACAAAAAAGTATGGCAAATTTAAAGCAGTAGATGATATTAGTTTTACTGTGAAAGATGGTGAGGTTGTTGGATTTTTAGGTCCAAATGGTGCTGGAAAAAGTACAACAATGAATATGATAACAGGTTTTATAGAACCAACAGAAGGAACTATAATTGTAAACGGCTATGACATTATGAAAAAGACTAAAAAAGCCAAAAAACAAATAGGATATATGCCAGAGAGTACACCATTATATTTTGAATTAACAGTCAAAGAATTTGTAACTTATATGGCAGAATTAAAGTTAGTAGAAAGAAAAAACAGAAAAGAAGAAGTAGAAAAAGTAATTAATGATACAGGATTAAAAGATGTAGAAAATAAATTGATAAAAAACTTATCTAGAGGATATAAACAAAGAACAAGTATGGCAGGAGCTTTAGTTGGAAATCCAGATGTATTAATTTTAGATGAACCTACAGTTGGTTTAGACCCAAAACAAATTATAGAAATAAGAAATTTAATAAAAAAATTAGGAGAAAAACATACTGTAATATTAAGTTCGCATATTTTATCTGAAATTAGTCAAATATGTGAAAGAGTAATTATTATAAATAAAGGAAAAATAGTAGCTATAGATACACCTGAAAACTTAGAAGAAAAAACAAAAGAAAAAAATATTCTTTATGTGACAGTAGAAGATGTTAATAATAAGATGCCTTCAGTAAAAGATAAAATAAAAGAAATAGAAGAACTTTCTTTAGTTAAAGATAATGAAGATGGAACAAAACAATATAAAATAATATCTGATTCAAAAGTAGATGTAAGAAAATCATTATTTGAAATATTACCAAAAGAAGAAATTACAATTTTTGAATTAAAAAAAGCAGAAACAAGCTTAGAAGATGCTTTTATAAAATTAGTAGACAAAACACAAGAGGAAGATAAAAAAGAAGAAAAAGTAAAAGATAATAAAAAAGAAGTAAAAAAGAAAGAGCGTAAGCAGAAAGAAAAGAAAGTAGATAAAAAAGGAGGAGAAAAATAATGTGGGCAATAATAAAAAAAGAGTTAAAAACATATTTTTTATCACCAATAGGATATGTTGTTATAGGAATTCTATTATTAGTATTTAGTTTATTTTTTTGGTTAACAACAATACAATCAGGTTCTGTAGATTTAAGTTCATTATATTATTATGTTGCATTATATGGACTTATTATTGCTGTTCCAATGTTAACAATGAGAATGTTTTCAGAAGAAAGAAAAAATGGAACAGAACAATTATTATTAACATCACCAATTAGTATTACAAAAATAGTATTAGGTAAATTAATAGCATCATTAGGGGTAATAATAATAACATTATTAATATCATTTGGATATTTTGGATTAGTTTCATTATTTGGAAAAGCAAGTATCATGTCAGTTCTTACAGCAATGTTAGGATTTGTATTGGTAAGTATAGCAGCACTATCAGTAGGAATGTTTGCTTCAAGTATTACAGAAAATCAAGTTATTTCTGCAATTGTAACAGTAGCATTTTTAGTATTAACATTATTTATTGAAAATATTAGTAGTTCTCTTTCAAGCTTATCTATAATGAGTTTTTATGAGAAGTTTCCAGTAGGAGTAATATCTCTTAAAGAAATAGCTGGACTTGTTTCTTTTTCAATAGTATTTATAGCATTAACAATTCTTGTTATGCAAAGAAGAAAATCAGTTAAATAGAGGGAAAGGAGAAAAAGAAAATTGAAAAAAATAATAGAAATTATTAAGAAAAAATGGTTAAGAGATACATTCCTAACAATATTATTAATAGCAATAATTTTTGCAGTATATTTTTTAATTAATTGGGGAGTAGAAAAACTAAATGTTTCAGATATAGATTTAACTAAAAATAAAATATATTCATTATCAGAAAGTTCTAATACAAAATTAAAAGATATAGATAAAGAAGTAACAATTCAATTAATAAATATGAGTAATTATAATTATTTAATTGATTTTGCTAATAAATATACACAAATAAATAAGAATATAAAAATAGAGAGAATAGATGATATAACAACAAGACCAGATATTATGAGTAAATATAATATTGAATCTTCAGATAATAAAATAATATTTACATCTGGGGATAGAAATACAACATTAGAATTAACAGATTTATATAAATACGATTACACAACATATGAACAAATAGATGTTACAGAAGAAGCATTTACAAATGCAATAATAGAAGTAACAATAGAAGATAAACCAAATGTATACTTCTTAGAAGGACACAATACATATTCATCAGAATATTTTCAAGGAATAAAAGAAGATATTAGTGCAGAATCAAATGAAGTAAATACATTAAATATTTTAACAACAGGTTCTATTCCAGAAAATTGCGATTGCTTAGTAATAACGACATTACAAGATGATTTATCTGAAATGGAAAAAGATAAGATAGTTGAATATATAAATAATGGTGGAAAAATATTATTGTTAGCAGATGCAAATGTTGCAGGAACACAAATGCCAAACTTTAATGAAATATTAAAATTATATGGATTTAATATTTCTAATGGAATATTATTAGAGCAAGATGAAAACCAAATGATTTATAATTCACCAGAATTTATAATTGCAAAAATAAATTCTGACAGTGTTATTTCTAAAAATATAAACATGAATATGAATATTTGTGTAATAGACAGTGGAAGAATAGAATTTGAAGATGAAGAAAAATTAGAAAGTTTAGGAGTAACATATGAAACTATAGCAACTACAAGTGATACAGCATTTATAAGAAATAATTATAATATATCAACATATAAAAAGACCAACCAAGATGAAGATGCAGCAAACAGTATAATAGGGGCAGTTGTAACAAAAACATTAGATGGTGACAAAAAATCAGAATTAATAGTATATTCTAATGCAGTATTTGCTACAAACCAACAAATAAATGTAAATAATACATATGCTATGACAGCAAATAAAATATGTAATAATGATGATGTTGTAATAAATTCTGTTGCATATTTAACAAAGAGAACAGATACAATTACAATAAGAAAAGATTATGATAGTGTAAGTTATACAGTTACTCAAAAACAACATAATATAATAATGGCTGTTATATTTATAATACCAATATTAATTATTATAGCAGGTATAATTGTATGGCAAATACGTAAAAGAAAAAAATAGAAGAATAAATAAAAAAATCTCTCATAAATTTAAATGAGAGATTTTTTTAGGAGTTGAAATTTGAAAAATATATTAAAAATAGTAATGATTATAATAGGAACTTTGATAGGAGCAGGATTTGCTTCTGGAAGAGAAATATATTTATTCTTTATGAAATATGGAAATTTAGGAAAAATAGGAATAGCAGTTTCTGCTATATTAACAGGAATTATAATATATTCTGCACTAAGAAAAGTAAAAGAAAATAATGTAACAGACTATAATGAATTATTAAAAACAATAAATCCAAAGCATAAAAAAATGAATAAATTAATGTCTGGAATTGTAAATCTATTTTTACTAATTTCATTTTATATAATGGTTGCAGGATTTAGTTCATATATAAATCAAGCATTTAAAGTGCCAAATATAATATCTAGTATAATATTTATACTATTATGTTATTTTATATTTTTAAAAAGTTTGGGTGGAATGGTAAAAGTAAATGAAATATTAGTACCTATTTTAATTATTTTTATTACATATTTAGGAATAAAAAATATTTCATATTTATGGGATTCAAATGCAAAAGTATATATAGAAACTTTGAATAAAGGATGGCTAATAAGTTCTATTTTTTATGCTAGTTATAACAGTATAATTTTAGTACCAGTATTATCTACATTAAAAGATTGTATAAATAATAAAAAGGAAATATTTTTAATTTCGATATTTAGTAGCTTATTTATATTAGTATTGTCTTTTATAATATATGGATTATTATTAAAAGGGCAATTTTATGTAAGTAAATTAGAACTTCCTTTAATACAAGTTGCATTAGAGTATGGAAATATATTTAAATATTTATATGGGTTTATTATTATAATTTCAATTTTTACATCTGCAATATCAGCAGGATATAGCTTTTTAAAAAATGTAAGTAGTAATAAAAAAATATATAAATTAGTTTTAATTTTTATGTGTGTATCTTCTGTATTAATTTCTCCAATAGGTTTTTCTAAATTAGTAGAAGTATTATATCCTTTTTTTGGATTATTAGGGTTAGTACCAATTATTTATCTTTTGAACTTTAAATCAAATAATATAAATAACGTAAAATTACTTGAAAAAAACTTAAAAAACTGATATAAAGAAAGAAAAAAGTAATAGGAGAAAACAAATGAAAATAATTGGAATAGAAGACCAGGAAGAAAAGAAAAAACAATTAAATCGAAAGAAAATTGTAATATCAGTAATAGTATCGGTAATAATTTTAATTATTTTATTATTATTAAGTCTGTATATTGCAAATAAATCATTTAGAGATTTTATGGATAAGTATGTACTTATGAAAAATGTTTTAGAAGATAATTCTGTGTCAATATCTATTGATGAAAATGAAACAAATTATATATATGCATTTAATAAGTATATAACAGTGTTAAATAATAATGCATTAAAAGGATACAATTCATCTGGTAAACAAGAATTTGAATTAAAAGTTGAAATTGCTAATCCAATGTTTGATCAAAATAATAGATTCTTACTAATTGCGGAAAAAGATAAAAAGAAAATATATTTAATTGAATCAGATCATATTGTATGGGAAAATGAGTTAGAGGGAAATATATCAAGAATATCTGTAAATAAAAACGGATATGTTTCAGTTGTCTTATCTGGAACAACATATAAATCAGTTATTCAAACTTTTGATACTACGGGAAAAGAAATATTTAAAACATATTTATCAAATACAATAGCAATAGATACAGATATATCTTTTGATAATAAATATCTAAGCTTTGCAGAAGTAAATACAGATGGAACAGTAATGAATACAACAATAAAGACAATCTCTATACAAAAAGCAAAAGAAACACCATCTGAATCAATTATATCAAGTGTAGAAATACCCAATAACAACTTAATGGTTAACATGCGTTATCAAGATGGAAATAAATTAATTTGTTTTTATAATGATTCTATTTATTTAATTAAAGATGGTACAAGCCAAATATTAATGAGTCTAGATGAAGAAAACAAAAAAAATACTTTTGCAGATATAAATCTTACAAATTATATTGTTAGAGTAGTAGAAAAATCTGTGTTGTTAAGTACAGAAAATACAATAGAAATAATGAACATAACTAATAATAAAATTAATATTTATACTTTAGATGGCGTAACAAAAGAAATATATTGTTATGAAAATCAAATTGCTATAAATTTAGGAACAGAAGTGCATTTTATAGGTACAAATGGATGGCTTATAAAAAAATATATATCAAATCAAGAAATTAAAAAAATAGTAATGGGAAATAATTTTGCAGGAATAGTTTACAGAGACAAAATTGAAATTATAAATTTATAAAGGAGTGATTTAAATGTCAATTATTATCGACTTGATTATAGTTGCAATTATAGCTTTATGTATATTTTTAGGATATAAAAAAGGATTAACACAATATATTATAAAAATATTTTCTTTTATTATAGCTGTAATAGTAGCTTTTATATTATTTAAACCAGTTAGTAATTGGGTTATACAAAATACCACAATAGATGAAGGAATAAAAGAAGCGGTAGTAAATGTTGTAAAAAATGATGTAGAAGATACAGGAAAAGTAAAAGAAGATAGTAATCTTCCAAAAGCAATGGTAGACTATATAAATAATTCAATAGAAAGTGCTGTAAATGAAGCTAAACAAAATGTTATAGAAACAGCAGCAGAAACAATTGCAAATTCTGCTATAAATGTGGGAGTTGCTATTCTAGTATTTATAATAGTTAGAATATTGTTAATATTAGTAAGTATGCTTTCAAAAGCTCTTACAAATTTACCAGTAATAAAACAATTTGATAAAGCAGGTGGAATTATATATGGATTATTAAAATCATTAGTTATAATATTTATAGTATTTGCAATTATTTCATTTATTAGCCCAATGATTGAACAAACAGGTATTATAGTAGCAATTAACAAATCATTTATAGGAGGATTATTGTATAACAATAATTTATTATTAAAAATTATATTTAAATAATAATATAAAGTAGATTGAAAATAAATAACTAGATTTAAGAAAAAATATTGATATTTATAATGTTTTTTGTTATACTCTTGATATGTTAAACACATAGGAGTGAAAAGAATTGGGAAAAAAAGAAAAAGCAAAAGAAAATAATAAAAAAAGTAAAAAGAAAAATAACAAATCAAAGGGAATAGGAAAGAGAGTTCTAATAATTATTTTAGTAATTTTACTAGCAATAATATTAGGATATGGATGCTATTTTGGATATCAATACTATAAACACACTAAAAATATGGAAGGCAGTAATTATGACCCACTATCTGCTACAGCATTAGGAATAGATCCAGAAAAACTAAAGAATGTAGGAAGAATAAATATTTTAATATTAGGTGAAAGTGGAATAGGAGATGGATATAAGTTAACAGATAGTATAATGATAGCTTCATATAATCCTCAAACTCAACAAGCTTCATTATTATCTATTCCTAGAGACACATATGTAGGAAAGAAAAATAAAGAAACAGCTACACCTAATTATTTAGCAAGTTATAAAATGAATTCAGTATATAGAAATGGTGAAAATATACCAGAGACTATAGAATGTGTAAATAAGCTAACAGGCTTAGACTTAGACTACTATATATTAGTTGATACAGATGCTATTATAGAAATAGTAGATGCTATTGGTGGAGTAACATTTAATGTACCAATAGATATGGACTATGATGATTATAATCAAGATTTGCACATACACTTGAAAGCAGGTGAACAATTAATAGATGGTGCAAAAGCAGAGCAATTATTACGATTTAGACATAATCAAGATGGAAGTTCATATCCAGCAGAATATGGCGATAATGATATAGGAAGAATGAGAACACAAAGAGAATTTATACAAGTAACAGCTAAACAATTATTAAGAATTGAAAATGCAACTAAAGCTATTAATCTATTAGATATAGTATTTAAAAACATAAAAACAAATTTAGACATGCAAACTGTAAAATATTATATACCATATATATTTAAATTTAATACACAAAATATACAAAGTGGAACATTACCAGGAACATCAGAAATATGTAATGGAATATGGATTTACAATGCAGATAAAAAGCAAACAAAAACTTTAGTAGAAGAATTATTTACAGATAAAGTAGAAGAAAGTGAAAATACAAACGAAATATCAAATACAGTAGTAAATGAAACAACTAAAGATAGCTCAAATACTACAACATCTAAAACAACACAAGAAAAATTAAAGGTTGAATTATTAAATGGAACTGGAGATAGTAGTATAACAACTTCTATAGAGAAAAAATTAAAAGATAAAGGATATCAAATAACAAAAACAGGCACAACATCTACTACTTCAAAAACAACTATAATAAATAGAACAAGCCAATCTACAAGTAAAGAAAAAGAAATAAAAGAGATATTAGGAACAGGGGCAATAACTAGTGGATCTAATAATACAAAGGTAGATTTTACAATTATTATAGGAAAAGATTATAAATAAAAAATAAGGGGCACAGATTAATTTTCTGTGTCCCTTTATTTTACCAATATAAATAATTATCTCTACCATTTTTATTACTAGATTTTTTTGCTCTTTTACTCTTTTTAGAGTTTTTTCTTTTTCCTTTTTTATTCTTACTATTAAGATTTAGTAATTTATAAAGTAAAAGTAGTACTAAAAATATTGATAATATTGTTAAACAAGTCGTTAATAAATTTGATTTTACAACATCATTTCCAGCTAATAAATTAGAAGAATATTCATTACCATCAACATTATAAGAGATAGTACCAATAACTGTATTTTTAGAAATAGGTGCTTCTAAATTAGTGTTTATTTCTACAGTAGGAGTAATAGAGGAAATATTAGTATCATTCTTTAATAATAAAGTTATATCATCTTCTACAACAACATTTAAATTTCTAGTAGAAGACGTTGCATTTTGAACTTTAATTTGTTTCAATGTAGAATTTTTTTCATTTATAGTATATGTTTTATAATTCTCAAAAGCATAGTTAAATAAATTTTTACAATCTAAATAGCGACCACTTAAGCCATTTTCAGTTCTTTGAGCTCCTAAAATAACTACTATATATTCCATTCCATCTTTATTACTACTTGCAACAATGCAATCTTTTGCTTTATCTGTATAACCAGTTTTTATACCATTGCAATATTGATAATAATAATTATCAACTCTATCACGATTATCAACTTTTAATAATTCATTAGTTGTATTAAAAAATCTGTTAGCTTCTGGATACTTATTTGTAGCAGGAAGAGTATACCTAGTAGAAGAAACAATTTGTCTAAAAGTTTCGTTTTGCATAGCATATCTACCAATTAAAGCTAAATCATAAGCAGTAGTGTAATGATTTTCTGCTTGAATACCGTTAGCATTAACAAAATTAGTATTTTTACAACCTATTTCTAAAGCTTTAGTATTCATCATTGTACAAAAACTGCTAACTGAACCTGCAATATGTTCTGCTAAAACATTTGCAGCATCATTTGCAGAAGGAATTAAAAGTACATGTAAAAGTTGGTCTATAGTTAGAACTTCTCCTTCTACTAAATTTGCATGAGAATATCCAACTGGAACTGTAAAAATAGCTTCATGACTAACTGTTGCTGTATCTGTTAACTGACAATGCTCTAATGTTAATATAGCAGTCATTATTTTAGTAGTACTAGCAGGAGGAACTGCTGTATATGCATCTTTCTCGTAAATTATTTTACCAGTAGAAGCTTCCATTAATATGCAATGAGGTGAATAAGTACTAATGTCGTCAGTTGTGGCAAAAGCATTGGTAGGTAATATCAAAAATATGCTAAGTATTAATAAATTCAAAATAATAAAAATTCGTTTAAAATTCAATTTAATTTTCTCCTTATATTAGTTTGTTTAAAGTTTATGTATTTTATAAAAATTTAAGAACTTTTATGATAGTAATCATACCGTAAAAAATAATAAAATTCAATAGTTTTAATAAAAAGAAATATTAAGAAAAATAGGAGGTATTATATGAAAGAAAAGATAGATAAAAGAAAAATTATAACAATAGGAATAATAATATTAATTATTATAGGAATAAGTATATATATGTTTTTTAATAATGAAGAACAAGAAAATATTATAGAAGAAGTAAATATAGAAGACAATAATAGTTTGCAAAATGAAATTGAGGAAAGTAAGAAAGAAAAAACAAAAATAATAATAGATATTTCAGGTGAAGTTAATTCACCAGGAGTAATTACATTAGAGGAAGGAGCAAGAATAATTGATGCAATAAATGCTGCTGGAGGAACTACTAAAAATGCAAATTTAGTAAAAGTTAATTTGGCATATATATTAGCAGATGCACAAAAAATATATATACCAAGCATAAAAGATAAAGAAAATACGGAATATGTAATACAAGAAAGTAGTGGTACAGAAATTAATCAGAATACAAAAAACAGTAAACAAGAAAAAATAAATATAAATACTGCAGGACAAGAAGAATTAGAAAAACTTCCAGGAGTAGGTGCTTCAACAGCAACAAAAATAATTAATTATAGAAAAGAAAATGGAAAATTTAATAAAATAGAAGATATAAAAAATGTTAGCGGAATAGGAGAAAGTAAATATAACAATATAAAAAATTATATTTATGTAAAATAAATTTATGTAGATGACAAGGTTCGACAAACAAAATAGACATAATATGTTATACTCTTTTAAGAGGTGATTAAAATGAAAGAAATGTATAAAGAATCACTACAAATGATAAAAGATTTACAAAGAATTCCATCAACAGATGAGTGGAATAGTATAGCAAAAGAAAAATGTTTAATGAGTTATATAACTCTAGAATATTTAGAAAATAAAAAATTTAAAAGAATATGCAAGAAGGTAAGAAAAGCTAGTTAAAAGTAATAATTTTAAGAATTTAGCATATAATAATAGTAAAAAACTACATAAATTATGCTAAATTCTTAAAATCTATTGACAAAAATAATATGTAGGATGTATAATAAATAACGTAGACACATCGCGGGGTGGAGCAGTTGGCAGCTCGTTGGGCTCATAACCCAAAGGTCGCAAGTTCGAGTCTTGCCCCCGCAACCAAATAAAACTACTGAAACTATTTAGTTTTCAGTAGTTTTTTGTTTAAATAGTTTTATACTTATAACTTTATATAATTTAATCATAGAATTATTTTAAAGATATCTTTGAAAATTTTGAATAAAATATTTCTATTTTTTAGTTCTAAACAAATCTTAGATAAACTAAAAAATTAGATAAATTAAAAAATTAGTTGACATTCAGATGAAATTATGTTAATATATCAAAAGTAGTTGTTACTTATTGTGAGAATCTACTGATTCTTGCAGAAAGTACAGTTGCTTTATTCATATAAACCATTCAACATCTTATAAGGAGGAAATCATCATGAAAAAAAAGAAAAATTGGCTTCAGGCTAAAAATTTAAAAGATCAGGGAGTTTCTTGTCTTTATGGTGGAAAGAAAGTTTGTCTCTACGGAGGTAAGTCACGCACCTGTATGTATGGTGGCAAATAAGAATTAAGCGATTACAACTGGCGTTTGGCGGAGAGTCTTCTCTCCGCCATTTCTCTAAAATAGGAGGATAAACATATGAAAATTAATCAGTATCAGGATATTATTGAAACGAAGTCTAACAGAATATTTCTTGTAGATTATCTTGTAGGTGATATCCGGGAATGTACGGAAGATAATTACATTGAGTCGTTTGATAATGAAACAGCAGAACTTGCAAGAGAATATGAGGTTGAACTTGAGAAAATTAAATCAACACAGATGACTGTAGTTCTTATCCCTACGTATGGTTGCAATCTCAAATGTGAATACTGCTATGAAGGATGTATTACAAACACCAATGATTATAGCAAGCTTAATATTGAAACGGTAATTGAAGCGGTTCTTAAAATTAAAGAAGGATTTGCATATGAAAGTGTTTCGTTTGTTATGCTTGGTGGAGAGCCAATTAGTGGGAAGAATCTTAAATGGTTTGAGTCTTTCTTTTCTGAATTTAGAAAAACGGGCATTTCTTATGAGGTTAACTGTATTTCAAATGGTGTTAATGTTATGAATAATATTGATTCCATCTTGAAGATTGGTGTAACTAATATTCAGATTACTCTGGATGGTATGGAAGAACAGCAAAATAAGAGAAGACCTTCAAAGGATTCCACAGTAAATGTGTTTAAATCAATAGTACACGGTATTGATGTGCTTCTGAAAAATGATATAAATGTAAATATTCGCATTAATGTTGATACTAACAATATTAGTGATTTAACAAGGTTGCATAATTTTTTTGAACAGAAAAATTGGTGGAATAATAAGCATTTTAGTGCATATATTTATCCAATTTCGTTTAATGGAAATAAGAGTAATGCCTTATATCCGTCTGAGGATGAAATGCTCAAATTGGTTACATCAGAGTTGTTAAATTTGAAAGAATGCTTTTTCTCATTGGATTTTCATGGTTTAGATTTTGCTGAACAAATGTTGCAATGTAATATTTTTTACCCGAGTCTTACATTTTGTGAAGCTGCTACAAACCAGTTTGTATTCAATGATACAGGCAACATTTACACATGTTGGTGGGGAACATCTATTGAAGAGTTCAAATTGTCTAATATTGAGGCAGTATTTTCTGAACAATTTAATGAAAAAATTACAAAATGGCACAATCGTAAAATTAATAAAATTGAGGAATGCATTAAGTGTAAGTATAGGTTTTTATGTGGTGGAGGTTGTTCTTATAAAGCATATCTTAACCAAGGTACTTTCAAAAAAGGAAATTGTGCTCCTTTTAAGGAGAATATAAAAATCTTTCTTGATTATCTTATTGATGCTGAACTTATTTAACTCTAAAAAGCAGAGAAATTTATATATAATAGATTTCTTTGCTTTTTATTTTTTCTTAATGTATAATATAATAGATATTGCAAAGAGAAGGGATAATTCATGGAAATAATTAAATTAAAAAAATTTGAAGATCAAGATTTAAAAAAGATAAAAGAGTGGTATACAGATATAACAGAATGGAAATTATGGGATGCACCATGGGAAGAAGTTGAATATGACGAAGAAAAACAAAGAATGCATAGAAGACAGAAAACTGAAAATTTACCATGTTTTGAGTATGAAATAATATATGAAAAAAAACATGTTGGCTGGATATCTGCGTATTATATGACAGATGATTTTAAATATAATGGACTAGAAAAAACAAATAATATTGCCATCGGAATAGATATACCAGATGAAAGTATGAGAGGAAAAGGTATTGGAGTTAGAGCTATAAAAAAATACTTGAAATATTTCAAAGATTTAGGATATTCAAAAATATATACCCAAACATGGAGTGGAAACTATAGAATGATACATGTTGCTGAAAAAGTTGGGTTTAAGGAAATAAATAGATTTAAAAAAATTAGAATTGTTAATGGAAAAAAATATGATGCTTTGACATTTGTAATAAATTTATAAAAAGAGGAAACGCTATTTGGCGTTTCCTCTAATAATTTAATTTTTCTTTTCTTCGGACTTCCACTTGAATTTAGATCTGCTTGATTTTCTTTTCTTTGAAACAGCAACATCCAAGTTGTCCAAATCTCCACCCATTTCGCTTATAACGAATTTTACTTCATTTCTGGGATCAAAGCCAACATATTCATTAAAAATATTTTGCTGAGAAGATTCGGCATAGCGAACTATGTTACTTGAGAAGATACCTCTACCTGACGACAGTTTACTTATTGCAACGGGAAGATCGGATATCATTTTTGTTGGAATTTCTCCATGTAGCGTTAAGTTTCCGGAATTTTCAGACATTACTTCATAGAAAGCATTTCTAGATGATAATTCCTTAGTTACATCGCTCATAGATTCTTTTGGAATTACAACATAGTATTCAGATATAGGCTCAAGTATTCTTTCATTACAGTCTTTTAAGGCTCTCATTAATGCTAGAGGTACAGCAATATTAAAATGTTTAGGTTCAGAACCCATAGAATCAAATCTTCCATTTGTAAGGACTACTAGTGCATCAGTTATTTCCCAACCAAAAAGACCCTGTTTTGCATATTGATATATAAGTCTTTCAGTTTGACGTTGGTATTTTCGCAAAAGATAGTCGGTTGAAAGTTTAGATTCATATTGAAGACCACTTCCCTGAGGTAGGGGGTAAACCTTAATTTCAATCTTAGAGACTTTTGTATAAGATGCCTCTCCTGTACCTTCTTTTGTTGGTTTTTCTTTGTGTATAATATTGGCATGGCTTAGTTCTACTGAAATATTAAAACGTTCTTGTAATTCGGATTCAATGATTTGTGCTTGAACCTCTCCCATCAAGCTAATTATAATCTTTTTATTTCTATTAGTTGATATACAGACGTTTAAATAAGGATCTTCTAATTCCATAATTTTGAGGGCATTGTATAAATCGTGTAATTGCTCGTAATACTTTGGAACCACCTGAATATTCAGTTTTGGATTAACAAAGCTCACATAGTTAAATTTACTGGACTGATTTCCAATTAATTTACCTGGCTTTACATTGAGACCTGTACAAATTGCAATCTGCCCTGCTGATACACTCTCTACTGATAAATTAGAAGAACCAGTTGGAACTTTTATGGAAATAATTTTTTGTTTCTCTTTTTCTCCAACATCAATTTCACTGCGTACATGCATTTCACCAGACAATACTTTTATAAATGTTTTTACAACATTTTCTTCAACTCTTACCATATATACATAACCAGAAAAGTCTTGAGTATCATTGCTTTTGTATGTTGGCAAACAATATGATAAGTATTTGAATAATTGATTTGTACCAATTCCATTTAGTGCAGCACCACCAAGAACTACAGAAAGTAAACCTTTTTTTGAAAGTTCGAATACTCTATTAAGAATGATATCTTTAGAAATTGTTCCATTTAAATAGTCATCTACTAGATAATCATCATATTCGGCTAAATCATTCATTAAATCATCAATATCATTTTCTGAAATGATAATATTGTTATCACTGTCATAATTAATATTTGATAATCTAACTAACTTCATACCGAGCTTTGTTTTTAAATCGCTAATAACTCTAAAATAATCAGCATTTTTTCTATCCACTTTGTTAATAAAAACGATTGTAGGTATTTTCTTTTTTTTCAGATACTCATAGATTGTGTATGTTTGAGCTTCTACGCCTTCAACAGCAGATATAACAAGTATTGCACCATCTAAAGTATTAATAGCCCTTTCAACTTCTGATGAAAAGTCTACATGTCCAGGAGTATCAATTAAGAAAAATTGTTCATGTCCATTTGTAAATGAAACAATAGAAGATTTTACAGTGATTCCTCTATTTTGTTCAATATTCATAGAATCAGTAACTGTTGTACCTTTATCAACACGTCCTACTTTCTTTATAATGTTTGCTTCATAAAGAATATTTTCCGTAACGGTTGTTTTCCCAGCATTTGCATGAGCAAATATACCCAAAGTGCAGTATTTGTTGAAATCCATATAATGTACCTCCTTATAATTAAGAAAACTTCAGATAACCTTTGCTATATGAGTGAATGTGACCTCCTTATTAAATTATTTATATAGATACAATTTAGTATATATGGAACATAGTATACCATAATCTAAGAGTTATGTCAATTACATGCTACCTCAAAAAATTACAATTTATATGATATGTAATGAATTCTAAATTATATGTTAACTATTATAAAAGTACATTATTCAAAACTTTGTTTTATAGCCACTCACCGAATTTTTTAATATAAAATTTCTTTACTAATTGAACAAGTATTACATATAATAGAGATAATACAAGAACAATTAAATAATATATAGGTGGCAATATTTCAAAATGAAAAGATGAAATGTTATGAAGTAAAATAGGTGAAAGTATTGAACCTATAATTGTTACTAAAGTTAAGGTAGTTAAAATAGGATTTGCTCTAGATTGAACAAATGGTATTTTAGAAGTACGTACAAAATGAATAATTAATGTTTCACTTATTAAACATTCAACAAACCATGCTGTTTGGAAAAAAGTTTCTTTTTCAATACAGTTATATCCTAAAATAAACCAAAATGCTAAAAATGCTAAAACATCTATTATAGAACTAACTGGTCCCATAACATTCATGAAAGAGCCAAGACCTTTGGTATCCCATTTCTTAGGCTTTAGCAAAAATTCTTCATCTACATTGTCATAAGGAATGGCAATTTGTGAAAAATCATATAAGAAATCTTGAATAAGCATTTGAATAGGAAGTAATGGTAAAAAAGGCAAAAATAAGCTAGCAATAAAGATACTAAAAACATCTCCAAAATCTGAACTAAGAGCCATTTTCATGTATTTTATAATATTTCCATAAACCTTTCTTCCTTCAAGCACTCCGTTAAAAACTACATTTAAACTTTTTTCTAGTAGAATAATATCACTTGCTTCTTTAGCAATGTCTGTTGCTGTTTCAACACATATACCAACATCTGAGTTATGAAGAGAAGGAGCGTCGTTCACACCATCACCCATATAACCAACAACATGACCATTTTTCTTAAGAATTTTAATAATTCTTTCTTTTTGTAGAGGATTCATTCTAGCGAAAACATTAATATCTTCAACCTGTTTTGATAATTCTTCATCAGACATTTTATCTACATCTTCGCCTAATAGTATTTGCTTATTTTGAATACCAACTAATTTACAAATATTTTCAGTAGAATATTGATTATCTCCTGTTAAAATCTTAGTAGTAACACCATACTTTTTCAAATTTTTAATAGTATTTTTAACACCTTTTTTAGGAGGATCCAAAAATGCAACAAAGCCTATAAAAGTCATATCTTTTTCATCTTCTACATGTTCACGCTTTGAAGCAATAGCTATTACTTGCATTCCTTGTGAAGCAAGGTCACGAGCATTATTGTTTATATCTGCAATCATTTTAGGAGTAAGTGTTTTATGTTCATTATTTATTTTTACATCTTTGCAACTTTTTAAAACTTCTTCTAATGCACCTTTAGTAATTATTCTATAATGATTGTTGTGTTTAACAACAACACTCATTTTTTTTCTAACATAATCAAAAGGAATTTCATCAATTTTTTCATAATTAATTACTTGTTCATTTATTTTGTGCTTAATACCATATTCAATAACAGCTCTATCAACTAAATTTTTCATTCCAGTCCCATAGTAACTATTTAAAAAAGCATATTCTAAAATTGAAAGGTCTTCATTTCCTTCTACATTTATATATTTTTGTAAAACAATTTTATCCTCCGTTAAAGTTCCAGTTTTATCTGTACATAACACATCTATTGCTCCTAAATTTTGAATAGATTGAATATTCTTTACTAAAGTTTTCTTTTTAGCTAATGTTTTTGTACCTTTTGTTAAATTTACATTTACAATCATTGGAAGCATTGTTGGAGTAATTCCAACGGCAACAGATAGAGAAAACATTATAGCTTCTAAAAGATCTTTACGGATAAATGCATAAATAATAAAGACTGCAATTGAAACTACAATCATATATTTAATAAGTAATTTTGTAATATTATTCATGCCTTTTTCAAAATTTGTAATTTCTTTCTTATTATCAATTTGTTTACCCATGCTTCCTAAATAAGTTGAAAAACCAGTATTAATTACAACAGCTGTGGCATTTCCGCTTATTACACTTGTGCCCATTAAACAAATATTAGAAAGAGAGAATATCTCATTTGTTTCTTTAAAATTTGAAGTTTTTTCAATAGGAGCACTTTCTCCAGTAAAAACAGATTGATTTAAAAATAAATCTTTATTTTCTATAATTCTTACATCTGCAGGGATTATAGAACCTGCATTTAAATGGATTATATCACCTTTTACAACATTTTCTGTTCGAATGGTTTGTTCTTTTTGGTTTCGTACGACGGAAGCGGTAGAAAACATCTTACTTTTTAAAGTTTGATTAAATTTGTAAGTAGAGTAGTTTTGAAAGAATTTTATCATTGCACTTACAAAACCTATTGCTAAAATAATAATTGTTCCTAAATTATCTTTACCAACAAATTTATTTATTAGTGCTAAAATTATTAAAATAAAGATAAATTTATCTTTAAAAGAATTTATAAAAAAGTAAAACCAAGAGTGTTTTTCATCCTTTACAACTATATTTTCACCGTCTAAGTCAAGTCTTTTAGAAGCTTCTTTTATAGTTAGACCACTTTCTTTGTCTGTACTAAACTCTTCTAAAATGTCAGATGTATCTTTTTTTGAAAATGTTTTATAGTTTTCTAATATTTCATTGTCTTTATTACTTATGAATTTTTTATTTTTAAATTTATTTTTTATTAAAAATAGTTTTATCATTTTTTTCACCATCTTTTGTATGTTTTTATTAGTATTTATCATTATATATAGTATTTTTATAGCCTTTATTATTTAAAACTAATATAAATTTATCTA
>ULWF01047944.1_pt1 | contig 25573 bp, 19 predicted proteins | sample 1960081 | NCBI WGS metagenome assembly ULWF01 (sample SAMEA4835805, study PRJEB28245) | human gut metagenome | biome: gut microbiome; material: fecal sample | place: Denmark | collected 2008
TATATCGCCGCTGGCGCTTAATTTGTAAATATCTTTGTTCAGCTGGGCATTTTCCAGGCGCAGCGTATCGTTAGCAAGGCTCAGTTTCGCCGTCAGGGCATCAAAGCCGATGCCTTCAACATCGCCGTCAACAAGGTCTATATCCGCATTGCCCTGCGGATTTTCCAAACTGCCGTTCAAAGCAAGCGACATATCAACTTTGCCGTTTAATTTTACCGGTGCATCCATCAAAGCCGTAATTATAGCCGGGTTCGCATGCTGCGCCGAAGCGCTGATATTCAGTTCATGCGTATGCAGGTTTACCCAGCCGCCGGCATTTACGGAACCCGGTGTTTCCTCTGTTGCCGCTTTGCCGTTTGTTTCCGGAGCGCTTTCGGTAAGTTTCAGTTCGTCAAAACTTAAAATGCCGTTTTGCAGGCGTCCTTTAAAGCGCATGGAATCATAGTTCAAATCTTTAACTTTTATCTCGTAAACGCGCATGTCGGCAAAAATGCCGCTGCCCCTGCCGCGCGGGTTAATCTTCAGGTGGCCGTCTGCCAGCCCGTCAATATCAAGTTCCACGCGTGCCATTTTTAAAATGGAGCGCAAATTGCCGTAAATAAAATCGACATTGCCGGTTAATGTGCGTTCAACGGCATCCAGAGAAAGTTCGGCAGCAAACCTGCCGTCAGGCGACTGTTCAAACGACGCCTCCACGCGGTTATTATGCCTGCCGTCCGCAGTAAGCGTACCAAGAATGTTTTTAAGTTCTTCGCCGTTAACAAATACGGCATCACTGCTGATGCTGCCGTTAAATTCCGGATGCGTAAGCGTGCCGGTAAGGCTGCCCTGGGCGTTAACAAAGCCGTCAAGCGCCACGGTATCGTCGCTGATGGGCAAAGCGCCCAAATCCATATCGGTTATATCAAGGGTAAAATTAAGGTTCTGGGCCGCATCCATGGTGCCGCTCAGCGAAGCCTCGGTGGAAAGCGCCTTAATATAACCTTCGGTAAGGCGCAGGCTGCCGTCAGGCGCATAATAATAGCGTCCGCTGATTTTATCTATCAAAAAGCCTTCGGCACTGCCGTCAGTCAAAAGAAGGCTGCCTTCAATTTCCGGCGAAGATATCGGGCCCATAACGCTTACTTCGTTATCAATATTGCCCGTAAGTTTAACACCAAGCGCCGCAGCTGCTACTAATGGCTCAGCGCGGATGCCTTTGGTGCTTACGGTTACGCTTACCACAGGCTCGGCGCCGCCGATATCCACCATGCCGTTAATAAGGTTATACCCCTGTTCCATAGCAACGCGGTAATCGGTTAAATGCAGCACACTGCCGGACATATCAATTTTGCCGTGTGCTTCGGGGAACACCAGCCCCGCAATATGCACGTTTTTAACCTGCGTATTGGCATAAAAATTAATGCCGTTCAAATCGCCGCCAAACTTAAATCCAGCCGTTGCCGTGCCGCTGCCGTTTTGCCCAACTGCTGTAAAGAAGCTGTCCAGCGGGAAATCAACCATTTTGCCGCTGCCGCTGAACGAACCGTCAAACATAACCCTGCCTGTCAGGTTCAGCGCGCCGCCGTCACCGGCAAAAGCCGCAAACTTTTCAATTTCGCAGCTTTCACTGCCAACCAGCGCTTCAAAATCGACATCGCTCATCTGCAAATCACGCCAGCCAAGGCGTTCCATATTACCGGCAACGGTCAGATTTGTTTCGCCTTTTACGCCGGTCTGCCCGTTAATGGCAAGCAAACCGTCCAAATCAACAGTATCTTCTTTAAACCCTTCCAAAGCAAAATCCGTAATGCCGGAAGCATTTAAAACGGCAAAAACTTCGCCGTCTTTAATATTGTATTCGCCGTCAAGGCGCAGATGGCCCTGCGCCACGTCCACACCGGCTTCATCAAGCATTATGCGGCTGTCCACAATGGTAAAGGGCAAATTCAGATTGGTAAATTCTTCACCCTGCAAAGCAAGTTTTGCCGCTTTAATTTCACCCTTGCCCTGAATTCTTTCAAGGTCGTTAAAATCTACATCGCAGTTTATCTGCGCCGTATTTCCGTCAACGGTAAGCGCTAAATCTTCAAGCTTTACCTCACGCCCGTCAGCCTCAATGCTGCCGGCCAGTTCAACAGGCAGCGGCTCTCCGCCAGGCAGTACTTCCGCCGCAAGCTGAATGCGGCCCTTGCCGCTTAAACTTGTATTTTCGCCATCGTTTTCCCAGATGAGGTTCAAGCCGTCAACTTCACCGGCAAGTTTCTGCACAGGTGCGTAAGCGGCAGCAAAACCGCCAAAGTCCGTTAACGTAAATTTTTCCGTTTTTAAAGCAAGCCTCCCATGGGCATTGCTGTTTACCACACCGGCAATTTTTAATTCTTCGCCGCCGTAAGCCACAGTGCCGTCAACGGCGAAGTTCGGGTTGCCGCTGCCATCAAGAGAAGCGTTAACGCCAAAATTCCAGCTTCCGTACGGCGTTTCTACCGATACGGTACCGTCTTCAATAGCAAGATAGCCGTAAAAAGGCGTTTCGGAAGAATCGGAAGGCTTTAAAAAGTTACGCAGGTTCCACTCATCTTTGGCGTTCATTTTTAAATACAGCTGCGGACGTACCAGTTCTATATCCGACAGCGCTCGTGCAGGCGCGGCAAGAGCCTGCAAAGGCGAAACGGAAAACCTCGCCTCAGGCACCTGCGCAATGCGCTCTCCGTCCGTGCCGCTTACCTCTAAACCGTAAGCAGTAAATTGCAGGCGGCCGTTCCAGTCAAAACGTTCTACCGTAACGGTGCCGTTTATATAATTTTGCGACATGGTTTTTACAAGCGCGGGCACCTGCGCCAGGTACTGCGGTGCGATAAATTTAACCGCCGCCGCATAAAGCGCTGCCGTCACTGCCAAAACCAGCAGGAATATTTTCCAAAATCTGTTCATATCTGCCTCCGCAGAAAAAATTATAATTTGACAGTTTATGTATTCTACGTTAAAAATAATCTTCCTGCTGTTTCAAAACAGAAAAAGCATTACACCTTAAATTTTACAAGATGTAATGCTTTTCAATATAAATTAGTTTAATTTTATTCTGCTGTCTGTTCAGCAGCTGCCGTATTTCCGTTTTCAGCAGCGGTGCTTGCAGCATTTTCAGCGGCAGGCTGTTCTGCGTCAGCAGTGCTTGCCTGTGCACTGTCATTAGCAGCGTTTTCAGCTTGAGCCGCTGCGTCAGTACCTGCACTCTGTGCATCGGCGGCTTGTGCAGCAGCATCTTCAACCGGTTCGGGGAAGATTCTCGGTTCCGGTACGGGAACACCTACGCCCATGGAAGTATTGAGGGCTGCTTTAGAAGTGTTGTAGTTATAGAGAGCCTGATAATAGTTGGTTTTGGCCTGCGTCAGGGCTTCCTGCGCATCCATAACGTCGATATTGGTACCAACGCCCGCCTGATAACGTACAACTGCAATATGGTAATCTTCTTCCGCACTTGCTACGGCAACCTGCGTAGTAGTAATGCGTTTTTCAGCCTCGCGCAGGTTAAGGTAATCAGTGCGTACTTCAAGTTCAACATTGTCTTTTATCTGGCGCTGGGATTCCTTTGCTTTGGCAAGGTTTTCCTGCGCTGCATGAATCTTAGACCACGTTACGCCGCTGTCGAAAATATTCATGCTTGCAGTAATGCCGACGGACCAATGTTCATTATCATCGCCGGGCCAATTACTATTGCCATCACTGTCACTGCCGCCCCAATAATTACCTGCAACAGCGTTAATTTTAGGCATATGCCCACTGCGCGCAACTACCAGTGCCGCTTCTGCCGAATCTATGGCATATTCAGCCTGTTTCAGTTCAGGGCGGTGCTGTTCGCTGTAAGCCAGGCAGTAAGCCATATCGTTTTCATAAGGCTCATACTGCAGCCTGTCCTTCAGTAAAAGGGTAGTGCCAAGCGGTGTGCCGATAATGTTATTTAAAGTTGCTTCAGCAACATCATATTGGTTGGAAGCGGTAATATAATTCTGCTGTGCGTTGGCAAGCTCAACTTCACTGCGCAGTACGTCTGCACGAGCTACAATGCCTACATTGTACTGGGCAATAACATTATCCAGATGCGCCTGCAAACGGTCAACCGATTCCTGGCGCAGAGCTTTCATGTTGGTTGCGTTAAGCATATTAAAATAACCGGTGGTTGCGGTTTCTTTCATTTCATTATAAGCCTGTTCTTCAGCGGAAAGCATGCTGCGGTAATTAGCCTTAGCCTGGCCAATCTGGCCCTGCAGTTCGCCGCCCGTAAAAATCGGCAAAGACGCAGTGATAGAGTTACTGTGATTGTTGCCAATTCTTTTACCTAATGATGCCCCAAATATATCTTCTTGATTATCAGCATATCCGCCACGTGTAGAATTGTGATTCAAGCTGATGCTGATGCCGCGCGCCCCTTTAGCAGCACTGTAATCAGCTTTAGCAGCTTTTCTGTTGTATTCTGCAATTTTTACACTCGGATTGGTAAGCAGCGCCCTCTGGATGGTTTCTTCCAAATCCAGTTCCAAAGTAGCGGCAAAGACGGACTGGGAGCACAGCACGCTTAATGCAGCCGTCAGTGCCAGCACGTTTTTTGCTTTTTTATAACTGAACATTTCATTTACCTCCAATCATTGACTGATTAGTCAGTGCTTAAATTTTATATTTTTTAACCATAAAAGTCAACTGTTTTTTCAAAAGTTAACAAACTTTTAAAAATAGGTACGCACACCAACATAGGTGTTATTTTTGCTGCCGTGGCGCAAGTCTGTCTGCTCGCCCAAAAGCGAGAAATTATCGTTAATTTTAAGCTCGCCGCCAAGTTTTACTTTGGTATCGTCAAAATCATATACCTGCGTATAAAGGCGGAAACGGTCGGCTATATTGTAGCCAAGCCCCACGCCGAACTCGCCCTGCATGCTGCCCATGCTTACATCGGCGGCGTCAAACTGCTTGCCAAACTGTAAATCCAGCTTGTTGCTGTCGCCAAGGTCATAGCCGCCCAGGTAAAAAAAAGTGTCATCCTGCGGGCGGAAGGTTACGCCCAGATTGCTGCGCCAGTCGCCGCCTTCCGTACTGTGAGTAACGTCAGCGCTTATTTCTGCCGTTTCCAGAACGCCCAGCATGCGGTTGGCTTTTTCGCTTGCCTCGCGTGCATTATGCAAAGTGGCTTTTAAATCATCTTCGGTCTGCGGGTCGCTGGCAACTTTTTCCAAAAGTTTGCTGGCTTCTTCAATTCTGGCACTTGTTTTGGCCATGTTCTCTACAATTACGGCAAAATTCTGTCCGGTATGCCCGGCATTAACCTCTCCGATAATATTCTGCATGCTGTCTGCCGTTGCGTTCATACGCGCCGACATTTCGCTCAGCTGCTTAACCATGCTGTTAATCTGCTGCTGGTTGTCAACCGCCACATCAGCCATTACCTTGGTAAAAGTATTCATGTTGGCGCTGATGTCTTTCATATTGATGAAACCCTCACGCAGCGACTGCTGCACTTCCGGGTCGCCAAACACATTGTCAAGAGCATCGGCAATGTTTTCCAGTTTTTCAAGCGCATCGCCGGACGCGCTCATAAAGGTGTCAAACCCGCCTCCGGGAACGCCTTTAACCCTGTCGCCGTCCTCCAGAAAAGCACTTACCGCACGCGGCGGCGGCTGAATATCGACAAATTTTTCTCCTAAAATGCCGTCGGAATTAATGGAAAACGTCGATTCCTGCGGAATGCGCACATTGTCGTTAATTTCGGCTGTAACTTCAATGCCGTCCTCGTTAACGGCAAGGCCTTTAACGGTGCCTACCTGCACACCGGCATAGCGCACCATGTTGCCCTCCATAAGCCCGGCAACCTGCGGGTAATCTATTGTAATGTCGTATTTGTCACTGCCAAAGCTGAATGTTCCCAGAAAGGTTATCATCGCTGCCAAAATTGCGGCTCCGCCCAGGGTTATTGCGCCTACTTTAACTTCGCTGGAACTCATTTTATCACCTGCTCTTTAATCTCGCGCCCTTCTATAAAGGCCTTTACAATCGGGTTGGTGCTGTTTTTCATTTCTTCCGCCGTGCCTATGGCAACGATATGCCCTTCATAAAGCATTGCCACGCGGTCCGCCGCGTAAAACGCCGACTGCATGTCATGCGTTACCAGCACCGAAGTTACATGCAGCTGCTCCTGCGTCTTTTTTATAAGCCGGCTGATATTGCGGCTCATAATCGGGTCAAGCCCGGCCGTCGGTTCGTCATACAAAACTATTTCCGGGTTTACGGCAATGGCGCGGGCAAGCCCAACGCGCTTTTTCATGCCGCCGCTCAGTTCCGCCGGGTACAAATCCTGCGTACCGGGCAGGCCAACCAAATCAAGCATCTGCGTTACAATGCCCTGTATTTCTTCATCGCTCTTATCAGTATGCTGGCGCAGCCCGAAAGCGACATTTTCGCCCACCGTTAAAAAATCGAACAGTGCCGAATACTGAAACACCATGCCCATTTTCATGCGCAGGCGGTTCCAGCCGTCCTCATCAAGCCCGCTTACATCTTCGCCCTGAATGAAAATCTGCCCTCCGTTTGGCTCCAGAAGCCCTATTATCGAGCGCAGCACCGTACTTTTGCCGGTGCCGGAAGGGCCAAGCACCGCCAGCGTTTCGCCCTTGTAAACGTCAAGGTCAATATTGTCCAGCACCGTATGCGTGCCGAAGGTGATATTCAATTGGCGCAAACTGATAACCGCTTCTGCCATTTAATTTACCTCATACATACAGCACTGCCGATAAAAAGTAGTTGGCAATAAAAATTAAAATTATCGAAAGCACTACGGATTCCGTTGTGGCAAGGCCTACGCCTTCGGCGCCCTGTTTGGCACCCAGCCCCTTATGGCTTGCCACAATGGCGATAATGCCGCCGAAAACCATGCTTTTAAGCATGCCGCCGGTAACATCAAAAATATCGGCAAATACTTTAATGGAATTAACATATGTAAAATTACTGATACCCGCGTAATAATGAGCAACCACCCAGCCGCCGATATTGCCGATGCCGTTGGCAAAAACAATAAGCACGGGCATCATCAGCACTGCCGCCAGAAAGCGCGGCACTACAAGGTATGTTATCGGGTTGGTGGCCATTACTTTTAAGGCGTCAATCTGTTCGGTTACCTTCATGGTGCCAAGCTCTGCCGCTATGGCAGCGCCTATGCGCCCGGCAACAACCACGCCGGTAAGCACGGGCACAAGCTCACGCCCAAGCGCGATTGCCACTATGCCGCCAACGGAAGAAGCAGCGCCAAAACGCACAAATTCCGTTGCCGTCTGCAGGGCAAAAACCATGCCGGTAAAAAGTATCGTCATCAGCACAATGGGCAAAGAATCGGCGCCGAGCCTTGACATCTGCCGTATGGTTTCCCTGGCATCTGCATTTTTCAGCCGCGCAGCCGTATCCAGAAACAGCTGCATTATGCGCCCTGTATCGTGGCACGACCTGATGACAAAACCGCCCACGGCCGCACATATTTTTTTCAGCATCGGCCTCTTCCTTTCCCAAAAAATTTAAGTTATTTTTATATAATTCAAGATAAAGCAAAAATTCCCTGCTTATTTTAAACCGGGCTTTTTAACGTTTTTGTAAATTTTTCAGCCGGTAACTTCAACCATAATGTCTGCCGTGCCGTCCACTATAAAATTCATGGTTGTTTTCTGCTTGGCAGGCGTGCCCGCAAGAGCCGCCGCAAAGCCGGTATCCTGCTGCTGCGCCGCCATATCCGGGTCCGGCAGTGCCGCTATATCCACAATAATTTCGTTATTCTGGTCCGCATTGTTAATATCGGCAATAAAGTCTTTTAAAGTGCGGCGCTGCGGCTTTTTGGCTGCCGGTATGCCTTCTTCCTGCTGGCGTTTCATCAGTTCCTGCATCCACGCCAGGCTGCTGCCCCCGCGCACATTCAGCGCCATTTTGCCCGGACGCTGCTGTTTGGGCACGGTAAATTTAACCGTTCTTGTAAATTTTTCCGCACGGTAAGGCTGCAGTTCCACATCAATAGCCAGCTCTTCACCTGCGCGCACATTAAGCTTCTGCGGCCGCGCGGAAATTATTTCCGCAACTTCCGGCTCGGTGCCGAGCACCACATTTGCCTCTATGTTATAAACGTCAATTTTTTCAAACTTATTCTGCGCCAAAAGCGTTGCAGCCTGCACCAGTTCCTGGCTTATCATTTTTAAAATGCCGGCATCCGCATAATACATGTTTTCACGCTGAATTTTAATTTGTTCGCCGCCTGCGCTGCGCCCGTCAATACGGAAGTTAAAACGTGCCGTGCCGCCGCCTTCCCTGTCAGCAACGCGCGTAACGGTGTTGTAGGTTACGGCGTCAACCATCGAAGGCAAAAGCGCGTCGTCATCAATAAGTTCCGTGCGCGCACTGCCGTTAACGCCGCGCGAAGAATCGGTAACGGAAACATACATGGGTATTACCTTCGGCGGAGCGCCTATTTGGGCCGCAATACCCGCGCCGCGGTCCTGCGTTACGGTGCCTATGGTTGCCCCGAGGTTGCCGACTTTGTAAGCGCTTTGCAAATTGGGCAGCGAAGCCAGAATCCAGGCCCGCTCCAAGAAATAATTGCTGTCGCCGCGCTGCATAAAGGGATGCCCGAAAGCAAGCAGGCTGCCATCATCGCCAACCCAGGTTACAGTGCCCAGTGCGCCAAGGCGGATATCGCCGCGGATTAAGGAAACGCCGATAGCGCTGCCCGGTTCTATGGGCTTATCGGAATTAAATCCGCCGCTGCCGCCGGCTCCGGTAGCCTCCAGCCCCAAAGGCGCAAGTTTGCTGTTTAAATAGTCAAGACCTTTAGGCGTAAAGCCGCCCGCCATCAGCATTGTGCTTTTGGGTACAAGCTCGGAAGGGCGCGGGCTTGTTTCGTTCAGTAAATCAAGCATCCGCCCGATGGGCGTTAAAAAGCAGTAATGAGGGTCGTTAAACTCCTTGCCGAAAGCAACGGCACCAACCAGCCTGCCGTTAATATAAACCGGGCTGCCGCTCATGCCCTGCGCAACGCCGCCGCTTTTTTCGATAACATCGCCGCTTGTGCGCACAAGTATGCTGTACCCTCCGGCTTCGCTGCCGGTAACGCCGATAACTTCAACGTTAAAATTTTCGATATTGTCGCCGTTAATAACAGTTTTGCCAATGCCCTGCATGCCCGGGCGGATATCTTCCACCGGCATCAGCGGCACATTGGCAGCGCATAATAAAGGCAAACTGAATATAAGCAAAATACTAAAAATAAAAAGCAATAATTTTTTTGTGTCCATAAAGTCCCCACATCGCAAATAATGCAAAACCGGCCTGGGCATAAGCCGCACGCCGGTTTAATTCCGTTTAAGCAAAACAGCCGCACGCAGCCTTGGCATGCATGGCTATATTATACTATTTTAAAAATTTTCTGGCAAGCGTCAGCCTTTGGTAGGAAACACGCCCAAGCCTACGCTGACAGGCCTTTCCCTTCCGTCAGAAGGCGTATTTAAAATTTTTCCGTCCAGCACCATCTCGCTGCTGCCGCCGCCGTCAAAATTAACGGCCTGCCATGCGCCGAGTTTTACAAGGTAGGAAGCAAGCTCCTGAAGCGTCATACCGGCAGAACTGCTGCTGCGGCCGTCCACAACCAGCAGAATAACTGTGCCGTCTTTTTTTACGCCTGCCGCAGTACGGGGCGCACGCCCGCGGGCAATATCGTAAGCAATGTTTTCTTCCGCGCTGCGCACGTCAGCCCTGCCCTCCGCTACCAGCGAAGGCCCTGCGCCCACAACAAGTTCCGCTTCATCCGCGGTTTCATTGCCAAGCGTTTCACGCAGGCGCACGCGGTCGCCCACCTGTACGCGCTCCAGCACTTTTGCGGCCATGCCGTGCCCCGAAAGCACAACGCTGTCCTTATCAAGCTTCATGTTGCCTGCGCCGCTTACTTCCGTAACGCGCCCGTTAGCGGCAATGCGTATTTCATAACCGTACTGGTTGGTTTTTGTGCCCGGCCCGTAATAATGCGTGTAAAGCACCACATCATCGGCAATGCGGCTGCGGTTAATGCCCTTCACATCCAAAAAAGTGCCCAGTTTGGGGAAGAAAGCGCGCCCTTCATAAGCCAGGTCCTGCATAACCATCGGCTTGCCGCCGGCAACAACCAGTGCGCTGCGCGGCTGGCTTTCCATGCCGAGCCATTCGCCGTCGAGCTTTAAGTTGCCGATAATCCAGCCGTCCGAATCAAAATACGAAGCGTTAACTGCCGCACGCGCGCCAACGGCTTTGGCTGCCTTCAGCAAGGTTCCGCGCCCGTTTTTGTTAACCGCGCCGCTGAACGGTTTTAAAATGTAGCGGTTTTTCGGGGCGATTTCCAAAATATTTACTTCCACCGGCAAACCGTTCATGTCCTCGCGGCGGTAAATATGCGTCAGGCCTTTGCCCATATCGCTGCTGGTTGATTCCACGCGGATGCGGAAAATATCCAGCACCAATCGGTTGGGCTGCTTCAGCACAAACACCTTGTGCTGCGCTTCGCTGTTTAAATCAACAATCAGGCGTGTTTTATCGCCCTTTTCCTGCAAACGGGCCTTTTTAATAATCGGGTCTTTAACCCTGGAGACAATATCGTCGTCTACTTTTGCGTCAAATTCCAGTACAAGCTGTTTTTTGGTGTTCTTAACTTCTTCATATTCAACCTTGCCGTCCAAATCCACAACAAAACGTATTTTGCTGGGGCTGCTGCTGAAACGGAAATTTTCAACCTCCGCCGCCATTGCGGAAAGCGGCACCATAACAACAAGCAGCGCCGCGGCAAGCAGCCTGCCGAATGCTTTTAACATAACTTACCTCCGTGAAAAAACAATACACAGCCCGTAAGCTGTGTATTATAAACCATAACTAATCAGTCGTTGCCGACAACAGAACCCGGACGCAGATTGTTCAGCTCGCTGAGCGCCTTGCCGGTGCCCAAAGCTACGCAGTCCAGCGGGTTTTCCGCAACCGTTGTTTTAATGCCGGTTTCCTCAGTCAGCAGCTGTGCCAGTCCGTCAACCAGCGCGCCGCCGCCGGTAAGCACCATACCCTTATCGACAATATCTGCCGAAAGCTCCGGCGGGCATTTCTCCAGCACGCCGCGGATGGTGCCGATGATGGAATAAACAGGTTCGCGCAGCGCTGCGCGCGCATCTGCCGAAGTTACCTTAATGGTGGTAGGCCTGCCTGCGATAAGGTCACGCCCCTGCACTTCCATATCCGTGCATTTGCCGTTGGAAAGCACGGTAGCCACGTTCATTTTTATTTTTTCTGCCGTCGGTTCGCCAATCAGCACGTTGTAAACTTTTTTTACATAGCGCACAATCGCTTCGTCAAAAGCATCGCCGCCAACGCGGATGGAAGAATCAACAACCACGCCGCCGAGGCTTAAAATGGCAATATCGGTTGTGCCGCCGCCGATATCAATTACCATGCTGCCGCTCGGCACGCTGATGTCAAGCCCTGCGCCAAGCGCCGCTGCAAGGGGTTCTTCTATTAAATAAGTTTTGGATGCGCCTGCCTGCATGGCAGCTTCCAGCACGGCACGTTTTTCTACCGAAGTAATGCCTGTCGGAATGCACACCATAATGCGCGGCTTGCTGAAAAAGCTCTTGCCGGCCACGCGTTCCACCACAAATTCCAGCATTTTCTGCGTTACGGTATAATTGGCAATTACGCCCTCTTTAAGCGGACGGATAACGGAAATGCTTTCCGGAACTTTGCCAATCATATCGCGGGCTTCGTTGCCCACAGCCAGAATTTTATTTTTGCTTCTGTTAATTGCCACAACGGAAGGCTCGTTAAACACGATGCCCTTGCCCTTGATGTACACCAGAAGATTGGCTGTACCAAGGTCAATACCTATATCTACACTGTTAAAAAACATACTTTCACCTACTTTTAATCTTTCGTGCCAACGCGCTTAATATCCGCGCCGAGCCTGGTCAGTTTAGCTGCAATTTCTTCGTAGCCGCGGTCGATATGGTAAATATCGCAGATTTCCGTTGCCCCTTCGGCTACAAGCCCCGCAAGTATCATTGCCGCACCGGCACGCAGGTCGGTTGCCCTTACGGTGCAGCCTGTTAAATGGGCCGGGCCGGTAATAACAGCGCTGCGCCCTTCTGTGGTAATATTTGCCCCCATGCGGTTTAATTCAACCACATGCATAAAACGGTTTTCAAAAACAGTTTCGGTAATTTTGCTGCGCCCTTCCGCAACGGAAAGCATGGCCATCATCTGTGCCTGCATATCCGTAGGGAACCCGGGGTACGGCAGGGTTTTAATATCAACGGCCTTCAGCCTGCCGCTGCCGACAACGTGAATACGGTCGATATCTTCTTCAACCAGCGCACCGGCCTCACGCAGTTTGGCAATCAGCGGTTTCTGGTGTTCCGGCAGTACGTTTTCAATAATTACGTCGCCGCCGGTCATTGCCGCCGCAATCATGTAAGTGCCTGCCTCAATGCGGTCGGGAATAACGGAATGCTGCACGCCGTGCAGTTCGGATACGCCTTCAATGGTAATAACGTTGGTACCGGCGCCGCGCACACGCGCACCCATCTGGTTAAGATAGTTGGCAAGGTCTACAATTTCCGGTTCTTCGGCCGGGTTTTCCAAAACCGTGGTACCGCTTGCCATTGCTGCCGCCATCATAATATTTTCGGTTGCGCCCACACTCGGAAAATCAAGGTAAATATTGGCGCCCGTCATGCCTTCAGGTGCAGAAGCCTCAATATAGCCATGACCCTGTTCGATTTTTACGCCCAGTGCTTCAAAGCCTTTTAAGTGCAAATCAATCGGCCTTGTGCCGATAGCGCAGCCACCCGGCTGGGAAATGCGGGCATAACCCTTGCGTGCCAGCAGCGGCCCCATAACAAGGAACGAAGCGCGCATGGAACGTACAAGCTCATAAGGCGCTTCGCAGGAGGTAATTTCCCTGCTGTCAATTTTCAGCGTATGCGGCTCTGAAGAATCAACTTTAATGCCAAGGCATTCCAAAACCGCGCAAATTGTGCGCACATCCTCCAGCGCAGGAATTTCATCCAGCCTGCTCGGCGAAGTACCAAGAATAGAAGCGGCAATAATAGGCAGCACGGCATTTTTGGCGCCGCTTGTTTTTACTGTGCCTACAAGGCGGTTGCCGCCTTTAACTATCAATCTTTCCAACTGCAAACTCTCCTGTTCTTAAAATCCATTCTATCAAAAGGGCATACTTTTCAAAATAAATATTTTCTGTAGTAGTTTATCACTTTTTTTACAGCTTGGCAATCTCTGCCGGATAAAAAAACGCCTGCCGTTTTTCTTAACGGCAAGCGCTTTTCAAAACAAATTTTCAGGCAATCAGATACCGCGGTCCTGCATTTTCAAACGGTCTGCCAAAATATTGTAATGGGTTTCCATTTCCATAATTTCTTTTTTAATACCGGCGATTACATCCGGGTCTTCTTCAACTTTCAGGCGTTCGCGCAGTTCTTTTATGCCCTGCTTCAACTGAAACATTTTATTTCCGGATACAGCATTAATTACATCAGCCACAGTAATCAACTCCCATCATTCTTTGTATTTTTATTATACCAAAATATGGGGCTGTAAGCAAAGTTTTATTCAAACGTTTTTTATAAAAATTAAATATAATTTCACAAATTCCCATAAGAAGGATTTATGCGGCTCAAATATTTAAAATTTTTATTTGAACTTGAAATTTGTTTTTGCCGGGCAGTAAATTTTAAACCCTGCTGCTTACAGCATAATATTTTATGCAGCTGCTATAAGCTGCTTTTTTATACAAAAAGCGGATGGCATAAGCCATCCGCTTTTAAAGCTTTCCGTATTAAACTTATTAAAGTTAAGATTAGAAAGTGAAGTACAGTTCGGTGAACATGGTGTCAGCATCTGCACCGCTTTCTTTATCTTCGAAGTCGTAGTAGTTGAATACGCCAACGATGTTTTTAGCGAATGCATAGCTTGCGCCGTATACCATGCCTTTGTAGCCATGGTTAAATACGTCAGCGCCAACGAAACCATCAGTGGTCGGGCTGAGGTAAGCATTAGCGGACTGGTCGAAGTAACCTACGTGCAGACCATAGGAACCCGGTTCGTCAGCGGAAGCGCCTTTCCAAGCAAGATCTGCATACCAGCCGTCTTTATCGGTGTCATAGTAATCTTCATTACCGCGCATATATTCAGCAGCCAGTACAAAATCAGGAGCGAAGTTGTAGCTTAAGCCAACGTTCCAGATTTCTTTGTCCATGTTGTCGCCGCCATAAGGAGCAGTTACAGAAGAATCAGTTTCAAAATAAGCAGCATAAGCGTCAACTGCGCCCATGTCAGCTTCAACGCCTGCAATGTATACACGGTCTTCGCTTTCTTCAAGATAACCTTCGCCAGCACCTTTACCAGCAAGGCCAAATACTTTTACTTTGTCGCCGTAGGAAACTTTAACACCATCAATGTTGGTATCAAGTACGTTACCGGTGAAGGTTACTTCGTTCCAGCGGCCGGCGGTTACGTCCATACCGCCAAGACGGCCTTCTACATAAGCGCGTTTCAATTCTACTTTATCATCGCCGGATTTGTTAGTGATGGTCTGGGTGTTTTCGAACATACCGGTGTAGGTCCAGTCTTCGTTAACCTGGCCGGTTACCCACAAACGGGTACGGAGAGCGCCTTCATTACCGTTTTCATCGCCGTCAACATCTTTGTAAGAAAAACGAGCCTGGCCGGTGATTTTTACGTTGTCAGCTTTTTTCTCGAGGTTAGCAACGCGAACGCCGAGGCTGTCGAGTTCGTCAGCAAATTCAGCAGCTAATTTGTCAACATTAGCGCCTTTTGCCATTGCTTTAGCAACAATCTGTGCCATTTCATAACGGGTCATCAGTTTGTCGCCGCCGTAGGTGCCGTCGGGATAACCGTCAACAACGCCTGCTGCAGCCAGTTTGTTTACAGCGTCATAAGCCCAATGACCAGCCGGTACATCGGAGAAGGGGTTTGCGGCATAAGCGCTGGCAGTTACGCCAAGAGCCATAGCCATTGCGAGAACTAAAGATTTTTTCATTTTTCATTCCTCCAGGGAAATAATTTTTTTACCCTTTCAGAAACCTTTTGCGCAAAACTTTCCGTTTCGGTTTTTTATGCGCGAGTTGCCATGTTTCCTCTGCATCCAACCAATACAGTCCGCAAATTGCAAACGGTTTTTAAAAGGATGTGTACACTTTACCATAATTTCACAATGCCGTCAAGAACATTTTACAATTTTTAGTGAATTTTTATCAATTTTTTCTGCATAGAAAAATAGGCAGCGCATAAAGCACTGCCTGTTTGTAAATAATTTTACATTATTTGCTGAAAGCGTCCGTTAACGGAGGCACAATCTGTTTTTTGCGGGAGAGTACGCCCGGCAGATAGTAATGGCCTTCTGCTTCCGGTTTGCCGAAAGCTTCCGTAACTTTTGCCTGGTTTACACCGGCAACCAGAAGGTCGGTAGCTTCGGAAAGAATATCGGTTACCATCAGGAAGGACAAATCAAATCCTTCGGTTTCGCGCATGGCTTCCAGTGCCGCTAAAAGTTCCGGCATTTTATCCAGCCCCTGCTGGCGGCCCATGATATTAATCTGTGCCACGCTGGCTTTGGTTTCGCCGAAATCAAATTCTTTCAAATCGGTGCGTACCAGTTCGTCTGCGGTTAAACGGGCAATAACGGAGCCCTGTTTCAATTCTTCCATGGCATAGGCTTCCAAATCCTCAAGCCCGGCAATTTTTTGCAGTTTTGCCGCAGCGTCCTTATCCTGCTGAGTGGTGGTCGGGCTACGGAAATACAGGGTATCGGAAATAATTGCCGATAAAAGCAGGCCGGCAATTTCGCGCGGCAGTTCCACTTTGTGTGCTTCTGCCATGCTGGTAATAATGGTTGCCGTGCAGCCTACGGGTTCTTCGCGGATATAAATAGGAGCCGCGGTATGCAGGCCGCCCATGCGGTGATGGTCGATTACTTCGATGATTTCCGCTTCTTCAACGCCTTCAACGGCCTGTGCGCGTTCGTTATGGTCAACAAGAATAAGCTGGGTTTTGTCGGGTTTCAGCAGGCGTACCTTGTCAATCATGCCAATGTAGCGGCCGCCTTCCACAACCGGGTAGGAGCGGAAATTGGTATCGAGCATGGCATTTTTAACATCGTCCAGAAGTTCGTTGTTGTTGAAGGAAACAACGCTGGTAGTCATTAAGTCTTTAACCGGTGCGTCCAGCAGCTGGCTGTAATCAACAGCGCCGGTTTCATTTTCCTGTGCGCAAAGCTCTTTATAGAAGCATTTGGCAAGGTCGGTTACGGTAACAACGCCTTCAATGTTTTCCGGCGTGCCGACAGGCATGCAGCGCACGCCGTAGTCGGTAAACAAATGGCTTACCTCACGCAGTTTGGTTTCGCCGTTAAGCATGGGTACTGCAATAAGTTCCACATCTTTCAGGCGGGGGTACATATCCTCAATTAAAACCGGTTCTTCCACGCCGAAATAATTAAGAACATACTGTGTTTCAGGGTTCAGCGCACCTGCGCGAGCCGCAACGGCATTAACGCCAAGCTGCCTTTTTAACCACGCATAGGCAACTGCGGAGCAGATAGAGTCCGTATCCGGGTTGCGGTGGCCGATGACATATACTGGTTTATCCACGTTCAGCACTTCCTTTTTGCAGGCAGACCTGGCTGCCGTAATGATTTTTAGTGTAATAATTATTATATCATAAAAAACTTTAAATTACCGCTGAAATTTTGTTTATTTGGCGCGTTTATCGCCCAGCGTTGCCAAAAGTTCCGCCGGGTTAATGTTATGGTAGGCCAAAAGCACAAGGCAGTCGTACCACAGGCCGCTCATTTCATCCAGCACTTCTGTCCTGCTGTCATTTTTAGAAGCAATAATAGTGCTTGAAGTATCTGCGCCCAGCTGTTTTAAAATTTTATCCTGCCCGGACATAACCAAATGCCTTGCAGCGGAATTATCGCCGCCGTGCTGGCGTTTATAGCAAATCAAGCGGTAAATTTCGGCAAGTACACCGTGAATACCGTCAGGCTCAGGCACGGGCAGGCTGCCGCTTTGCCATACCGGCTGCGTAAATACGCCCAGCCCGCTGCGCCCTGGTAATGCTTTTACCAGAAGCACCGTACCGTTTTTGCCGGCAGTAATTTCCGTAACCGAAAAAGCCGCGCCGTCTTCCGCTGCGTTATAAGCCTTTTTTGTTTCCGGGTCATACAGCCACAGGCTGCCGTTTTCCGCCGTGCGCGCCAGTGCTTCGCCGTTCATTTTGGCAAGCGCCAATACCTCGTCCGTACCGGCATCCTGCACAATGGCATTAATATAGCCGTGAACATTAAATTTTAAAGCTGCAAAATCAATTTTCATCTTTTCCGCCTTCTCTTAAAACGGGCATTACGGAGTTATACCCGTCCGCTCCGTATACCAGGCAGCGCTTTACGCGCGAAATGGTTGCCGTGCTGGCGCCTGTTTTCTCCACGATTTCTTCATAAATGCAGCCGGCATCAAGCATTCTGGCAACCTCCAGACGCTGCGCCATTGCTTTTAATTCGGTAATGGTACAAATATCTTCAAAAAAGTTTGAGCATTGCTGTTCATCTTTTAAACTTAAAACAGCCCTAAACAGCTGCGCGGTTAATTTATCCCTGGTTTTTGCAGGCATGGCTGTCCTCCTTGGTTAACACCCGTAAAATTTTAAATTGGATATTTTCTATCCTTTCTTACTTTAATACTTTATTTTATAAAAAGTCAAGTAATTTTAACGGATTTTAAGAAAAATTTTATTGACAGATTTGTAAATAACGTGTATGATTGGTACATCAACTTCATACAAACATTCATCAAGAGTAGCCGAGGGACTGGCCCGATGACGCTACGGCAACCATCCTTAGTGAAACGGTGTCAAATCCAACGGAACATTCCGGCAGATGAAAGAGGTCTTAAAACTTGTACCCTTCACCAGTTCGTGAAGGGTTTTTTAGTACCTTAGAAAAGAAAGAGGAACACCGCATGATTGAATTAGTAAATGTAGAAAAAACTTACCACACCTCCTCGGGTGACATTCACGCCTTAAAGCGTACCAGCCTTACCATTAACCAGGGCGAAATTTTTGGCATTATCGGCCTTTCAGGCGCAGGCAAATCCACGCTTATCCGCTGCATTAACATGCTGGAAGTACCGACCGCCGGGCAGGTTTTTGTAGACGGTGAAGAACTTACCGCCATGACGGAAACGCAACTGCGCAAAGCACGCCAGAATATCGGCATGATTTTTCAGCATTTTAACCTGCTTGCCAGCCGCACCGTTTTTGACAACATTGCCTTTCCGCTGGAAATTCAGGGACTTGGCAAAGATGAAATCAAAAAGCGCGTGGAACCGCTGCTGGAGCTTGTACAGCTGCAGGACCGCGCCGACCACTACCCCAGCCAGCTTTCCGGCGGGCAGAAACAGCGCGTAGGCATTGCCCGCGCCCTTGCCAGCAACCCGAAAGTTCTTCTGTGCGACGAAGCAACAAGCGCGCTTGACCCGCAGACCACCAAATCCATTTTAAACCTGCTGCGCGACATTAACCAGCGTTTAAACCTTACCATAGTAATGATTACGCACCAGATGGAAGTTGTAAAGGAAATCTGCGACCGCGTAGCCGTTATTGAAAACGGCAGCATTATAGAAGAAGGCAATATGGTGGATGTATTTACCAACCCACAGAACCAGACTACCAAGGAATTTGTTAAGAGCGTCGATAAAAACACCCTTCCGGAATCACTTAAAAGCACGCCCGTCAGCAGGGAATACTTTGAAGGCGCAAGCCTCGCCGTACGCTTGTCCTTCTTCAGCGGCAACGCCGACAAGCCCATTGTTTCCGGCATGATTAAACGCTTCGGCGTAGATGCCAACATTATTTCCGGCAACACTGACCAGCTTAAAGACCGCATTTACGGCAACCTGCTGATTGTTATTGAAGGCCCGCAGAAAGCCCTTGAGGACTCGCTGGATTATTTAAACAGCAAAAATCTGCAAGTGGAGGTAATTGGTTATGTCAAATGAAATGATTGAACTTTTAATAAAATCCTTTTGGGAAACCGGCTACATGGTTGTTGCCTCCACCGTGCTGGCAAGCCTTATCGGTATACCGCTGGGCATCATCCTTACGGTAACGCGCAATGGGCATATTCTGCCGAATGCCGTTATTAACTCCGTGCTGGGCGTTATCGTTAACGCCACCCGTTCCACCCCGTTTATTATTTTAATGGTAGCCATTATTCCGCTTACCCGTATGCTGGTTGGTTCTTCCATCGGCACTACGGCCGCCATTGTGCCGCTTACCATTTCCGCAGCACCGTTTATTGCGCGCGTTATCGAATCTTCGCTGCTTGAAATTGACCACGGCGTTATCGAAGCCGCACAAAGCATGGGTGCAAGCCCGATGCAGATTATTTACAAGGTTCTGCTTCCCGAATCGCTGCACTCCATCGTGCTCGGCATTACCCTTGCTGTTATCGCTCTTATCGGCTATTCCGCCATGGCGGGCGGGCTCGGCGGCGGCGGCCTCGGCGACCTTGCCATCCGCTACGGCTACCAGCGTTTCCAGCCTGATGTAATGATTGTTACCGTTGTTATCCTGATTCTCATGGTACAGCTCATTCAGTTTATCGGCGACACGCTCAGCAAAAAACTTAATAAAACCAAATTATAATGTTAGCAATTTATTTTAATTTTAATATTTTGGAGGAGGATTACTATGAAATTAAAAAGAATTTTGGCCGCACTGGCGGTTGGCACACTGGCACTCGGCATTTTTGGCTGCGGCGGCAGCGAGAAAGCAGCGGATACTTCCGCACCCGTTAAGGTAGGCGTTACCGCAGGCCCCCATGCCGAAATTATGGACGAAGTTAAAAAACTGGCTGCCAAAGACGGCTTAAACATAGAAGTTGTAGAATTTAACGACTTTGTAACGCCGAACATTGCCTTGCAGCAGGGCGAAATTTTTGCCAACAGCATGCAGCACAGGCCTTACCTTGACGCCACGCTGAAAAAAGAACCCGGTTTTGAACTGGTTGAAGTTTTTAAAACCGTAAACTTCCCCATGGCGGTTTATTCCGATAAAATCAAAAAAGGTGAAGCCATTCCCGACGGCGCAACCATCGGCATCCCGAATGACCCTTCCAACGGCGGCAGAGCGCTTTTGCTGCTTGCTGAGCAGAAATTAATTGAAGTTAAGGATATTAACGATGTTACCACCTCCGTTGCCGATATTACCGGCAACCCGCATGGCTATAAATTCCTTGAACTTGACGCTGCCACCATTCCCCGCAGCCTGCCGGACGTAACCGTTGCCGTTATTAACGCCAATTACGCTCTGCCTGCCGGGCTGAACCCCATGACGGATTCCTTGATGGTTGAAGGCGCGGCTTCCCCGTACATCAACATTTTTGTAACCAAAAAGGAAAATGCCGCCGACCCGCGCATTAAGCAGCTGCAAAAAATTTATCAGTCCGCCGAAGTTGAAAAATTCATTAACGACCACTTTAAAGGCTCCGTTACCGTCGGCTGGAAATAAAATATTAAAAATAAAAGCTTCCCTTGCGGGCGCTTTTTGTTTAAGGTGAACCATGAAACGTATTTTGCATTTATTAGTTTTACTTATAATTGCTTTGTGCTTTATGCCCGCCGCTTACGCGGAAAGCCCCGTTGACCGCCCCGTGAACACCAGCAGGCTTGACGACATATTTGCCAGACATGGCGTAAACGGAACCCTTGTAATTTATGACGTACAGAAAAACGGTTACTGGCTGCACAACGCCGGGCGTGCGGCAGAGCGGGTTTACCCCGCCAGCACTTTTAAAATTTTTAACAGCCTTATCGGTTTAAGCGAAGGCGTTGTTAAAGATGCGGACGAAGTTTTTTACCGTTACAGCGGCGAACCGGTGTACCTTGAAAGCTGGAAAGCAGACGCCAGCCTGCGCAGCGCCATAAAACTCTCGCAGGTGCCAGCCTATAAAGAACTGGCGCGCCGCATCGGTACGGAACGCATGCAGGCCAACATGAAAAAGCTGCACTACTGCAATGAAAGCATCGGCAGTAAAATCGACAGCTTCTGGCTGGAAGGGCCGCTTAAAATAAGCGCGCTGGAGCAGGTTAAACTGCTTACAGCTCTTGCCCGCAGGCAATTACCGTATCCGCAAAAGGCGCAGCAGCAGGTTTGTGACATAACCGTTTTAAAACAGACCGATGCCTGCACGCTGCACGGCAAAACAGGCTGGGCAACTGACAATATAAAAACCCCGGTAGGCTGGTTTGTTGGCTGGGCCGAAACCAAAGACAACCTGTATGTTTTTGCCATGAACATGGATTTAACCGACGCCGCAGATTTGCCGCTGAGAGAAAGCATTACTCTGGAGTGCCTTCGAACTTTAAAACTTTTATAAAGCAGTTTATAATTATACTAAGCAGTAATTGAAAGAAGGGATACTATGGCATATTTAGGCGAAGATATTAAAAAACTCGGTTTTGGGCTGATGCGCCTGCCGAAAACCGGCGAGGCCATCGACATTGAACAAACCAAAAAAATGGTAGATATGTTCCTGGAAGCAGGCTTTACCTATTTTGACACGGCGTGGGCCTACCCCGGCAGCGAAGACGCTATCCGCCAGGCGCTGGTAGAACGCTACCCGCGCAAAAAATTTCAGCTTGCAACCAAAAACGCTGCATGGATTAACTGCAAAACACGTGAAGAAGCAGTTAACCAGTTTGAAACCAGCTTAAAACAAACCGGCGCAGGTTATTTTGATTTTTACCTTCTGCACAACCTCGGCGAAAGCCGCACCAAATATTTTGACGATTATAATATGTGGGACTTTGTGCAGGAGCAAAAAGCCAAAGGCCTGATTAAGCACGTTGGTTTTTCGTTCCACTCCACGCCGGAAGAACTGGACGCCATTTTAAACGCGCACCCCGAAATGGAATTTGTGCAGCTGCAAATTAACTATGCCGACTGGGATTACCCCGCCGTACAAAGCCGCCGCTGCTACGAAGTGGCACGCAAACACGGCAAGCCCGTTATCATTATGGAACCGGTTAAGGGCGGCATGCTCGCCAATCCGCCGGAAAGCGTACAGAAAATTTTAAAAGATGCCGAACCGGAAATGTCCGTGGCAAGCTGGGCCATCCGCTTTGCTGCACATCTGTAAGGCGTTATTACCGTGCTCAGCGGCATGAGCAATGTTGAGCAGATGCAGGACAACCTTTCCTACATGAAGGATTTTAAAGGCCTTACCGCCGCCGAAGAAGCAACGCTGAAACAGGCGCAGGAAGCACTGGCAAAAATTCCGCTCATTCCCTGCACCACCTGCAACTACTGCGCCAAGGTCTGCCCCATGAATATCGGCGTAAGCGGCAGCTTTACGGCAATGAACTATTACACGCTGTATAAGGATTTGGCCGCTGCCAAACACCAGGAAAACTGGCTGGTTACGGGCCACGGCAAAAAGAAGGCCGCTGAATGCATTAAATGCGGCGCCTGCGAAAAAGCCTGCCCGCAGCATATTAAAATCCGCGAAGAACTGGTAAAGGTTACTGAAACCCTGGGCTGATATGTTAAAACAGAAGCATCCGTTTTAGAAACGGGTGCTTTTTTATGTGCTTCGGCAAAATTTTGTGATATAATGGGAACGCTTAATAAATTATACCCTGTTTTAAGGAGCAGCTATGAGCCGTAAACCTTTTGTGCCCGCAGCCCTTTTGGGCAAGCTGTGGCGCTGCATAATAGAATTTGAAATGCTGAAGGAAGGAGACCGCGTGCTGATTGGCTTAAGCGGCGGCAAAGACAGTATGTTTTTAACGGCCGCGCTGGCCGAGGTACAGCAGTATGCGCCCTTTAAGTTTGACCTTGCCTGCTACACGGTTGATACCATGTTCAGCAGCGATTTTCCCAAAGCTGATTTGGAAAGCTTCTGCGCGCAGTACGGGCTTAAACATTACAGCAGCAAAGTTGATGTTACCGAAGCTTGGCAGCACCGCACCAACACGCCGTGCTTTACCTGCGCTTATTTCCGCCGCGCAGCCACCAACCGCACGGCGCTGGAGCTGGGCTTTAACAAAGTTGCCTGGGCGCACCACCATGATGACGCCGTGGAAACCTTCTTTTTAAACCTTGTTGCCAGCGGCCAGCTTAAAACCTTTCTGCCGGTAACGCCGCTTTCACGCACGGGGCTTACCTTAATACGCCCGCTTTTATATTACCGCGAGGCGGAAATTATCAGTATGGTTGACGAACTTAACCTGCACCCGCTGAAAAACCCCTGCCCTTACGACGGCCACACCAAACGCCAGGAAGCCAAAGAACTGCTGCGCTCGCTGCAGGGCTTCAACGCCGAAGCGTATGACCATCTGGCGGCAGCCATGCGTTTTGCCAATGCCGAACTTTGGCCTGCCAAATGCGGAAAAACGGAGCTGGCAGATAAATTCCACGCATTTTGGCAGCAAAAGCGCAAAAACAGGCAGGAATAACGCCGCCCGCAGCGAATATAACTTTTTGTATGACATTTTGACCGGAGGTTTTTTATGACAGTAAAAGAGTTTAAACATGATTATTTCAGTTTTAAAGGGCGTTTGAACCGCAAGCCCTTTTTAATGCGCCTGATGATGCTTGGCGCCATCAGTATCTTTTTTGTTTTAATCGTTATCAACGCCGAACCGCACCTTAAGGAAGACCCCGCGCATTTTGCCACCAACGTGCGCAAATCGCTGGTGTTCTGGGTTTATTATATTCCGCTGATTATCGCCAGCATTTCGCTCGGCGTGCGCCGCCTGCACGACCTTAATTTAAGCGGCTGGTGGATGCTTCTGGGTTCCGGCGCGCTTTTAAGCACCGTAAACACCGGCAACACCGCCATTGACCTTGCAGCAGCAATTTTATTTTACATTGCCCAGCTTTTCAATCTGTTCCTGATTTTCTTCCGCGGCACCAAAGGGCCTAACCGCTTCGGTGAAGACCCCGTACCCCAGCCCGTAAAAGAAAAGAAGAAAACCAAAGAAGAACGCCGTGCCGAAGCCAAGGCACGCAAAGAAGCTGCCGAAGCAGAAAAACGCGCCGACGAAGAACTGGAACGAGAAATTGCCGAAGAGCATCCCGACTGGGACGAATACGACCGCTACGACGCTATGCAGGAGGCCAAAGCCAAACGCGAAGCCGAAAAAGCAGCGGCAGAAATTAAAGACGGCACCGAAAATAAAGAAAGCAAGTAATTGTACAAAAAAATCCCGCCAAAAGCGGGATTTTTATTTTATGCGTATTTTGTTTTAAACTATTGTATAAATTTGGTGCTGCTGCGCCTTACCAGGCCAGTACTTCCACGCCGGTATCGGTAACAAGCACCGTGTTTTCCCACTGAGCCGACATGCTGCCGTCCTGCGTATAAACAGTCCAGTCGTTTGAAGCATCAATAAACACATCACGGCGGCCGGCGTTAATCATCGGCTCAACCGTAAATACCATGCCCGGCACCATCAGCATGCCGGTATTTTTTTTGCTGTCGTGGCACACAAAAGGTTCTTCGTGGAAATCCACGCCGACGCCGTGCCCGCCAAATTCCGTTACCACGCTATAACCGTGCTTGCGTGCAAACGGGGCAATGGCAGCGCCGATATCGCCGATAAAGGCCCACGGCTTGCAGGCTTCCACGCCGCGGCGCATACATTCTTTAGTAATGGCAACCAAATCCTGATTCGGTTTGGAAACCTTGCCAATCATAAACATACGCGAAGCATCGGCGTAATAGCCGTTGTAAATAGTGGTTACGTCAACGTTAATAATGTCGCCGCTTTTAAGCACCGTTTTATCGGGAATACCGTGGCAAACCTGGTCATTAACCGAAGTGCAGATGCTTTTCGGAAAGCCGTAAAAACCGAGGCAGGCCGGAATGCCGCCGCTTTTGGTAATAAAATCATACGCCAGCGCGTCAATTTCTTCCGTCGTCATGCCGGCTTTAATTTTTTGGGCAATCAAATCAAGGCAGGCATTGTTAATTTTAGCTGCCGCACGGATGCCTTCAATCTGTTCCGGCGTTTTTATCATATCCATATCGGGAACTTCGCAGCCTTTGGCCTTGAATTCGGCTATTTTTGCTTTTATTACTTCAATATCCATAAAAATCTCCTTTAATACAAATTTAATTTTATAGTGCTATTATAACACATATAACATAAAGTGACAGCACAAAGTCAGCTTATGCTTACAAATTATTTTTCTATTATTTTTTGTTTCTTTATGTTAAAATATTGTTAGTTTTTGTATAAGGAGGAGCCGATGGAAGCTATTTATTCCAACATTGCCGATTTTATCCTGCATTTTGACCGTTACCTGCCCGTTGTTATGGAAGCCTACGGGCACTGGATTTACGCATTTTTGTTCATTATTGTTTTTTGTGAAACAGGGCTTGTGGTAACGCCGTTTCTGCCGGGCGATTCGCTTTTATTTGCCTGCGGCGCGCTGGCGGCATCTGCCGAAGGGCTCAGCCTGCCGCTTC
>ULWF01064068.1_pt1 | contig 25105 bp, 20 predicted proteins | sample 1960081 | NCBI WGS metagenome assembly ULWF01 (sample SAMEA4835805, study PRJEB28245) | human gut metagenome | biome: gut microbiome; material: fecal sample | place: Denmark | collected 2008
CTACAAGCTTGAACCGCTCATTAAGAGCGGTAGGAATTACTTCTTATCTTTCTTTACATTGATTTCAGGAATAGCCACATTGTCGTAATTTACCGGCTCTTCGTCTGTTTTCTCGGTATCGCTTTGTTTTTGCTCTTTTGCGTATACTTCGGGAAAAGCGAGATTGTCATAAAGAACATTGTAGTTTTCCTCCGAATGTCCTGCTTTACCATTCATTTTTTCTTTTTTCTTTTTCTGCTTGTCTTTATCTTTGCCGAACATATAAACCCCTCCAAAAGTAAACCATTGCAGGTTTACAGCATATTTATAAAGAACGTGATGGTGATACTGTTGAGAAAATCCGCAAACAGACTGCCTATAAGCGGAACAAGGAGATACGCCTTTACAGACGGTGCATACCTTTGACATATAGCCTGCATATTGGCCATTGCATTTGGTGTTGCACCCATACCGAAGCCGCACATACCGGCTGTCAGCACTGCCGAGTCATAATCTCTGCCCATAATTCTGTATACGACAAAATAGGAATACAGGAACATCAGCAGTACCTGTCCGCCGAGCATGATTATCAGCGGTAATGCAAGGTCGGCGAGCTGCCAGAGCTTCAGTGTTATCATTGCTATTCCGAGAAATAACGACAGGCATATACCGCCGAGGTCGTTTATTTCGCCCATATGAATGGTGATCTTGCCCGTGTATTCGCCGATATTACGCATAAGAGCGGCAACAATCATCGCACCGATGTATATCGGGAACGTCATTCCCGTCATAGTCAGCAGGTAGGAGATTACCGTGCCAGCGCCGACAGCGAGTACAAGCTGATATACGGCGGGAGCGTACATAGAGAAGTGACGCTCGTGCTTCTTGCCCTCTTCGACAAGCAGGCTGTCATCTTCGGGTACGACTGTCTTTAATAGGTCGTGCTTTACTATAAGCCGTCTGCCGATAGGTCCTCCGATAAGGCTTCCTGTGACAAGTCCGAATGTAGCCGCCGCAGTGCATAGGGTGGTGGCTCCCGATACTCCGAGATCCTCAAGAACAGGACCGAACGCACCTGCCGTACCGTGACCGCCGACCATAGGAATCGAGCCTGTACACATACCTATAAGTGGATCGAGTCCGAGCAGATTTGAAAGTCCGAGTGCGGTGAAGTTCTGTCCGATTATCAGCAGTATGACCAGTATCAGAAATACTATCATTGACTTTCCGCCGCTTTTGAGGACTTTAAGGTTTGCCTGGAAGCCTACAGATGTGAAGAACAGTACCATACAGACTTCTTTCAGTGTATCATCAAAGCTAACGTCTGCAAGACCCGTGCCGTGCAGGATGCAGGTGAGTATTGCAAACAGCAGACCGCCTATAACGGGTGCGGGAATGCAGAACTTTTCAAGGAAATGTATCTTTTTGCGCAGAAATGCGCCAAGCATCAGGACAAGAACAGCTATTGCTACTGTCTGATACATATCAAGTGCTATGCTCATCTTGTTACTCCGTTTCTACGTTTATTCCGTTTTCGCCGTAATACTCGGCGGCACCCGGATGAAACGGGATATTGATGCCGTTGACAGCTGATTTTCTGTCGGTTACGATATTTACGGGAAGTGCGTTTTGTATGGTTTCTGAGTTGTCGAAAATCGCTTTGGTTATCGCTTTCACTGTGTCCTTAGGGCAAGAGTTTCCTGCAAGCAGTACAGCGGTAACACCTATAGTCTTGACGTCTTCGGTCTGACCTTTGTAAGTGCCTGCCGGTATCGTGCAGGCAGAGTAGTAGCCATAGGAGCTTACAAGGTCGTCTATCTTGTCGCTGTCAAGTGAAACAAGACGTGCCGAGCCTTTGTCGCAGAGTGATTTTACAGTAGGATTAGGCGCACCGATAGTGCAGAAAAATGCGTCTATAGTGCCGTTTTCAAGCTGACTTGCGGCATCCTTGTAATCAAGGTTTACCGTCTTTATCATATCCTCGGCAATGCCGTATGAAGTCAGAATCTGCCTTGCGTTATGCGCAGTACCCGATTCTTCTTCACCGATGCTTACAGTCTTTCCTTTAAGATCCGAAACGCTTTTTATATCACTGTCACTGCGTACTGCGATCTGACAGCTTTCGGTGAACAGTCCTGCTACTGCGCCGAAATCATGGTATTCTTCGGTAAAGCCGTTTCTGCCGTTCCACGCATCGTCTATTATGTCGGTCTGAACCACTGCCATCTGAAGATAGTTTTCCGAAAGCAGACGCATATTTGCGGCAGAGCCTGCCGTTCTTTTGATATTGATATTGTAGCTTTCGAGCGAATCTATAGCATTCAGTTCACTGCCGAAAATGTAGTAATTTCCGCCCTCAGCCGCTGTGCCGATTCTCACTTTGTCGCTTAGGTTGCAGCCGCCGCATAAAAGCAGTATTGCACTGCATAACAGCGGTATCAAGAATTTTTTCATTTTTCACCTCAGGTTATATTGTATAAAAGATATTGTATCAAGAATTTATTGTAATGTCAAGTAGAAGAAGTTGACGGCTGAGGGGATATGTGGCAAAAACGGAGAGTTGGTTATACCTGTAATGTTTGTGCATTTTCCGAATGTTTATTCACTGATACTTGTAATCGGATCCGGAATAGTTACACTGTTACATTGCAGAAGAAATTTATGTACAAAAGTGGGGCGGAAAATAAAAACAAGCCGTATTTCTACGACTTGCCATAATTACTAATTTGTTTTACGAGAGCATAAAACTGTAAGATCTGCTATCTGACAGTTTTTCATCCCCCAAGATAAACCTTAAAATTCCTCTCAAGCAACGTTTTCACCAGCTCCTCGTTGCTCCTTATCCTGTGCTGTGTTTCAATTCCGTAGGCACTGTCAAAGTCGGTGCTGTGCAGATCGCTTCCTGCGGTTATAACCGTATCTTCGTTGCCGAAAACAAGGATTGCTTTTTCGTTTTCAATATCACGGTTTCCTCTGTTGTAGCCCTCAATTCCGTCAACTATCGAAATATCCGGTACTTCATCGGGATTTGTTATGTAATCTCTGTCACGGAAAGGATGAGCGTAAGCTATAAATCCACCGACTGAGTGGATTTCTTGTGCCCATATATTCAGATCGGCATTTCTCAGAAACGGACGTGATAAAAGAAATTCCGGCTCAAAGCCGTAGGCTAAAAATTCCTTGCCATTACCGTAGCCTTCTTCAATGCCGAAAAACAGGTCAAAATCAAGTTCTTCGGCGATTTTTCTGCCGTTCGTGTATGCCTTGCTGTATTGCATAATAAGCTGTTCCCACGGCAGAGAACGTGAAATACAGGTGTTGCCTCGTATAAAATGGTTTGTTACAACAGCACCCGAAAAACCGATTTTTACATACTGCTTTATCATATCTTCTACCAAGCTTACAGCGCAGGCACTGCCTTCTTTGGTGTGCATATGCAATTCGTATCTGTACATAAGAAACTCCTTTTGATTTGATGAATGTTCGGATATTATTATAACACATTTTGAGAGGTTTTGCAAAGTATGTTTTATCAGAGTGCAGACTATGGCAAAACCCCGATTAAAAAGCAAATCGGGGTTTTGGTGAAGCTGTTATAGCTGAATTTAAATTTACAAACACGGATAATCGGCGGATTTATTGCGATGATTGCAGTGCTATTTTGCTAACTTTTGTTCGCCGTTCTCGCTTGTGTAATAAATATAATCGTAATCTCCCCACAGCGAACGTGGGATTATTTTTTCACCGCTTACAATTTCGCTGAGAATGCCTGTTGAAAGGTCGTAACGCTTGATGCTGTCCTTTTCGCTGATAAAATAGATGCTGTGAGCATCGTAAATCAAGCCTTCGGTTACAGGCTCGTCTATTATCAGTGACGCATTTTTATTTACGCCTACCTTATACAAACCGCTGTCTGTAACAAAGAAAAAATCTCTGTCATCGGTGAAAATTAAGGAGCTTGTCGAAAATATGCTTTCGCTGTCCTTAAAGGTAAGTCCGAACAGATTTTTTTCTACTCCTCGGGTGTTCTGAGCGATTGTTTGTGTTGAAAAGTCATTCAGGTCATAGTACCGCATTGCTTCGGTTCCGTCTTTGGCAATATACTCGACTAAAATGTAATGCTCGGTTATAAAGCAATGAATGAAAGTTTCGTCCGAAAAATAGCTCTGCGGAATATCGAGCTTTTCATTGCTTGCAAGGTCAATCAGCGATATTGAAAATCCGCCGGAAGACTGATTGGTCTCAAGAACAATTTCATATTTGCTTGTTTTCAGCTCATTTGTAAAGGGAATATTATATTCGCCGATCAAGGTATATGAGCCGCCTACAAGCTTCATTGTATCTTCGGGGTCGTAGCGGTTATTCGCAACACTGCACGAGGACAGAAGCAGTGAAGTGATAATGCACATAGTTGACAAAAGTGCCGCCTTGCGTATCTTTTTCCTTTTTCTTTTCAGTCGGTTATTGCAGGAAAGAATCGTTCCTGCACAAGCTGCCGCCGAAAAAATCAGCAAACCGCATATAAGCACTGCGGTATACCAAAGAGGCACTCCCGAAAACTGCATATAATTGTTTTCGGCGGTCGGCGTGACATCGCCGTAAAAATAACCGTAGCCACGCATAGCCCCTGTCGGCAGAAGATAGCTGAGATTTGAGCGATTGCCGACATAGTCGACAACTATCTGCACGGTTACAAGCGAAAATACGCTTGCGGCATAGCTTTTAAAAAGCTCGGAAATAAGAATTGCAACCGAAGCTGTAAAAATGCTTCCCACCAGTTTAATAAGCTGGGTCTGAATAAACAGGCCGCCTATAGAAAGCTCTGCCGTGCAGTTTGTCATTATCACTATACCTCTTGCGGAATACGCCCAGTATTCAAAGGGAAGCTGTTTTGAAAGACAGTATCCCTCAACCGCCGAGAGTAAAACCGATGCTACTGTGACCGATAACAGCAGAACTGCCGTTTTTGCCGCCATACTGCGTGACTGTCCTGCCGGAGTAGTACACAGGATATATCTTGTCTTGCTTGTATACTCTGTGATTACGCTCAGACTGCATATAAGACAGATTGCAAGCACAAAAAGGTAATCGGCTGACGCATCGCATATTATGGGGATATAGCTTACAGGAAGAATGTCGCATTGACGTTCTTGTGCCTGCCGTACCTGTTCGACAGTTTTTTCGATCTGTTTTTTGATATTGAGCGTCGGTTCGTACAGCTTCATCTGCTCGTAATATTCAATATCCGATATTTTGTGTTCCAGACGCTGATCAATCAGCTTATCGTATTGTTGACTTGCCGTTTTCAGCTGATTTTCAAGCTCGTCTGCACGGTTAGTTTTTTCTTCGGTCACTGCTCCTATAAACGGAGAGATTATCTCAAAATATTTCTCTCGCTCTGTGGCGGAGTCAAATCCGTATGTCTGCTTTGCAAGCGGCAGAGAAGATAGCAGTCTTACTATTACTACAGCTGCCAGAATTATTATTGCGTACTGTTTTATCAGTATCTTTTTCATCTCATATACAAATATTTTCATATAGCATTACTCCTTGCTTTTCCGGTAAGCCGTATCGCACGTTGCGGACAGGCGACAGCAAAGCAAATAAGATTTACTGTAACGCAAAGAAGTATTGTAAGTATCGGCAGGAAAATTATGTTAAGCACAGGGAAGCCCAGCACATTAACAAATTCCGCATCGGTGAAAAAGTTACTCATACATATCATAGAAAAAGGAGAGAATTGTGATGGTATAGAGCCGTGCAGATAGATAAGCGCACCTATTGCGCAAAAGCTCAGAGCGTATGAAATGCCGATGTTTTTCTGGGTAGAGGATATGAGCAGTACAATTTCACCGATAAGCACAGTAAGCAGAAATCTCATAAACGCCGTAATAAGTATTGCGGTAAATATGCTTATGTCAAGCGGCGCATAAGTAAAGCTGTGTATCGCATATATCGGCTGCTCCAAAAATTCAATGCCGTACCGACAGCCAAAGGATAAAATATCCGTAAATGTCATTATCACCGTAATGGCGGCACAAAATGCGTACATACACAAATGCTTTGCAAAAAATACGCTTTTGACCTTTCCGCAGGCGCATATTATCTTGTCATCGCTGATAGCCTTTTGTTTTGAAAACGAGGGAGCAAATACAAACAGCACCATTATCATCGAAATAAAGGCAGAGAACTCATAGTCGAAGTAAAGGGCGTAAGTATCGTAATTGCCGTATACGTCTATATGACGGTTTCCGTACAGGCGTTCGATCTGCTGAGCCTCTCTCACCTTGTAGTCGTTTTTGCCCTCGTAAAACGCAATTGCGGTCTGTGTTTTCTCTCTCAGCACAATGATATTGTTTATGTATTCTATCGCATATTTCATTTCTTCGATAACTTTTTCCGATGACCCGTTATCTCCGAATGCAAAGCCGGTATAATATCTGTCATCGGGCGTAGTCGGATAGTCGAAATCCGATGAGCTTACAATAGCCGACATTTCATTTCTGTATGCGGCTATCCGCTGTATTTTTTCATCGGTGATCTCACCTTTGTACGCCTGATAAATGTTGTGCATAAGACCGTCGGCAAGATAATCCTGTGTGCCGTATAATTGAACGGTTTCATTGTGCTTGTACAGGCTTACAAGTATAAGAGCCGCAAACAACAGCAGAACGGGAAGCCGCAGTATATTCTTTTTCAGTTCATATTTAAACAGTTTCATATCACATATCTCCGAAATAATATATACATACGTCCTCAAGTGTAGGCGGCACTGAAACAGCGCCGTTTTCGGGATATTCATCGGATACTATTCTCAGGGTATACTTATTGCCGTCAGACACTGCGTTTGATACACGCATACGGTTCATATAGTCCATTACTTTGTCACTCTGTGCGGTTATCTCCCATACCTTGTCAGAAATATCGGAGCAAAGCTCCTCCTGCGTTCCTGTTTTTATTATCCTGCCGTCGTTCATAAGCACGACAGTTTTTGCTACATACGCAATATCGGTCACGATATGAGTTGCAAGTATTACTATTTTGTCTGCGGCAAGAGAGCTAATAACATTTCTGAAGCGTATACGCTCCTTTGCGTCAAGTCCGGCAGTAGGCTCGTCAAATATAAGCACCTTCGGTTCTCCGACTATAGCCTGTGCTATGCCGAGTCTTTGCTTCATTCCGCCTGAAAAAGCGCCGATTTTCTTGTCGGCATCCGCACGGAGATTTACTTTGCCGAGCGTTGTCAAAGCGTACTCGTCTGCATTATCGGGAGAGTATTTTTTCAGTGCCATTATGTACTTTATGTAGTCCTTTGCGGTAAAGTTGCGATAAAAGTCCATACCTTGCGGCATAAAGCCGAGATGCGACAAAAAGCTGTTGTCATTGCCGTCGGTAAAGGATATATTGCCGCTGTCCCTGCCGATTATCCCCGTGATAATATTTATCAGCGTTGATTTTCCCGCACCGTTGGGTCCGAGAAGTCCGTATACTCCCTCAGTGAGAGTGAGAGTAAAGTCTTCAAGAGCGTTTTTGCGTTTTTTACCCTTTGTGTATGATTTTGTGATACCTTCTAATTTAAGTTCCATTATTTCCCCTCGTTTGTTAAATTTAAAGCATACAGTGCATCTTTATAATGTGCTGTATGCTTAGCTTGTAGAAAAAGTCTGTTTTTGAAACAAACTTCTAACTTACTGTCCCTATCCCCCTGCCCCCTTTCCCAGGGAAAGGGGGGTTACTGGGGCTGCCGCCCTCACCCCGCTTGGGGCTTCGCCCCAAACCCCATTTTTGATAATGATAGAGGTTTTTCGATAGACTAAGCATACAGTGCGTCTTTATAACGTACTGTATGCTTTCTTCTGTTGAAAGTGTGTTGCCTTAACTGTCGGTGCTTAATCATCCGTAATTCAGTTACACTCTATCCTTTGGCCATATAGATTCAGACTGAACAGTTGCACTCATTATGCATTTTCCGTCGTCACGCAGGCAGGCAACAGGTAAAAAGACTATCGTGTCACATTCGCCCAGTATTTTCGAAAATCCTGTGCTTCATATACATACAGCTTTCCCGGTTTCATATCTATGCTTTTATAGATACTTCCGTCCGGAAAAGCGTGGGGAGCACCGTTTACAAACATAGAAACAAGGTATCTGCCCTGTGAAGATATTTCACAGTCAAATTCACCGTCTTCACTTACCGATGTGATAAAACCCAGATCAAGCTTTCCGTTTTCATCAAAATTGAAATGTGAATGATATTCGGAATCGACATTTGCAAAGGGACGTGTATTTTCAGTTATGGCTTTTGGGGCAATATTAGCCATTTCCGAGTATTTTTCTATAACCTCATCGGTTAAATCCAGTTCGGTAATACCGCTCTCTGAAATTTTATCCTTGGTGTAGTTGGTTATCGGTGAATTAAGCGACATTTTAAGCACGTGGCTTGTAGCTGCCCGATGCATCAAAAAGCCCACAGGATATTCAGGCTGAAGTCTGAAAAGCGGGTTGTCTACTGAGATAATTGTAAGCTGCAGCTTTGTCAGATCCTTATCCTTTTCGTTTATCTGCGGTTCAAAGCTGAAGGTAACTTTTTTGCGTGCAGTGTAATCCTCGTTTTCCTTTATGAAATCGTCCTTTTCATAGGTCTGAACATACATATATTGATCTTTTTGCTCGCCGTATGATATTTTCTGAAGTACGCCGTTTATCGCTATAAGGCATCCTGTTGATACATCTGTGAAAGATTCTTCCGATTTACAGCTCTGTTCTATACTGCAAGGCAATTCCATTATGCCACCGTTATATTCAACAGTGTCAACTTTGTCATCTATGTCACATAACACGTTTCCGTTTCCGAGTGAAATGAGCTTTTCACGTGCTTTTGCGGATCTTTCCTCAGGTGTTAAATCTTCTTCGGAACGATCATTTTGCGATGCCGATATATCGGTGCTTTGCGAGATCTCAAAGTCTGCACTGACAAGCCCGTCCGATATAGCTTCAGGGGCTGATGAACAGCCGGAGATGATGAGAGCAAGAAACGATGCTGTCAGAGGTTTTAAAAGTTTTTTCATGTTCATACTGACAATCTCCTAATAATTTCTTTTTTGTGATAAATTTTCTTGCCGTCCGATACAGTAAGTGTACAATACTGTTGTAATATAATCTGCAATTTTGTCGGACGTTTCAATATAACGTATGTTAGATATAGTGATATACAAGAGAAATTTTGTTGATATAACAAACGGAATTACGGTAATGAATAAATAATCTTATTTAATTTTATCACTGATATATTTCTTTGTCAAGCATTTTGATACGCATTTGTGATAGTTTTCTTGTACTTTTTATTAATGTCAGAGATAAACAGGGTAACAAATTAACTTATCAAATAGCGGAAGCAACAAACTGTAAAAGAATAAAGCCGCACATCATATTGAACGATGAGCGGCTTTTATTTTTTGGCACCCCCTGCGGGAATCGAACCCACAACTAACCCTTAGGAGGGGTTTATTATATCCATTTAACTAAGGAGGCGTGCTTGCATATTAAATTAACAGATAATATTATACACTATCTGCTTCGGATTTGCAAGCACTTTGCGAAAATTATTTATACAGTTTTCCGTCACAGACGGTCAGTATCCTGTCGGCATATTTGGCGTCGGAAAGGCTGTGTGTGATAAGAATGACGGTTTTGCCGCATTTGTGGCGGGAGAGAAGCAATTCCATTACTTCCTTTCCGGAGCGGCTGTCAAGATTTCCGCACGGCTCGTCCGCAAGGATAAGGTCGGGGTCTGCGGCGATTGCTCTTGCGATAGCGACACGCTGCTGCTGTCCTCCCGAAAGCTCGTACGGCTTGTGTGACAGCCTTCCCGAAAGTCCTACAGCTTCAAGCGCAGAAAGTGAGCGTTCAAGGCGTTTCGCTGTCGGGATACCTCTGTAAGTAAGAGGCAATGCTACATTTTCAACCACCGACAGCGTCGGTATAAGATTGAACGACTGAAAAATAAAACCTATCCTTTCGTTTCTTATACGGCTCAGCTCGTTATCGGCAAGCGTTTTGGTGTCAAGTCCGGAAAACATATATGTTCCGCTGTCGCAGGTGTCGAGCAGACCGAGGATATTCATCAGCGTGGATTTCCCCGAGCCGCTCGGACCTGTAATTGCTATGAACTCCCCCACGTTTACCGTAAGGCTGACGTTGCTGAGTGCCTGTACCGTACCGTCAGCCATTGTGTAGTGCCTTGATATGTCAGCGGCGTTTATCAGAGCATTCCCGTTTGCTTGATTGACATTCCTGCTTTCTTTCATAAGAGCCGACCTCCTTCGGTGAGAAATAACGGCAAGGCGAGGCAGTCGTGTTGGTTATTACGCCTGCGCCGTGAAGTCCGCAACAGCCGTCATGCTGATGTATGCAAGGCTCGCCGCATATTATCATATTCATTTTTCCACCCTCTTTTTGTGAGATTATAAAGCTATTTTTAGCTGCAACGACTGTAATATTCACAGCATTTCAGTAATATTTTCCGTAACGGCAGATAAACTAAGTAGGTAAAAACGAAAAGGAGAATGAGTATGAATTACCGCAAAACATACAAAAAAAGAAAGGCGTTTCATATTACGATTATCGCAATTTTGGTTATTGCAGGGCTTTATTTCAATATGATGCTCCCCGGTGTTATAAGGGATAACGTTCCTTGTGTGGACGTAATCTTCCCCGAAAGGACAGAATATATTCCGTCCGTAACCTGCAGCGGTACGGTAGGTTATTCACAGGTCAGGAGCATAAAAGAAGAAATACCGCTTATTATAAAGGAATATCTTGTGAATGTCGGCGACAGGGTAGATGAGGGGCAGACGATAGCCGTTGTTGATAAGCAGGCGGTGTGTGATAAGCTGAGTAATATATACAGCGGTTCGGTATCCGATGTACTGACGGCGGCGGAGCTTTCCGACAGGATACCTGAGGAAATACCGGCTTTGGTATCAGGAACGGTATGCTATCTTGCAAAAAGCGGAGAGCTTATAGATGCCGGAGCGGATATTGCAAGGGTAGGAGGCAAGGGCGCACTTGTGCTGAATGTTGCTGTGCCTGAACGCAATCTGTCGAAAATCAGAAAAGGGCAGACCGCATTGCTTACTCTGTCGTCTGTTGACGGAAAATTTGCAGGACAGGTGAAAAGCATCGGCAAAAGTACGAGAAAGCAATATCTCGGTGCCGTAGAGGAAACCGTAGCCGATGTTATGATAAGTATAGAAAGCCCGTCGGACAAGCTCAAAAGCGGTGACAGCGGATATGCGGAAATACAGACAGGTCTTAAGCGTGATATAGTTACCTTGCCTTACAGTGCGGTTATGCAGGATGAAAAAAGCGAATATATCTACGTTATCGAGAACGGCAGAACAATAAGACGTGACGTTATAACAGGGCTGGAGCTTGCAAAACGGACGCAGGTTTTCGGGGTAAGCGTTGAGGAGGAAGTTGTAAAAAGCACGCAGGGAGTAGCGGCGAACTCGATTATTATCAGAAATAAGACGGAATAAAGGAATACACAGGCACAAAACGGTAATTATATAATGGTCGGATATGAAACATAAAGCGGAGGTAGGTTATGGGACTGATGTCGGTTATGGCTGATATATGGAGAAGCAGGAGCAGAAGTGCGCTGACTATGAGTGCAGTTGCGATAGGTATTTTTTCGGTGACGGTAATATCGGCGGCAGGGCAGATAGGCACAGCCAAGATAAACGACAGCCTTGATGATATGGGAGTAAACTCTGTACTTGTGGAGGCACAGGAGGCGGGAGTTGCTCTGAGCGACAGCGATATAGATGCTTTGGGCGGATTGAGCGGTGTCAACGGTGCGATGCCGCTTATGGCGCAGGTCACCAAGTGTGAGCTTATAGAAAGCAATGTTTCGTGTATGGTGTGGGGAGTAAACGAGAAAGCGGACGAGATTATTTCGATGAAGGCGATACACGGCAGACTAATTGACAGATCGGATCTTAAAAAAGCTGAAAATATCTGTGTTATTGATGATGAGATAGCACTCGAAACATACGGAAGGACGAATATAGTCGGAAAGACGGTGAGCGTGAATTTCGGCGGTAAATACACTGATTTTACGGTGATCGGTGTTGCCGAGTCGGGACTCAGCCCCATACAGAATATGATGAACGATGCTGTGCCGTATTTTGTGTACATTCCCTATACCACAGCACAGAATATAAGCGGCAAAAGTGAATATGACAAGATAGCCGTTCTTCTTGACAAGAGCGGTGACGGCGAAACTGCGATAGACAGAATTAAAACCTGTATGGCAAATGTCAAGGGTGAGGGGAGTATTAAAATAAGCGAGCTTCAGAGCCAGAAGAAACAGCTTGACGGAATACTGGCTGTCGCAACTTCGGCATTGTCGTTCACGGCAGGAATTTCGCTTGCAGTTGCATCCGTATCGGTTATGACCGCAATGCTTGTAAGCGTGGGCGAACGAAAACGTGAGATAGGCATAAAGAAGTCGCTCGGAGCAAGGAATATAAGAATAGTCGGCGAGTTTTTAGCCGAAAGCACGATGATATGTATTATCGGCAGTATCGTAGGCATTGCGGCAGGCTGTGCGGTGGCATTTGTCATAGGTCTTGCGGTTGGTGAGAGCTTTGTTATGCAGACGGATATAATGCTTATTGCAGTTGCGGTGTCGGCGGTGATAGGTATGATTTCGGGGAGCTATCCCGCATATAAAGCGGCAAGGATGAAGCCGGTGGATGCGCTGAAGATGTAAAGATTCAAAAAAAATTTTCCCCCTACCATCTTGACAGCTAACGATTATTAGCTTATAATATAGCTAACGATCGTTAGCTTTTTTATATCGAGGTGAATATATGAAACAAGCCTCCAAAAAGGAAGACACAAAACAACGCATACTTGACGAAGCGTTGCGGCTCTTTTCGCAGAGCGGTTATGATGCTGTAAGTGTTGAGAGAATAGCTTCGGCTGTGGGAATAAAAGCACCTTCACTGTACAAGCATTTCAAAAGCAAGCAGGAGGTATTTGACGCTATCGTTTCGGAAACGTACCGCCGTTATGATACATTCACGGACGGCATTGATGTGCACGTTTCCGAAAGCAAAGCCGATGAAAAGGTGTTTGACGGTATTTCCGAGGAAATGCTTGCAAAAAAGGTAAGACAGCTTATAGAATATTCACTGCACGATGAGTATGTCAGCCGATTCAGACGAATGATGACAATAGAGCAGTTCAGAAACGCTGAGTTTGCGGCTATGTATTCCGAACGGTATCTGGAAAGATTGGTGCGTTATCACGCAGGACTTTTCAGAGCGCTTATCAAGTCGGGAACGTTAATCGGAGAAGATCCCGATACGCTGGCACTTGAGTATGTTGCGCCTGTTGTGCTTATGGTTGAAATTTGCGACAGACAGCCCGAAAGGGAAGCGGAGTGCCTGAAACGGCTTGAGGCACACGTCAGAAATTTCTACCGTACATATTCGCCGCATATGGTGAAAAAGGCAGAGAAAAGAGGCGGTAATTGTCGGAATAATCGCAACGCCGATAGCTAAAACGCAGGCAGCCCGTGAGGTATGGTTTTATGTTATGTCAGGCGGAATAACGCTTAAGATTCTTACGGTGGAAATTGCAAGGATCATAGCGACGCTCAGATAAAGAGGTATTGATAAATATAAAAACAATTGACAGCAGGAAAATCTTGCTCTCCGTTGTTTTGTATTTATAATTTACGCAATTGTCTTATCCGAGATTATTTCCCCGCCCGACAGCTCTTTTACGGGCTTTTTGAGAAGATTGCCTATTAACATCGCATAGGAGATAATCAGATAAAAACTCAGCTATCAAACCTTTTCCGCAATCAATACGTCCATACAATGCTTATGAGGAGTACCGCTGCTGTCGCAGTCAAAGATCCTCTCCTCGTTTTTATGAAACAGCCAATCGTGGTAATACATAAACAACTCACCTGATTTCCAGCTGTCCACAGCAAATTCGCCTTTTTCTGTATCGGGCGGAAGAGGAATAAACGGCTTCTCTACAAAAACATTTACAACATTGATACCATTCGCAGCTGTATGAGCTTTAAGATTATTGACAACATTTTCTCGTAACTCAAGCGGAATATAATGAAAAACCCCACTTGAAAAGATGATGTCATAGTCAGCTTCAAGCCTGAAATCTCTCACATCTGCCTTGAAAAAGTCAACCTTTACACCATAAGTATCGGCAAGCTCTCGTGCCTTTGACAGCCCCTGTTCAGATGCATCAAACGCTGTAACATCATAGCCGTTTCTTGCAAGAAATACTGCGTCCTTGCCTTCTCCGCAACCAATATCAATAACCTTATACGGCTTAACAGGCGGCTTAATTCTCATTATCTCATAACACAGATTGTTAGGCTTTAAGCCCCAATAATACTCCTCATTGCCGTACCTTTTGTCATAATCGGTGACGGATTGCGATGGATACCCCAACAGCGAATCAATAGTTGTTTTCAGAATAGCTGCGATCTGCGGCAGAAGTTCAATATCGGGACATGAAGTTCCGTTTTCCCATTTGGATATAGCTTGAAAAGAAACATGCAGCTTTTCAGCTAAAGCCTGCTGTGTCAGGCCAAGTGCTTTCCTTTTTTCTGATATTACATTGCCAATATTCATATGTCTGCCCTCCTTTGTCCTCATTATATCATCATAAATTGTAAAGTTCAATAACCGCCTTGTAGAATGATCGAGTGATATTCTATTGACAGTTGAAAATCTATAATAAAATTGAGAACTTTCCAAAATCAGACTAATGGAGCGTGAGTTTTTGCTCACGTTCCATGCAGACTGTCGAAAAAGTCAAGCAGAAATGCTAGGCTGTTTTATTGTATTTATGATTTACGCAATCGTCTTATCCGAGATTATCTCCCCGTCCGAAAGTTCAACTATCCGCCTGCACTTTTCTGCCACTATTCTGTCATGCGTTACTATAACTATGGTTTTTCCGATAGAATTGAGCGACTTCATAACCTCCATTATTTCGTCTGCCGTTGCTTTGTCAAGTGCCGCTGTCGGTTCGTCCGCTATGATTATGTTCGGACGGTTTACAAGTGCACGGGCAAGTGCGACACGTTGCTTCTGACCGCCCGACAGCTCTTTTACGGGCTTTTTGAGCAGATCGCCTATCAACATCGCATCGGCGGTTTTGAGAATCAGCTTTTTCATCATCTTGTATTTAACGGCAGGGTTGAATATAAGCGGATAAGAAATATTTTCATATACCGTCTTGTCGGCAAGAAGTCCGAAATTCTGGAGCACGAAACCGATTTCCTCGTTCCTTATTACCGCAATTTCATTGTTGCTGTACTTGGAAACCTCATATTCACCGAGAAAGTACTTTCCGTATGTCTGCTTGTCAAGACAGCCGAGGATATGTATAAGCGTTGACTTGCCGGAGCCGGATACACCCATTATAGCGACCATTTCGCCCTTTTCTATGCTAAGATTTATATTTTTCAGTGCATGCACCTCGCTGCTTGTGCCTTTGTTGTAATATTTATCGACATTTTCAAGTTTCATCATACGTTCTCATATCTCCTTATTGTTTCAAGCATATTACTGCGTACCAGCGTTACAGAGCCTGCAATGCTGACAATTACGGAAATTGCAATCAGATATACTGCAGTGAACAATCCGCTTTGTGCATTGATGATTTCTATAGCAAAGATGTGATTTATTGCGAGCAGGATAAGAGTAGCGGCAAGCACAGAAATAACCGTTACAGCCGTGTCGCAGACAAGCTCAAGTATTATCACAGAGCGGGTCTTACCGCCGCACAGACGGAATACCGCCATTGCTTTTGTGCGCTTTTCGGCATTCAGCAGAATATTGGCAATCACTCCGAGAGTGCCGACTACGGCTATCATTATGAATACAGGCATTAATTGTATCAGCAGCATATTGTCACGGTACAGCAAATCGAGATTTGCCACATCATAGCGTATATTCATGTACAGATCGCCTTTTGAATCATCACTGTTTGCGTCCAGTCCGTCAATTATACGAGCCGCAATTTCGCCGAGTGAAGCGTTGCCGTTTTTCAGAATTATCACATATTGATAGTAACGCTTATCCACGCTTTCGCCGGAATAGTCCTCCTGATTTTCGGGAGCGGTAGCAAGCCCGGAATTGTAGAGAATATCTGCGTCGGTGTAGAAAGGCGCGCCCAAGCTTTCGGTGTCATGATTATAAAGTATCACACTACTGAGATAGTTATCGGTGTATCTGCCGACAACAAGAAGCTCGGTAATCCCTTTCCCACACTTGTATTTTATTGTGTCGCCGATATTACATCTCGATGTATAGTTTGCGATTACAGGGATCTTGCCGCCGTAGTTCTTTGACTTGTCCGGTCGTTCTCCCGAAAGTCCTATATCGAGATATTCGCTGTATTCGGTCGAATATCCGAGCAGAGTTCCGTTTATATCATTATAAAACCGATAGAAAGTGTCATCGTCCATATTGTTTATCTCGCTGTCGGTAATAGTGCTGTTTACGGAGAAAAGATTCAATGCGGTTTCATAGTAACGCTCGACACGGCAGTTTATGCCGTACTTTGCAAACTGCGAGACTATCTTTTCATCGGTTATAGGCGCTTTTGACGAGAGTGTACCGTGCAGTATCTTCTTATCATAGCGGTTACTTGTTATGTATGCTTTTTCGGCGAGATAATCCGAAGATACAGTGATTGCAAAATTGAACAGAAGAGTTGAAAAAATGATACATATCATCATAAGGATAAAACTGCGTTTTTTTGATCGAAGCAAGGATAATGCAAGAGATAACAGCTTCATATTGCACCTCCGTTTGTGTATATGGCTGAGGATATGCGCTTAAAGCCGGGCAGTAACGATATTATGATTATAATGCTGTATATTACAAATGACAGCAGATAGTCAAAAGCGGTAGGTACATATTCCATTCTGAGCTTTACCATAAGTGCGGTAAAAATCGGACTCAAAGCAATAGCGCAGATGAATGAAACTGCTGTGTATGTAAGAGTTACCGCCGATAAAAGCAGTGTTATCGGCATTGACTTGCAGCCTGTGACCTTCAGCACATTTATCTGTTCGCTGCAATTATCCGTCAGGTGAAGCATAAGCGTCAGCAGGAGCAGAGCGGTGAATATACCTGTTACCACGATTCCTCCCGTGATGATAGTGTAGATTATGATAACAGATTCGGTATCCTCTCTGTTCGGCGGCTGAATATAAACCACCTTGCCGAGAAATTGCTCAAGTGCCTGCAGTTCATCGTCAGACAGATCGGAAGTAAAGAAAAAGCGTGCGCCGTTGTATTTTGTCGGAGCGGTATTCTTCATCTCATTTTCAAAATCTTCATCCTTTACATAAATTCCGCTGTTGTTGTGATATAAGAAAAAAGTGTACGGAACAATAAAATCATCGGAAAGACCTATTACATTAAGTACGATGTCGCCTTTATCATCGGGAATGATAAGCCTGTCACCGATATTTATACCGCAGTCGTTTTCGGCAATAATAACCTTGCTGTCACCCTTCAACTCATCTTCCGTGAAAAATCTTCCGTCGGTTATGTTATAGTCGGATTGTATGAAGCGGTACAGTTCTTTCATGCTTTTGTTAAAAGCAACTTTGGCTGATTCCGTACAGATGTAGTTTTCGGTTGAGCGATAGCTGACAACCGCATTGTCGGCATAGGCAGTGTAGACTTCGGGCAGGTTTTCTCTGAAAAATTCGGGTGAATCTTCGGGCATAATACCGTCAAAGCAGTAGCCTGAACGATCCATCATATTGTGATATGCCGCATTGCCGCTGTTCAATGCACAGAACAATGAAATAAATGTAAAGACAGCCGAAACAGAGATAAGAAAAATAAGTATATTCAGCTTGATATCACTTTTGAGAAATGTTTTCAGCATACTGAAATAAAGCTTTTGATATTTCAATTATTCTTCTCCTTTTCATAATATATTTCCGTTAAGATTGTCAGCAAGTGACAAACTAACTGTACTATCAGAATTAGTACAGATTTAGTATAGCGCAGAATGCTGAAAATGTCAATAGCGGTTAAAAAATAGCAGGCGGAAAACCGCCTGCATTAATAATCACAGAACATCACAGTTCATAATGCCGAAAACGGATATTTTAGCAAAATCATTATCCGTGCTGTCGCAGGCGGTTTCTTCCGAGCTTTCGCTACCGGTATCACCGCCGCCGAAAAGCCCCTGCAACGCTTCAAATATCGCAAACTTTATTTCATAATCACGGCTTTCTTCAACCCGTTTACTCTGTTCTTCGGTAAAAAATTCACCCGATGCGGCAGGCAGGCACAGCGGTGGGAACATTACGCACCACCAGTTCCTACCCTCTGCATTTCCGATAAGCAGGCGGACGGCTGTGTATTCTCCTGCCGGTAAGGTTACATTCTCGTACTTTCTGGTGGTGAAATATGTCTTTGCGACCTCGCATTTTACATTGTAGCTGTAGCCTTTGGAATGTACAAATTCGTTAGCCTTTTCTTCGATTTCGGCTCTGCGTTCGTTTGCAACGGCTACCGATTGACTGAAGCTGTCACAGTTTCCGAATACATCCGAAAACGTTGAAAGCATATAGTCACGCAGATCGTATTTCAGCGTCTGGTCGTCCTTACTGTCCGAGTTTGCCAGTATATGAAGCCTCAGCACTTCCTGCGGCTTTTCCTCGCAATCCTCCGCAAATGCGGTAAAGGCTGTTATTACAATACATATTACCGCACCCAGTATCATAGCCTTGTCAAGAATATTACGTTTAAAAAAACCTGCCATAATTACCTCCGTAGCGTTTAGCTTTGTGAGGTAATTATTGACAGGTTGGTTTCATTTATTCGCAGATAAGACTTTATTTCAGATTTTCTATCTGACTTAACCACAGCGTTGCACAGGCATCGCTCGGCATTCTCCAGTCGCCTCTGGGTGACAGCGTTACCGATCCGACCTTAGGACCGTCGGGCAGGCATGAACGCTTGAACTGCTGTGAGAAGAAACGGCGGTAGAAGGTTTTCAGCCATTTAAGTATTGTTTCACGGTCATACGCACCGTCAAAAGCGTACAGCGCAAGCCTGAATACTTTTTCGGGGGTAAATCCCCATCTTATGCCGTTGTACAGGAAGAAATCATGAAGCTCGTAAGGACCTACAAGGTCTTCGGTTTTCTGCGATATTTCTCCGTTATGTGCAGGCAGAAGCTCGGGGCTTACAGGCGTATCAAGTATATCCTCAAGCGATTCTTTGAGCAGCTTGTTATCTGTCGTCTTGCTGTAGTAGCTGACAAGATGCTTGATAAGCGTCTTGGGTATCGAGCAGTTCACACCGTACATAGACATATGATCGCCGTTGTAGGTCGCCCAGCCGAGAGCAAGCTCGGACAGATCGCCCGTGCCTATTACAAGTCCGCCCGTCTGATTGGCGATGTTCATAAGCACCTTTGTGCGTTCTCTTGCCTGACCGTTTTCAAATACTACGGATAAATCGTTTATATCGTGTCCGATGTCCAGAAAATGCTGCTTTACGCTGTCGGTTATGTCGATTTCACGCAGGGTGACTCCGATTGCCTCACATATCTTCACAGCGTTTGATTTTGTGCGTTTTGTTGTGCCGAAGCACGGCATTGTCACCGCTACAATATCCGTCATAGGTCTGCCGAGCAGCTTCATTGCATTGGCGCATACAAGAAGTGCGAGCGTGCTGTCAAGTCCACCTGAAATTCCTATAACGGCGGTTTTTGCGTAAGTATGGGCAAGGCGCTTTTTGAGTCCGTGTGCCTGCATCGAAAGAATAAGCTCGCATCTCTTGTCGGTCTCATCGGCAGAGTAGGGGATAAACGGCGTGCGTGATACAAAACGTGTTATCTTTGTATCGGTGAGCGGTATATCAAACCATATAGTTTCCTTATCGCATTTGTCATTTCTGAATGATGTGTTTTTTCTGCGTTCAAATGCCAGCTTGTTTACGTCTATCTCGCTGATAACATAATTGTTTGAGAAAAGCTCGCTTTCGGCAAGCGTTGCACCGTTTTCGGCAATTATGTTATGACCTGAGAATACAAGGTCCTGCGTGCTTTCGCCTTCTCCTGCGGAGCAGTAGATATAACCCGAAATAAGCCTTGCAGATTGATTTAAAACAAGCGAACGGCGGTATTCCGACTTTCCTATCATCTCGTTGCTTGCGGAAAGATTAAGAATGATATTTGCGCCTTCCTGTGCAAGATATGTCGAGGGAGGGCAGGGCGACCACAAATCTTCGCACAGCTCGATTCCGAAAGAAAAATCGTGCATAGTGTTACAGCAGAATATAAGTCCCGCACCGAAATGCGCACTCAGCGAATCGTCGCATTCGCCGTCAGCGTCCGTGTCAAAGCGGTTTAAAAAATATTCACATTTACTGCCGTCCCAGGCGGTAAAGTGGCGCATCTCGTAAAATTCGTTGTAGTTCGGCAGGTACTGCTTAGGCACATAGCCCAGCACTTTTCCGTGATATGTCACAGCCGCACAGTTATACAGCTTGCTGTCATACTGCATCGGCAGTCCGACTACAGTTATCATATCAAGCTCAGACAGTTCTTCCAGAATCGTTATGAGCGCATTTTTTGCACCGTCAAGGAGCGTTGTCTGGTAGAACAGATCCTGACAGGTGTAACCCGTGATGCACAGTTCCGGGAAAACTGCGAGCTTTACATCTTTTTTAGCAAGCTCCTTTGCCAGAGAGATTATCTGCTTTGCGTTGTGCTTGCAGTCGGCAACCTTAATCTCAGGTGTTGCCGCCGCTACTTTTATAAATCCGTCTTTCATATTGTTCTTTTCGGCTTAAGGCTTAAAATTCGTAATTGCCTGTCATTCCGCCGACCTTTCTTTCTATCCAGGTTAAAATATCGTCAAAAACTATTTCCTTCATAGTTTCGTTTACAAGCTCGTGACGTGCGCCGGGGTACAGCTTGATATCAACGTTGCAGCCCTCGTCAATCAGCTTTGCGTATACGTTTCTTACGCCCTTGCCGTATCCGCCGACAGGGTCTGCCGTTCCTGCCATAAATATAACAGGCAGCTTTTTCGGCACCTTTTCAGCCCACTGCTGACTTGATACTCTGCGAAGAAGGGTAGTAAGGTCAACAAATCCGCTTGCCGTAAACACGAAATTGCTCTTTTCATCATCGATATACTTTTTTACAACATCTCTGTCGTGAGTGAGCCAGTCGTAGATAGTCTGGCAATCTTTGATTTTGTCGTTATACACTCCGAAAATGAGAGTGTTCAGCTTATCACTGCGGAAACGTTCGCCCTTCAAGGAAACAACGGAGCGTGTAGCCCTTACTCCTATTTCGGAAAGTGCCTTGTCATCGCCCGTACCCATAATTACGGCGCAGGTCAGCTCGTTAGGAAAGCGTGTGAGATACAGCCTTGCAACAAAGCTGCCCATACTGTGACCTATAAGAATATACGGCAGTGCAGGGTACTTCTTTTTCATTATCATCGTCATACGGTGCAGATCGTTTACAAGGTGGCTCCAGCCGTCCTTTTCGGCGAAAAAGCCGAGATCATCGTTTGATCTGACACTGTTTCCGTGACCGAGATGGTCGTTACCGCAGACGATATATCCGTGTGAGGTAAGAAAATCCGCAAAGTGTTCATAACGCTCAATATATTCACACATACCGTGCGAAATCTGAATGATGCCTTTATATCCCACGTTCATAGGAAGAACCGGAACATAGATGTAATATGCACAGTTATCAGTGCCGTTCGAGGATTCAAAAGTGCCTGTGAGCTTTTCGTATGCCATAGCGTACCTTCTCCTTTCGCAAGACGCATCAAATATTTCTTTATACTTATTATAACAAACACAGCCATAAAATACAAGTAAAACGGGGAAAAAGGGGTTAAGCGGAGGAAGTCGGGACAAAACCGGACAGCCTGTGATTGCGGATAAGCTGTGTCTGAAACCGACTTTTGAAAAGAATTATTCGGTAAGAAATGCGGTGATAACATACTTATCCGGTTTATTTCGCCGATGTGTTTTATGCTTATAACAGCTGTTATTATACGCAGATAAACAAAACAGTACCGTGACTGAATGTGTCATTCGGTCACGGCACTGCTTTATTTAAATACAATGTTTTTTCTTGTCAAGCAGATAAGTGGAAAACTGAACAGCCTTTTTCTCTGTGGCATATTCAAGTAATTCATCAATATTGTTCTTTTTGATAACTCCGAATTGCTCCAAGTCAAGCACCAGCTTCATATCATCTGCATCAATGCAGAGCTTTACCGCATTTTTGTAAAGCGTAATAACTATTTCAGATTCAAAGATTTTCTGATAGCCCTGCTGTAATGAGCATCTTTTCTGCTTTTGTCATACCGTAATTATATCACAAAATCAGTACATTAAACCGTACAGAAATCACAGCTTCAGGCTGTCCAACACATTCTTACCTTTTTTGAAATGACTTTCTTTGTACTCAAGCAAATATGCGGTAAACTGAACAGCCTTTTTCTCTGAGGCATATCCGATCAGTTCATCAATATTGTTCTTTTTTATAATACCAAGCGGTTCGCAAGAAAGCAACAGTTCCATATCATCTGTATCAATACAGAGCTTTACCGCATTTTTTGCAGAGCGTACAATATAAGATCTGTATATTTCTTTCTGCTCGTCCGTTAAATCAACGGGATAACGCAGTCTGTTCAGGGCAACTCTGATCTTGTGATACATTCCCTTGATTTTCGGAAAAAATTCATCAACTGCGTTGAAATTGAACGTTGCGTTTCTTCCCCAGGATGATGCCAGTGTGTAGCAGTATTCGCCTTGAGTGCAGTCGCCGCCCATCCATACTTTATACTTTATCTCATCAGTTTGTGCGGAGCGCACAGTCACCTCATAATCGAGCCAGTTATCATGAGTTTTATAGTTGACAACAGATCCTAACAATGAGTTGGGAGAGCCGCCATATTTATCTGAATGACTTTTACACGGCTTTGCATCGGGATCAATAGAATCATAAACTGTAATCTCCTTGCATCCGCGGAAACTGTCTCTTCCGACTTTTCTTACAGTCTTAGGGATAGTAAAAGCAGAAAAATTACAGCCTTCAAATGCACTGTCGCCAATACTTATGACAGAATCGGGAATGATTATGCTTGTAAGGCTTCTGCATTCCAGAAATGCACGGTCACAGATACTTGTGACCGAATCGGGAATTGTAACGCTTGTAAGATTCCCACATTCCTGAAAAGCACCGTAGCTGATACTTGTAACAGAATCGGGTATAGTTACGCTTGTAAGACTGTTGCATTTTGCAAATACTCTGTTACAGATACTTGTGACCGAATCGGGAATTGATATTACGCTGTCCTTTCCTTTGTATGCAATCAGGATTCCGTTTTTCAGCACAACAAAATCATCAGGATATTCCGAAAGCCACTTTGTTCCTTTAAACGCATATTCACCTATATCGGTAACAGATTCGGGAATGGTCACGTCTTTAAGATTTTCGCATTTGTAAAATGCTAAGTTACCTATGCTCGTAACCGAATTGGGGATTGTTATACTTGTAAGGTTAGTACACTCATAAAATGCACAGTTACCGATATCGGTCACTGAACCCGGAATGGTTATACTTGTAAGATTACTGCAACTTACAAATGTATGATTACTGATATTTGTCACGGAATCGGGAATAGCTATGCTTTCAAGACTGTTGCAGTCGGAAAAAGCGGCTTCGCCGATACTTGTAACCGAATCGGGAATTGCTATATTTTTAAGGCTGCCGCATCTGCAGAATGCACCGGCGCCTATGCTTGTAACGGAATCCGGAATGCTAACGGCTGTAAGACCGTTGCATTCAAAAAAAGCATTGTCACTGATACTTGTAATCGAAACGGGAATAGTTACGCTTGCAAGATTGATGCATTCTTGAAACGCACCTTTGCCGATACTTGTGACCGAATCCGGTATAGTCAGGCTATTAAGACTACGACAACCTCCAAAAGCATAATTGCCGATACTCGTCACCGAATCCGGAATAGTTACGTTTTTAAGGCAGGTACAGTTACTGAATGCGCCGTCGCTGATACTTGTGACCGAACGGGGAATAGTTATGCTTATAAGTTTGTCACACCATTCAAATGTACATACGCAGATTTTTGTAACAGAATTCGGAATAGTTATATTTTCAAGGTTGCTACAGCCGGCAAAAGCCGACCCGCCGATACTTGTGACCGAATCGGGAATGGTCACGTTTGTAATATTGTCGCAGCCCGAAAATGCCCGCTCACCGATTCTTTGTACGCCGTCCGGTATAACTACCTCGGTTTCGTCTTTCACTTCAGTATATTTCTTCAGTACGCCGTTGCTGATTTGAAATCCCATATTCTTATCCTTTACAATAATAATATTCATTTCAGATTCAAAGATTTTCTGATAGCCCTGCTGTAATGAGCATCTTTTCTGCTTTTGTCATACCGTAATTATATCACAAAATCAGTACACAAAAACGGACAGAAATCACAGCTTCAGGCTGTCTAACACATTCTTACCTTTGCTGAAATGACTTTCCTTGTACTCAAGCAAATATGCGGTAAACTGAACAGCCTTTTTCTCTGTGGCATATTCAAGTAATTCATCAATATTATTGTTAATTATAGCACTTTCCGTCGATTTTTGCAAATTTGATACAGTATTTTTCTGATTATTCAAGAAAATTGTTGAAATTTACTAAATGATGTGCTATTATAACAATAGTATTAAATTTTTAATTCTGTTATTTTAAGTATGAGGTGAAATTTATGGCTATTATCCCAAAAGGCAAAGAACCTTCGAGTATCAAGAAAAGGCTGGATATTCTCTTTCCGAAGTTGAATCAGGCTTATCCGGATAAGAAAATATCGGGATTGTACAAAGATCATAAAAAATGGGGCGAAACTGTTACAGAATTGTACCGGGCTTTAGGATACCCTGACGGCACTTCTTTTCTTGAAGCATACGGCTAAGAGAATAGTTGATTCATACAGTAAAAACGTAATTCGAGAAGCAAAATACGGTTATCAAAGTTTATC
>ULWF01007596.1_pt1 | contig 24746 bp, 29 predicted proteins | sample 1960081 | NCBI WGS metagenome assembly ULWF01 (sample SAMEA4835805, study PRJEB28245) | human gut metagenome | biome: gut microbiome; material: fecal sample | place: Denmark | collected 2008
TGGCGCACTCTTGGGGCGTGTTTTTCATGTTCAGTTCAGTCCTTCAAAAGGTATGCCTTTTGGTGCATAGAGGGCCAGCTCTAATGGGGCTGGCCCTCTGTTGACTTACTGGAGTTACATCCAAATAAGGAAGAAGTAGAAATTGGCAGTAAAAAAGTTGAGATTGCCATTTCATCCTGCGCTCGGTATAATAGTAATATGTCAGAGATATCCATGCATGAGAAGATGTTCGTTTATGGAGGAACGAGGAAATGGGAATGACTGTTATCTGTTTTCACAACAATAACGAAGAGAATGGATACCTTAGCAACTGGTATCCTTCCACATTTACGCACAATGGTATCACCTTTTCCTCAATGGAGCAGTATATGATGTACCGCAAGGCACTTTCCTTTGGCGATGAAAAGGTTGCCACACAGATTCTTGCTACGGATAATGCTGCCGAGATAAAGGCTCTTGGACGGCTTGTATCCGGCTATGATGAGAGCCTATGGAACGGTATTCGACAAATCGTCGTCTATGAGGGGCTTTTCGCAAAGTTTACGCAGAACCCTGATCTAAGGGAGAGACTGAAAGATACTGGAAATGCATTTCTTGCTGAGTGTGCTGTAAATGATCGGATTTGGGGCATTGGTTTATCCATGCGTGATCCAAGCAGACTTGACCGGGCAAAATGGCAAGGCCAAAATCTACTTGGTTATGCCCTTATGATGGTGCGTGAAAAACTCTAAGAGGGTCTTGTCATTTCATTCCATAGGCACCTAAACAATTATACAGAAAACAAAATAACATCAAGGAGAAAAACTATGAATAAAACCGAACTGATTGCCGCAATGGCTGAAGCGAGTGGCCTTTCCAAGAAGGATTGCGAGGCTGCTCTCGCTGCATTTATCACGACTACTGAGAGCGCTTTGAAGGCTGGCAACAAAGTGCAGCTGGTGGGCTTCGGCTCTTTCGAGGTCAAAGAACGTGCTGCCCGTACTGGCAAGAATCCTGCAACAGGTGAGCAGATTGATATCCCTGCATCTAAGGCACCTGCGTTCAAAGCAGGAAAGGCTTTCAAAGACGCCATCCAGTAATTTGAAAACCCATAGAGAGGCACTTACGGTATTGATCCGTAAGTGCTTCTTTTTTAGCTAATCTCATAACGCCCCAATATAACCTGTCATTTAATTGCGGCGAATCCGCCACAAATAAAACGCAGTTTCTGCTTTCTATTGCTGATAATTTGTACAAACCTGTTGTTGGTTACCAAATCTCCTCGTAAGTATTGATATAGATTACTTCACAGGAGGAATGCAAAATGAAAAGTTGCCAGTATAAGAGTTCCGATGAGCTCCCCCTTATCCTCAATGTTCAAGAGGTGTCCAATTTTCTCGGCCTCGGGCTGTCTCAGGTCTATGAGCTTGTGAAGCGCATCGACTTTCCTGCCTTCAAAGTTGGAAGTCGTATTTTCGTGCCGAAAGATAAATTTCTTACATGGCTTGATGTACAAACGGCAGAGAAGGAAGCTCTCTTCTATACGGAGTGACAAAGATGGATGATAATAAGATGGTGCGAATCCGGCGCAAAGAAGATCTCCCGGATGTGATGACGATGCCACTCGTTGCAAAGACTCTCGGGTGCAGTCTTACGGTCGCATATAAGCTTCTAAAGAGAGACGGCTTTCCCCATACAGTAAGTGGTCAAAGGGTATATATTGACAAAGCTAAGTTTTTCGCATGGCTTGATGCTCAGACGCAAATGGAAAAGAGAGATCATTATGGCTGGTAGGCAAAGAGCGAATGGCGAAGGCAGCATTCGAGAGAGATACCCCGGCTGTTGGGAAGGTCGATATACTGCCGGCTACGATATTCTAACGGGAAAGCGTATTCAAAAGGGCGTTTTTGCTAAGACACGAAAAGAATGCGCAGCGAAGCTGGCACGAGCCATCCAACAGGATACAGGGCCTTATTATCGCAAGGGCAAAGGATATGATTCACAGCCCCTTTCTACATGGATTCGGCTTTGGTTTGATTCCTACACAAAGCCAAATCTTCGCCCCAGCTCAGCAGATGGTTATAGGAGCATGATCGAGAACCACATCATCCCGGTTTTGGGTCATATCCAGCTTTCAAAGCTCAGCTCAATCCAGATTCAGCGCTTCTACAATGATCTGCACGCACAGGGCCGCTTAGACAACCATGGAAATCGGAAATATGAGCCATTGTCCGCAAGCACCGTGAAGCACATTCATGCGGTATTGAGCGGCGCTCTGAAACAGGCAGTTAAGGAGCGGATTATTCCCTTCAACCCTTGCGATAACTGCAAAATTCCAAAGCGTGAAAAGAAAGAAATGCACGTCCTGCCGCAGGACAAGATAGGTGCATATCTGGATGAGGCAAAGCGACTTGGGGTCTATGCGCTTTTCTATTTGGAATTGACAAGTGGGCTTCGACGGGGAGAATTACTTGGCCTGGAGTGGGCCGACTTGAATCCGGAAACACGAATGCTGACGGTTAACAAGCAGCTCACTCGTTCTGGGGGAGAGTTGTGCATTTCTGTACCGAAGACTGAGAATTCGATTCGAACAATAGCTCTTCCAGAGAATACTGTTGCTTTGCTCATAGATGAGCACAACAAGCATCCGGATAGTCCCCTCATGTTTTGGTGTCCAAGAACTAATGGTTACTGGAGTCCGGACTCTCTTCGACATTTACACAAACAAATGCTCGCCGCTGCCGGAGTGGATGAAAGCGTTCGCTTTCATGATTTGAGACATACATTTTCGACCTTAGCAATTCAGAGTGGCGTAGATGCAAAAACGGTCGCTGGCATGCTCGGCCACTATAGTGCCGCATTCACGCTGGACACTTACACGCATGTGACAGAACAAATGAAGCGAGGCGCGGCTGAAAAGATCGGCGTTTTTATGAACGCAAGTGTCAATGTGCAGGTTAATGTCGTCCACTCACCGAGTGCGGTAGTGCGTGGTGATTATGAATCGGATCTGGCTAACTGCCTAAACCCGTCGAATTCGACGGATTTAGATCCAACATCACAGTAGACATTGAACAAGGAAAAGGGACTCTGAAATCAGCAATTTCAGAGTCCCTTTTTTCGTTGGTCCGAGTAGTGCGACTCGAACGCACGGTCTCCTGGTCCCAAATAGATACTGAAAGTTTTTTCGCATTATTTTCGTTTGTTTTGTGCGCTTTTCGCTCTATTCCATTTGCTTTCCATCACTCTTTGAAAGTGCTGTCTCCATATACTCCACACCACTCTGTGGCTGAAACTGTGGTCAAAACACCTCGCCCCTTTGCTGATACCATGCGCCGACAGAAAAGACAGGGAAGCATTTTTGATATTCCTGCATATCCTCGTTGTTCCTCTGAAACAGGATCATATAGACCTCTCTTTTTGGACATGACTCAGATTTTGAGGGACATAAAACAAAAGAAAGAGCCTGGCCGCAACCAATGGCTGCAGCCAGCCGCTCAAAGGTTGTCCACCATTTTTTATGGTCCCCCATTATTTGGTAACACAATACTAACACACAGCCCACCTGATGGGAGTTGCTGATACCGCACTGTCCCCCCGTGGGCGGCGGCGATCTGGCGCACCAGTTTCAGTCCTGTACCGTGGGCGGCTCCGCCGTCTGGTTCCAACTGACGGGACGAATCATGCTGCAATGGGACGCTTTCCGCCGTGCCACCCTCTACGAAAATGACAACTTCTTTGCCCTCGGCCCTGGCGCCCAAGTGGATGGAGCAGCCGGGCGCGTTGTGCCGCACGCAGTTGGTGAGCAGATTGTTTACCGCTCGGCGGAGCAGGAACGGGTCAGCATCAATTTGGGGCAGAGATTCCGCCGGAAGATCCATCTCGAAGTCGAAACCCTCCCCCAGGCCGCCGTTGAGGAAGTCGGCGGCGGTCTGCCGGAGGAAAGCCTCCACCTGCAAAGGCTCCTTCCTCAGGGCCTGCATGGCGCAGTCCAGCCGCATGGTGAGGTTCAGATCGTTGACTAAATCTCGGATAGCCTGGCTCTGGGCGCGGATGATCCCCGCCTGGTGCCTCTGCTCCGGCGGCAGGTCGGCGGCACCCTCCATCTGGGCGGCGTAGCCCATGACCATGGAGAGTGGCGTGCGGATATCGTGAGAGACGCCGTTGATCCAGTCGGACCGGGCCGCGTCCCGCACCTTCTGGGCCTGCCGGAACCACCGGCGCACCACAAAATAGGCCAGGAGCAGCACGCACCCCAAGGCCAGTAGGAAGATGGCACCGCACCAGAGGGGCGCGTCGTGCAGCAGTTGGGACGCCGTGGAGATGTCATGCTTCCACACGCTTCCCTTGGGGGAGCCAACTACCAGCAATCCATCGTCCCGGACGCGGCACTGTACCGGGTAGTCCCGGAGATACCACCGGGTAAACGAAGCCACGGCCGTGAGGGAATACTGCTCCGGAACGTCGGCGGGCTTGCGGAAAGACCAGATCACCTGCCCGTCCTCGTTGATCAGGATGGCCCAGCGGTCATCCCCAAGAAGATTCTCTCCGGAGAATTCATATGCCGTGCCGTTCCAGGACAGGGTGGAAGAAACCCTGGACACCGAGACGTCCCAGCTCCGGCCACCGTCGGAATGGTAAAAGACGAAGGCCAGAATGCCCGCCATGGTGATGACGGCAATCAGCGCCGCCGAAGCGGTCACCAGGATGGCTCCCTTGAGTAAACTCCGTAGGTTCATCTCGTCCCCTCCCGCACCAGCCGGTAGCCCAACCCCCGCACCGTCAGCAGATACTTGGGATGGGAGGGGTCCGCCTCGATCTTCTCCCGCAATCGGCGGATGTGGACCATCAGGGTGTTCTCATACCCCACCAGGGGCCCGTCCCACAAGGCTGCGCACAGGGCGTCAATGGTGACGATGTTGCCCCGGGCCTCCCACAGCTTTTTCAGCAAAGTGAACTCCTTGGCGGTGAGGGCGGTCTCTAATCCGTTCCGGCGGACAGCGCTCTTGCCCCAGTCAATCTCCACATCTCCCAGCCGGGCAGTCTGGGGCTCCTCCCGGTACACCCGGCGCAGGACAGACCGCAGGCGGAGCAGCAGCTCCTGGGGCAGGAAGGGTTTGGTGATGTAGTCATCTGCCCCCAGGCCCAGCCCCCGGAGCCGGTCGGCGTCCTCGTCCCGGGCGGAGAGGAACAGCACCGGCACATCCCGGCTCTCCCGGAGCTGCCCAAACAGGGAGAACCCGTCCCCGTCCGGCAGGTTCACGTCCAGCAACACCGCGTCCGGGTTTCCAGCCTGGAAGCGCTCCAGGGCTTGGGCACAGGAAAGGGCGGAATCCGTCTCATATCCCGCCTGGGTCAAAATCTCCTTTACCATGCTTTGCAATTCATTCTCGTCATCCACGATCAAAATCCGATAGGCCATACCGGGCCTCCTTTTCTATTCTCCCCCTCATTATAGCAAATCCTGTCCATCCGTCCAGACCTCCATGCAGAAGTAAGGTAAACGTAAGGTGGGCTTCATGGGGATGTAAGGCAGGGGTGCTATCCTTGGGAGCATAAGGAGGTCTTGCCATGAACATCATCGAGACACACGACCTGTGCAAGCAGTATGGAAACGCCCTGCGGGTGGCCCACCTGGACCTGGATGTGCCCGAGGGCAGCGTCTACGGCTTCCTGGGCCCCAACGGGGCGGGAAAGTCCACCACTCTGAAAATGATCCTGGGCTTGGTGCGCCCCACGGCGGGCAGCATCCGGGTGCTGGGAAAGAGCATGGACAGCAAAAACCGTCTGGCCGTGCTCCGGCAGGTGGGGAGCCTCATCGAGAGCCCCAGCTATTACGGCCACCTCACCGGTGAGGAAAATTTACGCATTGTCCAGACTCTCCGGGGCGTGCCGGAGAAAAACATCCGGGAGGTGCTGCAGATCGTCCGGCTGGACGGCCAGCGGGGAAAGAAAGTGGCCCACTACTCCCTGGGCATGAAGCAGCGCCTGGGCCTGGCGGCCGCCCTGCTGGGCTATCCCAAGCTGCTGATCCTGGACGAGCCCACCAACGGCCTGGACCCGGCGGGCATCCAGGAGATGCGGGAGCTGATCTGCTCCCTGCCGGAGCGGTTCGGTATGACGGTGGTGGTGTCCAGCCATCTGCTCAGTGAGATCGACCAGATGGCGGACCATGTAGCCATCATCCGGGAGGGGGAACTGGTGTTCCAGGACACGCTGGAGGCCCTCCACGGCCGCAGCCGCCACCACCTGGCCCTGCGCACTACCAACAACGCAGTGGCCCGGGCCATCCTCCAGGAGAAGTCCGTGCCCTGCCAGGAGGAAGAGGGCTACCTCATTCTCCCCATCCTCTCCGACGAGCTGGCCGGGCAGCTCACCCGGCTGCTGGGGGCGCGCAATCTGGGCGTCATCCGCCTGGAGGAGCGGCAGAAGAGCCTGGAGGATATCTTCCTGGAGCTGACGGGAAAGGCGGCGAGTCTATGAAGCTGCTGAAGCTGGAGTTTTTCAAGTGCCGCCGGCGGAAAATCCTGCTGGTGTGCGCCGCTGTGCTGGCGGCAGAGGCGGTGTGGATCGTCTCTACGTTTCTCCGCCAGGACGCCGAGGATCTGGTTCAGGGCTGGATGCTGCTCCTGTATGACTTGGCCATGGTGGACGCCATCGTCATGCCCATCAGCGTGGCCACCATCGCCAGCCGGAATTGCGAACTGGAGCACAAGGGAACCACTCTGAAGCTGCTGGAGACCATGGCATCGCCGGGTGCCCTTTATAGTGCAAAGCTGGCCTGGGGCGCTCTGGTGCTGGCGGCGCTGCTCTTGGTCCGCTGGGCGATCTTTGCCGGGGTGGGCGTCCTATGGCAGTTTCCTGGGGAGGTCCCCTGGGAGCGGTTTGCCATCTTCACGGCCATCTCCTGGGCGGTATCCATGATGGTCTACGCCCTGCAGCAGGGGCTGTCCCTCCGCTTTCCCAACCAGGCGGTGGCCCTGGTATGCGGGATCTCCGGGAGTTTCCTCGGAATTCTATCGCTCCTGTTTCCGCCGGCTCTGACCCGGTGCATTCCCTGGGGCTATTATGGCCTGCTGTCCCTGGTGGGAATGAACTGGGACCCAGATACCCGGTTCACCTGGTTCTTTTGGGAGTGGCCCCAGCCCACGGATCTGGTACTGCTGTGCCTGTGGGCGGCGGTATTCCTGATCGTAGGCCGGGCCCTGTTCGTCCGGAAGGAGGTGTGAGGGATGCTTCTGCGCTGTCTGAAAGCGGAGCTGGTCAAGTTCCGCCGGTCACCGGTATGGCTGGCCTTTGCGGTGCTGCCCATTTTCCCGGCGATCCTGGGCACCATGAACTACCTGGGAAACCTGGGGTTGCTGCAAAGCGAGTGGTACAGCTTGTGGAGCCAGCACACCCTATTCTCCTCCATGTTCTTCCTGCCCGCCCTGCTGGGGGTGTTCTGCGCCTGGCAGTGGCGGCTGGAGCACACGGACCACAACTGGAACAGCTTTCTCACCGCGCCGGTGCCGATAAGGGATCTGTGCCTTGCCAAACTGATCTGGGCCGCGGTGGTTTCCCTGCTCTCCCAGGCATGGATTGGGGTGCTCTTTGTCCTCAGCGGAAAGATCGTGGGCCTCGCCGGCCCCATCCCGCCGGAGCTGCCGGGGTGGCTCCTGTGCGGTGCTCTGGGAGGTGTGTCGGTGTGCGCGGTGCAGCTCTATTTCAGCCTGCGGATCCGGGCCTTTGCCCCGCCGGTGGCCTTCGGCCTGGTGGGCGGCATCGCGGGGCTGATCGTCACGGCCCAGGGGTTTGGTTACGCCTTCCCCTATTCTCTATTGTGCATTGGGATGCGGGCCAACAACCCGGAGATGGAGTTGAACTTTGTGCCCTTCGTGCTCTCCACCTGTGCTTACACGGCGGTGTTCACCCTCCTGGCCGTCCGATATCTCCGGCGGCACGATATGGCGGCGGAGTAAATAGGCAGTAACAGGAAAGGCGAATAAGAGAAAGAGCCAATATGGAACTCTCATTGGACACCTTACAATTTTAATGAATTTCTTTGGTACCTGATTCTTTCCTTAGAATTTGCAGTTATCATTGCAGTGAGCAAAAGGCGGACGGCCTGTGAGCCGTCCACCTTTTCTCAACTTATTGTGTCCGCCGGAAATGTGATACAGATGCTCAGACCGTGGGACTTGGCCTGCTGGAACCGCGCCGTTCCGCCGTGGGCCTTCACGATCTGCCGCACCAGTTTGAGGCCCAGACCATGCTCGCCGCCCTGGGTACTGGAGACATCTGCTCCCTGGTTCAGCGCCTCCAGCCGGGCGGCGTCCATCCCCACGCCATCGTCTGTCACCGTGCAGGTGCATCGCCCGTCCTCCGCGCTCACCGTAACAGAGATATGGCAGCCCTGGGGATTATGGACGATGCTGTTGCGGATCAGGTTGTCCAGCATCCGCCGGAGAAGGGCGGCGTCGCCCTCCATCCGGGCCGCGCTGCCAGGATGCTCCTCGGAAAATGCAATCTCATATCGTTCCGGCAGGCCGCCGTTGAGCACCTCGCTCACCGCCTGCCGGCCAATCTCCACCAAATCCACCGTCTCCCTGCGGATGGGCTGGAGGGCGTACTCCAACTTGGTAGTCAGGTTCAAATCCTCCACCAGGGATTTCAGCCGCTCCCCCTGCCGCCGGATCATCCCCGCCTGGTGCCGGGCCTCTGGGGGGAGTGCTTCGTCATCCTCCAACTCGCTGGCGTATCCCAGCACCATGGAAAGAGGGGTGCGGATGTCGTGGGACACGCCGCGAATCCACTCCGCCCGGGTGTTGTCCTTGCGCATCAGGTAATCCCCGGCCCGGTTCAGCCCAGCGTTGATCTCCGCCAGCTCCCCACGCTCGTCTAACGGCTGGTAACTGCCACGGCTCAACTCCTGAATGCCCTGCAGGATGGGGGACATGGCCTTCTCCACCCTGCGGGTGTTCCGCAGCATCAGGAAGATCATCAGCAGCAGGTTGCACACAAAGACTGCGATGGACCCCATCAGGAACATCAACAGGGAGGGCTTTTCCATGGAAAAGTAGTATTTCACCAGGGTACCCGGTGCGAATCCCACCACCATCAGGGCACCGTCCTCCCGGCTCCACACCTTCACCGGATAGTCCTGGAGATACCAGCGGCTGAAGGAGGCCACCTGGGCGCTGGTGTAGGACCGGGGCAGCTCCTCTGGAAGCCCCTGTTCCCAGACCACAGTGCCGCTCTCGTCCAGGAGCATGGCCCAGGCGTCATGCTCCCGCAGCAGGGCCAGCGCCGTGCTGTCCGCCGTCCAGACCCCGCCCTGCTCCGTCACATGGCTGGAGACGCTCCGAACAGACAGTCCGTTGTCTGTCCCGCTCATGTATCCGGCGGTCAGGACGGTCAGCACCAGAGCAATATTGACCAAGAAGAACAGCGCCAAAATCCCAATGGTGGAGAAAATGTAGCGCCGGAAAAACCGCTGCACCGGGTTCACGACTTCGCCCCCTTCAAATTGAGCCGGTATCCCAGCCCCTTGGCCGTCACCAGGGAGACCGGCTTGGAGGGATTTTCCTCAATTTTCTCCCGTAGATGGCGGATGTGGGTGGAGAGGGTGCTCTCGTAGCCCTGCCAGAATTCCCCACAGATGGTCTCGCACAGGATGCCGGTGGTGACGATCCGCCCGGCGTTCTCATAGAGCTTCTGAAACAGCTGGAGTTCCTTGGCAGTCAGGGGCAAACACTCCCCATTTTTCCATACCTCCGCCTTCTCTAAGTCCACCGTAGAGGCCGCCAGCTCCACCGTCCGGTGTGGCTCCGGATAAGTCCGATGGAGGATGGCCCCCACCCGGAGCAACAGCTCCTTGGGCAAGAAGGGCTTGGGGAGATAGTCGTCGGCCCCGATCTCCAGTCCCTCGATGCGGTCCTCCGCCTCGCCCCGGGCGGTGAGCATCAGGACTGGGACATGGCTGGTGCGGCGGATCTCCCGCAGAACCGCAAAGCCATCCATCCCCGGCATCATCACATCCAGGACGATCAGTTCCGGCTGCTGCTCCCGCCAAACCTGGAGGGCCTCCTGGCCGGAGGAGGCGGTCACAAGCTCGGTATAGCCAGCCCGGCGGAAGATGGAGCATAGCATCTCCAATAGGTCCCGGTCATCGTCTACCAACAAAATCTTATGTTCCATGCGGTCCGCCTCCTTCCGTTGAAATTATGATACCACCAAAGCAGCGGCCTGCCTATGCCCTCCGCAAAATCTCAGAGAAAAATTAAGGTTGGCTCAGCGTTATCTCAAGGTACGGGTGCTATCCTGTTGGTACCAAGCAAAGGAGGTACCGCTTATGAGCGACTGTATCATCGAAACCAAAGGCCTGACCAAACGCTACGGGGATCAGATCAGCGTTTCCAACCTGGATCTCCATGTGCAGAAGGGACGCATTTACGGCCTCCTGGGGCGCAACGGGGCGGGCAAGACCACCACCATGAAGATGCTCTTAGGGCTGACCGCCCCCACATCCGGCACAGTGTCTATCTTCGGACGGCCGCTGAAGGGAAACGAGAAGCGCGTCCTGCCACGCATCGGCAGCCTCATCGAGTCCCCGGGGTTCTATCCCAACCTGACCGGCACAGAAAACCTGCAGATCTTCGCCCGGCTTCGGGGACTCAAAAGTCCCAACTATATCAAGGGGGCGCTGGAGCTGGTGAACCTGCCCTACCGGGACAAGAAGCACTACGCCCAATACTCCCTGGGCATGAAGCAGCGGCTGGCCATCGCCCTGGCGGTGATGCACGACCCGGAGCTGCTGATCCTGGACGAGCCCATCAACGGCCTGGACCCCATTGGCATTGCCGAGGTGCGGGATTTCATCCGTGCGCTGTGCGAGGAACGGGGCAAGACCATCCTGATTTCCAGCCACATCCTCTCCGAGATCGCCCTGCTGGCCGACGACATCGGGATCATCGACCACGGCGTCCTTCTGGAGGAGGAGAGCCTGGCGGAGCTGGAACAGAAAAACGGGAAAGTCCTCCGTTTCACCGTGTCCAACGCACCGGTGGCCGCCCAGCTGCTCCAGCAGGAAATGGGCGTGCGGGATGTTGCGGTGGAGAATGAACAGGATCTGACGGTTCGGGATCTCCGCCTGGACACCGGCGCGGCGGTGCGGCGGTTCGTGGAGGCGGGGCTGGTGGTGTCCGACGCCCACCTCTATGAGGACACCTTGGAGGACTACTTCAAGCGCATCACGGGGGGTGAGGGCATTGCTTAACCTCCTGCGGTGTGAATTTGCCAAGCTGCGGCGTAAGCCCCTCTTCTTTGCTGCCGCTGCCGTGTCCGCTTTGATCCCCCTGGGGTGCGCCCTGTTCCTGCCGGATTTCCGGGAGTTCACCAGCGGGGCGGAGGCGGTGGACGGCATGATGTCCACCCTGTTCCAGATGAGCGCCTATCTGTTGCTCATGCCGGCCCTGGTGGTGTTGGCCTCCAACCTGCTCTTTGAGGAGCAGGACAATGACACGCTGAAAAACCTGATGACGGTTCCGGTGAGTAAGCCCGCCCTGGCCATGGCAAAGATGGCCCTGCTGCTCCTCTTTTCCATCGCCTTCATGGCGGCAGGGGGTCTGGTGATCCTGCTCATCGTGCTGGCCGCCGGGTGGGAGCCAGTGGGTTTCTGGCGGCTCTTCCTTGTGGGCATCGGCCAGGGGATCATGATGTGGGCCGGGGCCTTGCCCTGCATCCTGCTGGTAGTGCTGCTGAACCGGAGCTATATCATCTCCGTGATCGTCACCTTTTTCTATACCGCCGTCAACTACATCTTCGGCCTGAACGACCTCTTTATCACCCAGCCCTTCGGCCTGAACCTGGGGACGCTGCTGCCCGGGCCGCTGACCTTCCGGTGGTACTTCCAGTATCTCGATTTCTCCAATGCCGGAGCTGAGATGCTGGGACTTTTGGAGCGGGTCAGCCCCTATTTCGTCACCACCGCCCAGGCGTTTCTGGTGACCGGGGCAGAGGCGGCGGTGTTTCTGGCCCTGATCGCGCTGGTCTACAAGCGCCAGGGCGTGTAAGGAGGTGCGGAACATGAAAAACGTCATCCAAACGGAGTGGTGGAAGCTGCGGCGGTGCCAGATCCTGCTGGTGGGCATTGTGGCCCTGGCACTCTGTCCGGTGGTGCAGTACGGCACCCAGCTGATCGTGAACCCGGAGATCCGGGATCCCAACTATGATATGCTCCACCTGTTTTCCAGTGTGGTGTGGGGTAACACCCAGGTGTTTCTCCCCATCTCCCTGGTGATGATTGGCGGGTGGCTGATCGACCGGGAGAATACCCACGACACCATGAAGAACCTGCTCACCGTTCCGGTGGCCTATCCAAAACTCCTGGGGGGCAAACTGGCGGTCACCGGCCTGCTGTCTCTGCTGTTTGGCCTTTACAGCGTGGCCGTGACCGTGCTCACGGGGGTGCTGGCGGGCCTTCCGGGGCTGACGCCCGGCGTGCTCCTCCAGCAGGGGGGACAGGTGGTGGCCGCGGCGCTGACCACCTTCCTGGTCTGTATGCCCATGATCTTGATTTTTGGACAGATGCGGGGCGCCTATCTGGGCGGCTCCATCCTGACCTTTTTCCTGGGATACTGCATTCTGTTCTTCAAGAGCGGGTTCCTGCTCTCCGCTTACCCCTTCTCCGCGGCGCTGGTGCTGGCCGGCTTTGATATGCAGGAGTACAATGGGGCGACCGAGGCTCCCAGCATTCCGCTGGCCCTCCTGGGGATGGCGGCAGTTGTCATTCTGACGGCAGTGATCTTGGCCTTCTCCCGACCCAGCAACAAAGCCGGGAGTACGAAAAAGAAGAAGTCCGGCGGCCGTGGCCGTCGGCAGGCTGGGAGGAGGACGCGATGAGAAAGGACCGAAAAAGATGGGCACTGCTCCTGACATGCGGCCTGCTCTGTGCCCTGCTGCTGTCCGGCTGTTCCGGTATGATGCAGTCACTGGCGGAGGGAACGGATGCGGTACTCAATGGCTTGGTGGAGGGAACAGACCGGGTCACCGGGGCCTTGGCAGATCTCACGGACAATGCGATGGAGGCCGCCGCTGGCGCAACAGATGATTCCGTCAAGGACGCCATTCTGGATGCCTATGGTTCCCTGGTGGATGCCGCCGGCTCCTTGGCGCTGACGCCGGACCGCTCCCTGCAGGGGGTGCGGGTCCGGGGTGAGGACGACTACACCGGCGTCTATGAGGCCGACTACCAGGACTTTTCCGGCACGGAGCTGCTCTTTGGCGGTACCACGTTGGACCGGGCGGCCGGGAACACGGTAGAGATCTCCTGCTCTCTCGACATTGAGGAGGGAGAGGCTGCCGTCTTCCTGTGTTCCGGCGGGGATGACCCGGTGGTCCTGCTGTCTGAGAGCGGGGATTATGCCTCCACCATCGAGGTTGGCGGCGGCAGCACCTACATCGGCGTCTGGGGTGAAGGGGCGAGCGGGAGCGTATCCATTCAGATTGAGTAATTGGTAGGAGACACTCTATGCGTCGTAGAGCATTAATCGTCACAGAGATGCATGAATTGCACCAAGAAATTATAGAAAGCCTGCGGAACACCTGTCTGGAAATCGATTATGCGGCCTCCTATGTCCAAGCAGTGAATCGATGCTCCCGATTCCACTACATCCTGATAATTTTGGATATTCATTTTTCCGAGATGAACGGCATGGCAGTTCTCCGCCGTCTGCGCCAGTTGGAACAGGCCTCCATTCTTGTCCTGTCTGCCTGCTATTCCAGGCAGGAGGAAATCGAGGTGCTGAATGCCGGATCGGACGCCTACCTCCCCGTAGAAGGACCACTGGATCAGGAACTGCTTCTGGCTCATGCCTCGGCTCTGATGCGGCGGTATCTAAGCGCTAATACTAAAGAGGCCGCTTTGATCCAAGTCGCCGGACTCGGCCTGAAAATCAATCTGGGGACTCGAAAAGCCTTCCTGAACGGGGAGAATCTCCATCTGACTCCGAAACAGTTCGATGTGCTGCAGCTCCTTGTGGATCGCATCGGGGAAATCGTGACAAAAGAAGAACTCTTCGAGATCGCATGGAGGGAAAATTATGGTATTTATGCGGATGACGCAATCAAGTACCATATCCGTGAAATTCGCAAAAAACTCAGACAATACGGTGTGGAGCACCTGATCGAAACGGCCTGGGGTGTGGGATACCAAATCTCCTTGGAAAATGAGTGACATAGCTACCTCAAATTCTGCGGGGGAAATTAAACAAAGAAAAGCCTTCCGCCATTTACAGAAGGCCCATGCTCCGCTATACTGAATGCAGAAAAACAAGATGGAGGTGCGGCGATGGCGGGCAGGCGGATCTGCGCCGGGTACTACCGGCGGTACGATGGCAAGGTGGTCTATGTAATCTCTCTGGCCACCGACGCCGATACCGGCGAGGAAACGGTCATCTGGACCGCCTATCCCTTCGTAGATGTCCCCAGGTACTACACCTCCAGCAAAAAGTCTTTCTGTGCTTTCGTGGAAGTGGACGGGGAACGGAAAGCCAAGTACAAGCGGTTGCTGAACATGAGGATCTCAGCAGAGGCCATCGAGCGGTTGGAGGATGAGGGCTTCCGTGGGCCGGTACGCAAACGACACCGGCGGCAACCGGACGAAGAATACGACTCCCGTGAGTACCAGCAGGCCGCCACCTACCACGCATACGCCAAGGAGCTCTGTGAGAACTACAACTTCGACCGGAACAAATACCGCCTCTGCGTGAAAGAGAAGCGGTTCGCCGCCATCACCAGGGGTGACTTTGCCAAGCTGAAAGAGGATCTGCAGTTTCTGGACAACGCCATGAAAACAGTGCTGTCAGAATACCGGGACTACTTCCGGGAACGGTTCGTGGAGGGCTTGTCTATCCGCAAGTACGCCGAGGCTCACCAACTGAACCGGGGCAGCGTGGACTACCTGCAAAAGAAATTTTTCTCTGCCTTGGCTCGTCTGCTGAAGGAGCGGGACGAGGCGGAGGGAAAATGCCGCCTGCGGAAACCAGCGCAAAACTGAATCGACCCAACGCTGAGCGGAGCGTCTGCTGACCAAGCAGGCGCTCTGTTTTTCTGTCAGAAGTATGTCAAAAGGATATTATTTCCCCAATACATAGTGAGGGGGCAAAAGAGATACATTTGTGTCAATTCTATGTCACACAGAAAGTGTCCTCGGCTAAAGTAGTAGGAGGTGAAAATACCGTGAAGGAATCCAGTTACAAAGGCTACGACGACCTGCCGCTGTTTCTCAACGCAGAGACAGTGGCAAAAGTGCTTGGCGTGTCACCGTCCAGCGGTTACGAACTGATGCACGAGCCGGGCTTCCCGGTGCTGCGTGTCGGGAACCGCATGGTGGTGCCCAAGGAGCAGTTCATCCAGTGGGTGAACGAGCACACGGGAGGCGGCACATGAAGTACGGCGAACACAAAAATGGTTTCTTTCTCCCCAACGAATTGTTCCAGCTGGGACTGGACTATGGCGAGCTGGCGGTCTACAGTTTCCTGAAACGGTGCGAGAACCGAAAGACGCATCAGTGCTGGCCCAGCATCAGAACGATTGGACAAGCGGTAGGCATGAGCGAGAACACGGTGCGCAAGTACATCCGCCGGCTGGAGGAGCGGGAACTCATCACCACCGAGCCCACCGAGGTCATTACCAAGTCCAGCGGAAGGCGCAACGGAAATCTGCTGTTTACCCTTCGGCCGATTGGAGGAGTGATCGATGACCACTATGCCAGCCAGCTGGCGGAACTGGAGCTGGCCACAGAGCGCCAGCGGGTGGCGAAACTCCTGCGGGAGCAGGAAAGCCCCGCGTGACCGCCTGTGGGCCACTGTGTGGCCTTTTGGGGCCGGGGAAGCATCCGTGTACCCGCAAACAGGAGAACGCCGTGTTTCGGCCGTGTGGCGGGAATTTGATAAGAGAGGTTATCGGAGGATTTCGCCTGCTCCCAAAGGTGAACCGGGGGGTTGATTTTAGTGCAGGATAAAAGCCGGGGGTCGCAATTGACCCCCGGCCGGGTCACACCGCCCCGCAATGCGGGGCGGGACAAGGGATTGCGGGATTTGGCGCGGGGATGAATGGGTGGCTGTGCGGGAAGAGCCGGACACTGCCTGAGATGTCCAGTGGGCAGAAAATGCCCGTATTGCGGGGATTTCCGGGCCGTCCCCCATGGATTTGAAGGAGGTATCGCAAATGAGTCAGGAGAAAAAAGAGCGGGTGGGTATTTTGATGCCGCCCAGCCAAGTGGCGGAGATCAACGCCCTCTACCCGCTGCACGGACACACCAGCCGGAGCGATTTTGTCTGTAAGGCGGTGGAGTTCTATACCGGCTTTCTCCAGCAGGGCAGCAGTGAATTTTATATGGGCAAGACCACCCTCGTGTTCCTGGAGGAGCAGCTGGGGAAGCTGGAGAGCCGCATCTGCCGCCAGCTTTTCCGGATGTGCGTGGAGCAGGAGATGGCCTGTCACCTGTTCGCCAGCCAATCCCTGGGCGAACCGAAGGAGACGCTGGAGGAGCTGCGGCGGAACTGTGTCCGCGCCGTGAAGCGGACGACCGGCAGCATCCAATACGACAGGATCTACGCTTACCAGCGGGGCGGTCTGGAGCCGGAGGAGGATGAAGATGGAGAGGAAAACTGAGAAGATCACCGTGTCCCTGTCCCCGGAAGTCATTCGTCTGGCGGATCAAAACTGGGAGAAATTCGGTTTCAAAAACCGCTCTGAGCTGATCGACACCGCGATCCGGGAGTACATCAGCCGCGATCTTCTGAAGGAGTTCACCGGAGAACTGTCCCAGTTCTATCAGAAGATCGAGCGCAGTGAGATCAAGCATCTGGAGGAACACCTGGCCAAGCTGTCCTATAAAATCGCAGTGGAGATCGCGCAGATGCATCTGCTGATGGCTTCTATCACAGCCCTCTCCAAGCGGGATACCCGTGACCTGCGAGCCAAGGCGGTGGCCCTTGTGAACGAGAGCAAGGGGTACATCTCCCTGGACACTGCCCGAAAGCACAAGGTACCGCTCCAGTTGGAGAACGATCTGGACGCGGAAGATGATGGCTGATGAGCGCAAAAACTGCGCCGCAAAACAAAGAAAAGCCTCCGGGAAAATGTGAATTGTTTGATAACTCTGCGCCATTTCTCTGGATAGGTTCCCCTTTCTGCGGTATGGTGTGTTGCTGATAAAGGAGGTGTATCATCATGGCAAAACGTAGACCGTCCGGCGACGGCATGGTACGAAAAAAGGAAGACGGCCGCTGGGAGGGCCGGATCGTGGTGGGCCACAAGGCAAATGGCGATCCCATCTTCCGGTACGTGTACGGCCGCACTCAGAAGGAGTTGCTGATCAAACTTCACCAGAGCATCGAAACCTATCAGGATGTAGAACTGACTGAGGACAGCCGCATGACGTTGGGCGAGTGGCTGGACCGCTGGCTGGACGACTACAAAGCAGGGACGATCCGCCCCAGCACCATGTACGGCTACCGGCAGTATGCCAAGCACTACATCAAGCCGCTCTTGGGCGATAAGGTGATCTCCCGCATCACCTCAACGGATATTCAGAGGATGTACACCAGGCTGAAGCGGGAGGGGCGTGTCCACGAGCATCCGGAATACGGACATCAACTCTCGGACTCCATGCTCTCCCGCATCCACGCCATGCTCCACCACGCCATGAAGGATGCCCAGAGCGCGCACCTGATCGCCAAGAATCCGACAGAGGGCACAGTGGTTCCCAAGCCAAACTACCGGCCCAAGCAGATCCTGAACGAGGAGCAGCTGGACACCTTTCTGGAGGCCGTCGAGCGGGATGCGGTGTGGCGGGACTTCTTCTACACCGAACTGACCACCGGCCTGCGCCGGGGCGAGATCTGCGGCCTCCAGTGGGAGGACTTCGATGAAGCGGAGGGAACCCTGAAGATCGTCCGGTCGGTCAGTTCCCGCAAAGCCGGCGCGCTGGAGATCGGGGAGACTAAAACCAACAAGGGGCGGCGCACCATCTCCCTGCCGGACAGCACGGCCCAGCGTCTGAGGGAACGAAAGAAAGCAGCCATCAGTCAGTGGATCTTCCCAAACCCGCTGCACCCGGAGGAACCGGTCAACCCCAGCTATGCCTACCACCGGCTGAAGACGATCCTGAAAAACACGGGACTGCCCAGCATCCGGTTCCACGATTTACGGCACACTTTTGCCACCCACGCCCTCGCCGGCGGCGTGGACGCCAAGACCCTGTCGGGCATTCTGGGGCACACCAACGCCAGCTTCACCCTGGACACCTACACCCATGTGACCGGCGACATGCAGAAGCAGGCGGCGAACATCGTGGGAGATTTCATGGCGGACCTCTTGGGAGAGGAGTGGAAACCGTGGCAAGAAAGCGAAAGAACGGAGAAGGGACTGTAAGGCTTCGCAAGGACGGCAGATGGGAGGGCCGAGTGGTCATCGGCTACGATGAAAAGAACCTTCCCAAAACCAAGAATGTCTTGGCCAAGACAAAGAGTGAATGCGTGGAGAAGCTGAAGCAGCTGCAGGAGCAGTACGCTCCGCCCAAGTCAGACAAGGTCAAGCCTGATATGCCCTTCGGAGAGTGGATGGACTTCTGGTATCAGAACTACTCCAAACCGAAGCTTCGCCCCACCACCCGTTCGGGCTATGAGGGAAGGATCTATCAGCACATCATCCCGGAACTGGGAAACATCCCTCTGGAGCAACTGACGCAGAACGACCTGCAGCAGTTTTACACCCAACTGAAAAAGAGCGGGCGCCTCCTCCACACGGAACACTACGGCAAGGGGCTGTCCGACCGCATGGTGCGGGCCTGCCACATGAACTGCCGGTCCGCGCTGGAGAAGGCGGTGCAGGAGGGCCTGATCCGCGTGAACCCAGCCGTCGGCTGCAAGCTGCCGCCCAAGAAAGCCCGGGAGATGCAGGTGTTGACCCGTGAGGAGATCCAGCGGTTTCTGATCCAGGCAAAGGCGGAGGGGTACTTCGAGCTGTTCCTGCTGGAACTGACCACTGGCCTACGCCGGGGAGAACTGCTGGCCCTCCAGTGGGATGACCTGAATCTGGAGACCGGAGAACTACAGATCACCAAGCAGGTCTACCGGACAAAGGAGGACGGGCTCCTGATTTCCCAGCCTAAGACGAAATCCTCCATCCGCACGGTCAGTCTGCCTCCGCCGCTCCTAACTATTTTGAAAGAATACAAGGAGAGCGTAAACTCCCGGTGGATGTTCCCCTCGCCGGTCAAGGAGGACTCGCCGCTGGACCCGGCCTACATCAGAACGCGGCTGCACCTCATTCTGGAACACGCCCGGTGTAAGCAAATTCGTTTCCACGATCTGCGGCATACTTTTGCCACCATCGCTCTGGGAAACGGCATGGACGTGAAGACCCTCTCCGCCATGCTGGGCCATGTTTCGGCGGCCACCACATTGGACATCTACACCCACATCACCAACCCAATGCGGTCTGAGGCGGCGGCAAAGATCGACCAGAAAATAGGAAAAGCGGCCCCGCAGGAATCACCTGCGGAGCCGCAAGAGAAACAAGCCATGACCACATTCCAGCCCCATGTAGGAAGGAAACGGAAGCCCGGCACCGGCTGCATCACCCAGATCAGCGAGAACTGCTGGGAGGGCCGCTACTCCCCCATGTGGCCGGATGGCAAGAAGCACTCCCGCAATGTGTACGCCAAAACGCGGGAGGAGTGCGAGGCGCTCCTGCCTGGGCTGATCGAGCAGATGAAGGCGGAGATCAAGGCTATCAAAGAGAGCGGGGACCTGGATGCCATCCCGGACGGAGTCAGCGAGAAGAAGAAAGCCATCGCCGCCTATATGCGGGAGCATCCGGAGGTCACCTGCAAGAGCGCCATCGCTAAGGCGGTGCAGGTAGATAAAAACACAGTCAAACGGTATTACGAAGAAATTCGGCGTGGGATAGAGATGATATAAGCCCTAAAATTCTGGCGCTATTAAAAACTAACCCGTTCTGGAGCAAAGGAGGAAAGACGTAAAAATACGAAAAGTGAAAAGAAATAAGTAAAATGCACCGCCTCGAGAACCAAATACTTGGAACTCAAGGCGATGCGTTTGTACATCAAACTTCTGGTCATTAAATCAAGAAATAATTTCAAGCAATGGAGATACCTCGCCAAACCCTTCATGAATATTAATCATTTTATAGGCAACAGATTTAAAAATTTCTAATGCAGGCTTAATTTCGGGACGACTTTCGTCAGCAAGATCATACAGTATAAGCAACTTTAATCCGCCGGTGCTATTCTTTGCATTCCAGGCCCATGCTTTGACTTTATTCATAGTTTTGTTATCAATTTTTGCACTATTAAGATTGAAAAAGACTACACCATATTCTCCAAAAGAAAAATCATATGTTATAACATCTCCATATAGACCTATCTGTGTATAATTGCGTACATATGCTACTTGTTTTGATGTAAGCAATCTGCGGAGGAATTTTTTCTGATCGTCATTGCTTGGACGTGCGGAAACATCGTATTCGAATTGAAAATATAATTTTTTGATATCTTCAATTTGAGAAGATAGATTTACTTCCGATACGTCCGTCAACGGAATACAGGTGTCGAAATATAGTTCACTATTGTATTTCGAACAAAATTTATTAATTTCAAATTGTGGATTGCTTAAAGATGTTCCCATCTCGAATCTAATGTCCTGCATTAAATCTTTCATAAGCGGGATATTTAGGGTATCATCGAACGCAGAGACACGAGCCCATCTTGTAATAGAGTAAAACTCACGATAGTCAGTAGAGGGGTAATGAAAGATTGCACCCAGGTTAATTTTCTCTCCTGAAACAATGGACGGTTCATATCTTAAGATTGAATATATTAGTTCTCCCATTCTATACACCCCTTTCCTTGTTGATCGTTTGACAAATAGTCTGCAGATTCTTTACACGATTTAAAATGTAATGCTGCGCGTGTTTTACATTGAACTCTCCAATTGCTTCACGCCAAACAGAAGGGACACTGCTGAAGATACCATCAAGGACCTCTTCTGTTATGTGGGCTTGTATAAATTCACAGTCTGCGCCCAGCGTATCAGGGGTCACATTAGCACCAGCATTGATTAGCAATGTGTAAAGCTCAAAATTTTCTCGCCAGATATAAGGAGACTTGGAATCACATAGCGAGAGTGTTGTAGTATCCCAATCCGGGTCCCCCAGTGCATGACTATGATCAATAATATACATTTTAGGCGAAGGGCCAGACATCTCCAGTCGCATATTCTCAGAGTATCGATCACTATTCTTCACAATATGATCTAATAAAATAATTTTTCCAGTTTCATTAAGATTACACGCATATTTCAAGATTTTTGCCGAAACTGGGACCGATTTTTGAATAAAAGAGCAATAAAAGCCTGTTCCCTTGAAAAGCATCAGAGGGTAGGTTTTACTTAATTCCTCATCAAGCTGTGTCTCATCGTCTACGACTGCGATTCCAAATTCAGGAATACAGAGATTGATTGCTTTTGCAATGCAGTATGTAATATACTCGTTAAATAGAACAATTATACCCATTGGATTTTGCGGATATTTAAAGACCGCTTTGCTTTCATCGTCTAAAAGAATGGATGCCGGCTGTGTGCATCCTTGATTCAGTGTATAGACGTTAAGAATTTTTGAAACATGACTACACACAAACGGCAATCCTCCTTTTCCGTGAATTTGCTATAATAGTACTGCACAAAGAAAATCTTGTCAAACATTGAATTTGATTTAGAAAAAGATACATGTCGTTTGTGTTTTAGTATTAGTATATGAAACAGTATGTACAATTAACAGGACATTTGTTCTCCCTTATGTGCCATTATAAAAAATATAGGAATATCAAATTCTAAACCTTTCGCCTCAGTTGATAAAACAAAGATCCTCTGGAGAGAAAACTCCAGAGGACCTTTGGTCCGAGTGGAGCGATTCGAACGCTCGGCCCCGTGATCCCAAATCACGTGCGCTACCAACTGCGCTACACCCGGATATTCAGTTTTTCTGCATGATACCATGCGGAGAGGGAAAAAGCAAGTTTTTCGTGTCTGTGGGCGGTGCTGTGGTCAACCCCGATTTTACGGGAGTTTTTCAACCGGGGAATTTCCGCCGCAAGCTACTGTCCCAAGGCCTTCCGGGATCTCACTTTCAGAGGAATGGATGGGTCATCTATCCTCCCAAACCAGGCGCGATACCAACTTCGCTATACCCGGATGCATTATATTATTATAACAGGTCAAAATGCGCATGTCCAGTCCTCTATATAGCTTTTTGCATTTTTGCATTTTATGGAATCCTGCGCTCTAAACGCCATTGAGTGCGTCTTGCACAGATTAAATCTGCTATGTTAGAGTCAGGGCTGTTTCGACCTTTTGTAATTGCGCTGGAGTGTACTCTGTATAAAGGGATGCCTCTATTGTATTCCCATCTTCATCAAAGAATTCAACGGTAAATGCTTTGCCGTTACCGAGTACATCGACAATGGTTCCTTCAGTCCCTGCTTTGACCCCAGTTTCGGGATCATCATTTTTCAAGGTAACGGTATCGAAAAGCTTCAACATGGTTATTTCCTCACAGTCAAAACGAGTATGCGGGGATCACATATTTGCTCCATGCAGCAGCCTGCTCCATACACTGCTGATAGTCCGTTCGCAGTTCATCCGTCAGAGCATAGACCAGCCGCTTCACAACAACCTTATTCTCTGCAATCGGTCGGAATTTGAGGCTAATAAGGTATTCTTGTCCATCGCTGCACTGTGATAGAGACAGGAGATTTGTACCCGTCTTTCGGATCCAGTTTTCTCCCCAGACGATCTCGCCGCAATGTGGACACTCGAAGGATACAACGTAATCATCGCTCAGAGCATCGCCAATATCGGCATAGGGCTCTTCAAACTCGTAACTCTCAACGATGCCATTTCTATTCTCTACGGTCTCCTTGTACTCGTTCAGCCCCCTTATGAGGTCTAAATGTGTACAGAGAAGCGCTGTGCTCCTTGCGTCATTAAGGGCATCGTGGGAATCAAATGCAACCTCGCCGACGATCGCCAATGCATTGGCCAATGCGTATTGCTTTGTATCGTGTGTAACTTGATTCACAAAGATGTTCTGTAGATTGAAACACGGGGGCATAAAGCTGGTATCAATATTATGGAGATCCATATTCTTTCGCAAAATACGAAGATCTTCCGTCCCCCAGACCAGGAACACAAAGTCATCGCCACACCAATCGCAGAAAGAATTAAACACCGTATGGAACCCTTTCCCTTTTTGTAAATCCCGATTGGAAAGTTTGGTGATCTCCGCAACCTTGGGGTGAAGCTCTGTATAGTACTGAGGCGCAATCCGTTCATTGAAGGAGTCTACCACTTCAAGAGTCTGATTTAGCTTGATTGCTCCGATCTGAATAATCTCACCTGTCAAGAAAACCGGATCTTTGACCATCTCAGAAAAGGTAAGCGCCTGATTCCACTCCATATCCATGACAATGTACTCCACGGCAATTGCTCCTTCTTTCGTTCGATTGTAATCATCATAGAGCTGTCGGTGTCCAAAAGAACGGACAATGCGAATTATCCCTATTGGCACCTTGAATACAGATGATTATCAAATTACCTGCAAACAAAAAAAGCCCCTTTCGGGACTTGTGATTTACACGAAAAGGATGAGCCTTGACCACCAGCAAAAGCAGTCAAGGCTCATCTTTCGTTCTTAGTATCTAACATCAATTTAACCTCGCTTTCTTGAGTTGAGAGGGAGTTAGCTGTACATTGGACTCACCCTTTCTGTACCTATAAGATAGCATAGGATAGACAAAAAATCAATGCAGGAAAGACACAACTTATCTTTCAAAAAACTAGTCATTACAATGAAATGTGGCGCGAATGTGCAAGACCAGATTGACATCTCTGCGCGATTACTGTATCATTAAATTGTTGAGGGCTTTCACACATGTAGTGAAAGCCCTCATTTTTCTGTTATTGACTGAATCCTCTGGCTGCATACAATGCCTGCTTTTGAATTCGATTTCTCATGAGTTGCCGAAACGTAATGGGTGCCACGACCTCAAGGACTGGCCCGAAGGACAATACGCGGATCAGCAACTCTGTTTCATCATCTTGGTCATATCGGAGTGTGATTCGATATAGCCGCTCGTCCAGCTTCTGCGTCTCCTTTTCAAAATGGGAGAAATGCAATAGGACACGCTCCAAGCCATTGCGCTCATCATGGAGAAGTAGCGTAAGTGCTTTGAGGCGTCCTTTCGGCACGGTCACAGCGCCTGGGTCATATTCTTCCAGCAGCTCGCAGGAACGAATACGGGCCATGTTGATCGTGTTCATCCTCCGCATCCCCGTCACTAAGATCCGGAATTTATCGTCCTTCTCCGAATACTCCAAGCGGTACGGATTGCAGACAAAAGAATGGCGGACTCCAGTATGTCCGTGGAATCGAATTCGCATCTTCCGATTCTCATGGATCGCTCGCAATACCATGCGAAAGCAATGAACATAATTGGGATCGGAATAGGGATCTCCGTCTGCGTACTGGTCAAACCGGACGAAGGTATCCTGGGTATATAACGGTTCCACGCCTTCGAGACCTCTCATGTCTGGATCGAATAAAGCGATCCTCGGATCTGAGAGAAGGGCCTTCAGCCATCGCTTTTGCAAAGTGGTTAAAGGCATTGTCGGCTTTCCTCGCAGCACCGTATGGTAGCCGCT
>ULWF01070862.1_pt1 | contig 24722 bp, 19 predicted proteins | sample 1960081 | NCBI WGS metagenome assembly ULWF01 (sample SAMEA4835805, study PRJEB28245) | human gut metagenome | biome: gut microbiome; material: fecal sample | place: Denmark | collected 2008
GTACGCACTCGTACATCCCCGCAAAATCAGAAATCGTCCTGCGCGATGTCGTCGCCCCATTGGAGCTTGGAGTGCGCCTTGATGTAGGTGACAACCTCGTCCACCGTGGTGAACGCCAGACCGACGTTGGTGTCCGCCGCGCCGTAGTAGATGGCGATGCGGCCGGTGTCGCCGTCCTGCAGGGTAGCGCAGGGGAAAACGACGTTCGGCACGAAGCCAGTCGTTTCGTAGGGCTCTTCCGGCGTCAGCAGGTGGTTTTCGCAGCGGTACAGCACCTTCGACGGCTCGTTGATGTCCAGAATCGCGCCGCCCATGGAGTACACGAAGCCGTTGCAGGTGGTCGCGACGCCGTGGTAGAACAGCAGCCAGCCTTCGGTCGTTTCGATGGGGGCAGCGCCGCCGCCAATCTTGACGGACTCCCACCAGTTGCTGCCACGCCCCATCACATGGCGATGGTGTCCCCAGTACTCCATGTCGGGCGATTCGGAGATGAAAATATCACCGAAGGGCGTGTGGCCGGAGTCGGACGGGCGGGACAGGAGCTTAAACTTGCCGTTCACCTTGCGCGGGAACAGGACGGCGTTGCGGTTGAAGGGGATGAAGGGGTTCTCGATGCGCGTGAAGGTTTTGAAGTCCTTCGTCTTCGCCATGCCGATGGCAGCACCGTAGAAATCGGTGCACCAAATGATGTAGTAGGTGTCATCCACCTTCACCAGACGCGGGTCATAGGCGTAGTGCGGCATTTTCGGGTTGCCGTTGTCATCCACAAAGGGCACTTTTTCGCGCTCGACGTCCCAGTGAATGCCGTCCTTGGAATGTCCGAGGTAGACATATGGGATGCCGTTGACCTGCTCACCGCGCAGAACGGCAATGTAGCCATCCTCCCACGGCACAACGGCGGAGTTGAAGATGCGGGCAATTTCCGGCGTGGGATTGCGCCCCATGACGGGGTTCTCGCTGTAACGCCAGACGGGGGAGGAAAGCTTGTAGTCAGCCGGCTTCTCCTGCCACGGAATGTTGGGAAGGGAGGGGACGTTGAGCATCTTGACAGCCATGTTCTCGTACCTCTTTCTTACTTGTTTGTTTATACGGAAAGCAGTTGCTCTCCGGGATTAGTGAATGACAGACACCGGCGCGGCGGAATCGCGGAAGACGCATTCGCCGCCAATCACCACGCGCCCGACGGTTTTGCGGTCGCCCGCGCAGCGCTCGCCAATCAGCTTGACCGCCATGCGGCACATCGCGGGGCAATTGACACGGAAGGTTGTCAGCGGCGGCGTGTTTCCAGCGGTCGGGCAGAAATCATCGAAGCCCACGACGGAAATGTCCTCCGGCACGCGGTAGCCGCGGCTTTGCAGGTCGGTAATCAGCGCCTGCGCGGACATATCGCAGTTCACGACGAACGCGGTCGGCATTTTCTCCGGCAGCTGGAAGGTGTGGAACGTGTTCCCTTCCGGGCTGCGGTCGGAAAAAACGCATTCGGGGCGCACGGGCAAATCCTTCATCAGCATTGCGGAAAGGAAACCGAGGTAGCGTTCCATGATGGAGGACGTTGCCTTGATATCCCCGACGAAGCCGATGTCCCGATGCCCCTGCTCAATCAGCCAGTAGGTCAACTGCGCCGCGCCGAACGCGTTGTCGCTGACAATGGCGTCAGTGGTGACAAAGGGGTCGTGGAAGTCCAGACAGATGACGGGCATTTCCTGCCGCGTCAGCAGCTGCATATACGGGGAGGTCAGCTGCCCCAGACAGATGAGCGCATCGACGTGGCGCGAACGCAGGAGGTTCGGCAGGGTCAGCGCAGTCTGCATGTCATGCGTGACCAGCTCCATGATGCCGAAATGCCCCGCGTCGGTCAGCGCCTGCACGAGCTGCTTGTAGAAAGTTGCATAAAAGGACACGACGGAGAAGAAGTTCTCCGGAATGAGGATGCCGACATCCAAGCCGGATGTGGGCGTGGTTTGCGGCGCGTTGGGGTTGACATAGCCGAGTTCGGATGCGCGGCGGATGATTTTCTGCCGCATTTCCTCACTCACGCCGGATTTTCCCGCGAGCGCCTTCGACACGGTGACGGCGCTGACCCCCAGCTGCCGCCCAATGTCACGCATGGTGATACCGCTCATGGTGAAATAAAACCTCCAAATTTGTGGATGTTTGCGAGGGCAAAGTCCGTTTTTTCGTTGGCTTTCGGATTCCTTGATGATTTTGTGCTTGTTGACGCAGGGGTTTCGCCTCTGCGGAGGCGACCAAAGGGCTTTCCGATCGCCCTTTGGAAACCTTCGGTGCTCTCCTAAGTTAATTGAATTGTATCGGAAGTTTTTTAGTTAGTGTGCTTTTCGTTCCTAAGCAGCAATACAAACCAATAAACAGGAGTGTGCACTGCGAAGGGGTCAAGGGGGCGACCGCAAAGCCCCCTTGTCGCTCCCGCAGGAGCGAAATCCCTGCGCAAGGCGAAAGCACATTCAGAAAGGTAAAAACAGCATGAATGCAAGCATCAGCGCGATAGCCGATGGAACATTACGCCAGATGCTCCATCACCCGCAGGCACATGCGGCTGTTGTGGTACGGACACTTCCACTCTTCCACAATCGGCTTGTCCGTCGGGACGCCTGATTCGGTCAGCGACCAGAACCACTCGCTGTTCGGACGCGGGTCAACAAAGGCGCGGCAGATGTAGGCAAACTGCGCTTCCGCCTGCCTCAGCCAAGTGGATGCGCCTGTCAGCTCATAGGCATTCAGGAAGCCCAGCACCGTCTCCGCCTGTACCCACCAGACACGCGTGTGGTCAACTTTGCCCTCGACGACTTCGTTCTCCAAGCCGTGGTCGGTGAATGCGCGTTCGCGGACAGCTTCCGCCAGCGTCAGGCACATGTGCAGATACGGCGCGCGGTTTGATTCGGGCAGCAGCGTCTCTGCCGCGTCCCAAATCAGCCACGAGGCCTCAATGTCGTGCCCGAAGGACTGCATGTCCAGCAAAGAGCGGTAGTCGCGGTCGTAGAAGACATCCAAGCGGCGCTTGCCCGGATTGTACATCACGTTCAGGAAACGCTCTAAGCAGACTTCTCCGGCGCGGCGCACAGCTTCGTCCGGCATGGCGCGGTATAATTCCGCATAGCCCTCCAAAACGTGCAGCAGCGTGTTCATTGTGCGGGACGCCGTCTCGTGGCGCTCCATCAGCTTCGGGTTGTCGGACAGCTTTTCGTTGCCGACGGGGGTGAAATCCGGCTCGTAGGCCTCGCCGTAGCCGCCCGCGTCGCTGCATTTCGTCTCAATCAGGCGGAAAAGCGCCATCGCCTTGTCGCGCGCAGGGGCGTAATCCGGGTCGCTTTCGCCGATGGCGCGCATGTACGCCGCTAAGCCGTAAATCGCGAATGCCTGACAATAGGTGTGCTTTGTCTTGTCCAGCGGCTCACCGTCCGCCGTCACCGACCAGTACACGCCGCCGCGCTCGGTATCCTCAAAATGCGGCAGGAATGCGAACGCATGGCGCGCATAGCGCAGCAGGGATTTATCGCCCGTCACGCGCGCCGCCGTCGAGAACGTCCACAAAATGCGGCTGTTGAGGATGCAACCCTTGTGTGCGTCACGCTCCACGGACAGGTCATGATTCACATAGCCGAACCAGCCGCCGCGCTCCCAATCGGTCAGGTTCTCCCAGAAAGGCAGAATGGTCGTAAGCAGATGGTGCGAACAATCCTGACGAAACATGAAGCATTCCTCTCTTCCTGTTAGCTTAACAGTTAGGCATATGGGTATTATAACCCGGAAAAATGTCCTTGTCAAGCGGCAAAAGAAGAAAAAAGCTGATAAATATGGCGAGATTTTCACCGAAAGGAACAATGAAAGGAAACAACGTAAGGCTAACATGTAAACTAATCAGCCGGCAGGAAAAAAAGCCGTGCAGGGGCTTGCTTTCACGGCGGAAATGTGGCACAATATAAGGTAGCATCGTATCAAAATTCGGTGCTGCTTTTCAGTTTGAAACAGGGAAAGAAATAGTGGAGGAAATCAATCAATGGCGGAAACACAGAAAATCGTCATTCTGAATTTCGGCGGACAGTACACGCAGCTGATTGCGCGGCGCGTGCGCGAATGCCATGTGTATTCCTGCGTCCTGCCCTATGACGCGAGCCTGGAGACGATTCGCGCGCAGAACCCCGTGGGCGTGATTCTCTCCGGCGGCCCGGCGAGCGTGCTGGAACAGGATGCACCCCGCTGCGACGAGGGCGTGTATCAGCTGGGCGTGCCGGTGCTGGGCATCTGCTACGGAATGCAGCTGACGGCGTATTTGCTGGGCGGCACGGTGGAAAAGGCGGCACAGCGCGAGTATGGCCGAATCACCGTGACGATGGACGATAAGACGAGCCTGCTCTCCGGCATGTCGGATGCTTCCTCCTGCTGGCTGAGCCATACCTATCAGGTGAAGAAGTGCCCGGCTGGTTTCCACCCGATTGCGCACAGCACGAACTGCCCCGTTGCGGCGATGGCGAACGACGACCGGCGCATCTACGGCGTGCAGTTCCATCCGGAAGTGACCCACTCCGACGAGGGACGCGCGGTCATCGAAAACTTCCTGAATATCTGCGGCTGCGTGGGCGACTGGTCGATGGAAACCTACGCGCAGACGGCGATTGCCAACATCCGCGAAATCGTGGGCGACAAGGGCACCGTGCTGCTGGGACTTTCCGGCGGCGTGGACTCCTCCGTCGCGGCGGCGCTGATTTATAAGGCCATCGGCGACCGCCTGACCTGCGTCTACGTTGACCACGGCTTCATGCGCAAGGGCGAAACCGAGCAGGTGGTGAATGTGTTCACGCACACTTTCCCCGTGCGTCTGGTTGCGTCCGACGCCAGCAAAATCTTCTATGAAGATTTGAAGGGCGTTTCCGACCCCGAAACGAAACGCAAGATTATCGGCCGTGACTTCCTGAAAGTATTCAAGGCGGAATCCGAAAAGCTCGGCAAGCTGGACTACTTCGCGCAGGGCACGATTTACCCGGACGTTATCGAGAGTGGTCAGGCGACGGGCGCGGCGGTCATCAAGAGCCACCACAACGTCGGCGGTCTGCCCAAGGAACTCGGCTTCACGCAGCTGATTGAGCCGCTGCGGATGCTGTTCAAGGACGAAGTGCGCGCGCTGGGCGAAACGCTTGGTCTCCCGCACGATCTTGTCTGGCGTCAGCCGTTCCCCGGCCCCGGTCTGGCGATTCGTGTCATCGGCGACCTGACCCCGGAAAAGGTGGAGATTGTCCGCGAGAGCGACGCGGTGCTGCGCGAGGAAATCGCCAAGGCCGGTCTGGACGCCGATATCCACCAGTATTTCACCGTCCTGACGGGCATCCGCTCCGTGGGCGTCATGGGCGACGAGCGGACGTACGACTACACCGTCGCCATCCGCGCGGTCACGACGGACGACTTCATGACCGCCGACTGGGCGCGCATCCCGTACGACGTCGTGCGCACGATTTCCGCAAGGATTGTCAATGAGGTGCCGCATGTGAATCGCGTCGTGCTGGACGTGACGACCAAGCCGCCGGCGAGTATTGAGTGGGAATAATGGCAAAGTGGATATGAAGGGCTGCAAAACCTTGAAAACACGCACTTTTTCAAAACAGGATTGCCTGTTTGGTAGCAAGATGATAGCAGCCGCGGCGTTCGTGCTATTCTGATGTGTCGGATGGCGCGAATGGCTTGCGGGTGCTGGAATATAACTTTATTGGATGAAAAAAGGCTCTGCTGACTTCCGTGCAGGAAGAACGGCAGAGCCTTTTGCTATTACTCGGATTGATTTGTAGGGAAATTGGTGAATATATCGGGGGGGATATGGTGCCAGTGACCGATACCTCATTTGTGCGGTGTTGCCTTAAAATTTTACCATTGAGAGTATTGACAAAATAGAGGAACTTATGTACACTAAATATGAAGTTCAACCGTTCAAATTTAATATGAAGATGGAGAGATACTATGAAGAAGTGGTATGCAAAGTCAAAGCGTCCCGGACGCAAGCAGGTGGAGGTGAAGGAGCATCTTTGCGCGGTGGGGGAATTGAGCAAAGAGTATGGAAGACAACTGGGCATGGAAAAAGAAGCGGAAATGGCCGGAACGGTTCATGATGCTGGCAAGCTCACAGATAAATTCCAAGATGTCTTGGAAGGAAACGCATCCAGAGTAGACCATGCAAGGGTGAGCGCTGCGTTTTTGTGGTGGCTGCTTATCAAAACGAGTAAATACGCAGGGAAAGAAACGAAAGAGTGCATAAGTGAAAAAATTGCAAGTACAAATTATGCACCCATTTTGGAAGCCATCAATGCGCATCATGGGACGCTGCTCTGCTACAATCAGCTGAAGTATTCGCTACTTGAATGCATGACAACGCAAAAGTGGTTGGAAGGTAACGAGGGAAAGGAGGTCGCGTTGACAGGAGAAGAAAATTACAAGGCGCTAAGAGATATATTTCGTGAGGAACTTCCGGACTGGAAACGAATTGGAATCAAGAATATGACGCTTGGGGAAGAAGAACGGATGCTTTGGTCGCGAATGCTGCTTTCTTGCTTGGTGGATGCATATTACACCGCATCAGCGGAAGAAGATGGAGAAATCATCCCGGAACCGCCGAAATGTGATGCGGAAAACTGGCTGGAGCGCTTAAATGCGCATCGGGCGGAACTGGCAAGAAACTCAACGGCTGATAAAAAACTCAATGCACTGCGGAATGAGTTGTTTGAAACGTGCGGCAGGGCGGGGGATCATGCGCCGGGGATTTACACCCTGACAGCGCCTACTGGCACAGGAAAAACGCTGGCCTTGCTGCATTTTGCGCTGCGCCAATGCCGCAAGAACGGTCAGCAGCGAATCATCATTGTGCTGCCGTTTATTACGCTGACGGAACAGAATGCAATTGAATATCGGAAAATCCTCGGGGATGACGTTTTGCTGGAAGATCATAGCCAACGGCAGCTGACAGAAGAGCAGCGAAAGTTTGCACAGCGCTGGGATATGCCAGTCATTGTGACCACATCCGTGCGATTTTTCGAGGGGCTGTTTGCGGCAAAAGCGCCGAATCTTCGGAAGCTGCATCGGCTGGCGAATTCTGTAATCATTTTCGATGAAGCGCAGAGCTTGCCTGCAGAATTGTTTCCTGCGACGCTCAAAACCATTCAGGCGCTTTGCAATCTGCCGAAGAAAAATGTGACGATGCTCTTTTCTACGGCGACACAGCCGGATTATCAATCAATCCCTAACCTTACTTGGCATGCTACGGAGATTTGTCCGAACCATGCCGATATGTATCAGCAACTTCGCCGCGTTCAGGTGACATGGCGAGTTTTGCCGAATGAGAGAATCTCGTGGGAAGAAATTGCGCAGAAAATGGCGGCACAGCGGAGCATCTGCACCATTGTGAACATGAAAAAGCACGCGAAGAAGCTGTTCGATGCGCTGAAATTGGTATGTGAGACGGAATCAGTATTCTACATCACGACGGAATTGTGTCCGGCACATCGGCGCGTCGTGATAGAGCAAGTCAAAAAGCGGCTGCGCGACGGCTTGCCTTGCCGTGTGGTTGCGACGCAGTGCATCGAAGCGGGGGTGGATTTGGACTTTGACAGCGTTTTCCGCGCGCTGGCCCCGCTGGAATCAATCATTCAGGCGGCAGGACGTTGCAATCGAAACGGCCGCCATTCCGAAGGCGGGCAAGTGCTTGTGTTCCTTCCGGATGAAGAAAGGCTATATCCTGATACATGGTATGAAAAGGCGGCAATGCTGGTTAGTGCATTGCATATTGAGAAACCGATTGACCTGATGAAACCGAGCGACATTCAGCGCTACTATCAGAAGCTCTTTTGGAAGCTGAAAGGGAAGAAGGAACTGAGCGAGGCTATCCAAATGCAGGATTATGCAGGGGCCGAGAAAAACTATCGCATTATCAAGAATGACGGCGTGCAGGTGCTTGTGCCATATGAACCTGAAAACAAGCTGTTTGAGAAGCTGAAGGAAGAAGCCTTGGAAAACGGCGTGACGGCGAAGTGGATGCATGAAGCTGCAAAGCTGTGCGTGACTGCATATGCGAATGATGACTTCAACTGTTATGCGGAGCAGCTGTATTTTGCGGGAAAACGGAATGAGAGCAGGCAGCCATCCGGCTATTGGGTGCTTCGCAGGAAGGGGGATTATCATATGGATACGGGGATGCAGCTGAAAAACGACCTCCCAATATGGTGAAAAAAATGCTTATATACCAGATTTGCCATTGACAATTCATTCGATTTACATTATATTTGTACTGACAGCTTGAAACACTGATAGGCTAACAAGCTGAGAATTGAAATAGTACAAAGATAATGCTATCCTCTCTGCTGATTTGGCAGAGAGAAGAACATGGAGGTGATGAAAAATCATGGAGATTTCAGTGACCGTTTGGGGTGACTTGGCGTGCTTCACTTCGCCGACAACGAAAGTAGAAAGGCTTTCGCAGGCAGTCCCAACACCATCAGCAGCACGAGGTATACTGTCAAGCGTGTACGCGAAACCTAAAGAATTTTTTTGGATGGTTACAAAAATTGAAGTGCTGAAACCTATCCGCTATATCAGCGTCAGGCGCAACGAAGTGAAGTCCATATTGAGAAATAATATGGAACCAATCAGCGCAGAGGATGAGCGGACACAGCGGCAAACGGTTTTCCTGTATGATGTCCGCTACCGCATTACCGCGCAGATTGTGCCGAGGCCGGATTATCATGGTACGGCAGAGCAGCTGTATGCACAGGCTGAACGGCGAATTAAAGGTGGCAAGTGCTTTTGCCAGCCTGCGCTCGGCTTAAGGGAATGCGTTGCGTACTTTTCTGAAAGTGACCCGAACGAAAAGCCGATTCAGCAAGACATGGATTTGGGCTTGATGGTGTACGACATTTTTGACCTGCATGATGCGGAGGTTCGCAAGAAAACGCGGACAAGGCTGTCCCTGTATCATGCGGTGATGAAGCAGGGCGTCATTGAAGTGCCGCCCTATGATAGCCCGGAAGTCCTGAAGGGGGATGCAATATGCTGAGACCGCTGTACGATTATGCCATGCGTTACCAGCTGCTGCCGCCTCCGGGCATGGTGAAAAAGACGGTAAAGGCATGGGTTTGCCTTGGCGCAAATGGCACGTTCCTTGGCGTGAGGCAGGACGGCGAGGATGAATACTTTTGCCCTGACGGTGGAAGCCTGACACATGGTGATAAGTGTAATGTGCTTGTAGAAAAGTACGAAATTGTTTTCTGGAAAGAGGTTCAGCAAGAAGAAATAGAGAGCAACGAAGAAAATAAAAAGCCGCAACGAAAAATGCTCAAGCATCAGTTCTATCTTGACTCCCTTCAGCTGGCAGCGCAGAAAGTGCCTGAATTATCAACTTGTGTACGGCTGTTGGAGGACGAAATTTGCTGTGAGCAAGTGCGGCAGGAATTGATACGACTGAAAATCAAACCATCTGACACGGTTTCTTTTGAAATTGTAGGAACACCCATTGTTGAAATTCCAAAGGTGCAGGAATGGTGGCGGGAGTTCCGTCAGCAGTTCGCACGGCACGGCGCGGCAGAAAGCCTGTGCCTGATTACAGGAGAAAGAACGACGCCTGTTGCTACCCTGCCACTCATTACGGGTTTTCAGGAAGTTGGGGGAAATGGATCGCTGCCACTGTTCTGTTTTGATAAGGCAGCATTCCGCTCATATGGGCTGAAGCAATCGGCGAATGCGCCTGTTTCTGCGGAATCAATTGACGCGGTGAAAGCGGCGCTTGACCATCTCATGTCAAGCGAAACGCTTTCGCCAACGTTGGCGGGAATGCGCTTTGTCCATTGGTTTGACTGCTATGTTCCTGCGGAATGCGACCCGATGCAGCAAGCACTGGATGGCGATCCTAAGAATCAGGGAACAGAACAGCAGACGGAAGATGATGATGGATACGACGACGATGAAGAATTTGATGAAACGGTAGAAGCACCGTCAAATCCTGATGCTGAACGCGATATTCCAGCTAAACGTCTTGTAAGCATTGAAAGCGGGGAAGCTGCAACAGCGATTCCAGCCAGCACACAGTATTATATTCTGCTGCTGTCCGGCGTCAAAGGGCGTGCGCGGATTCACAGCTATGATCATGGTAATTACGGTGAATTAGAGAAGAATATCCAGCAATGGCGCAATGACTTGCAAATGGTCGATCTCGGTGGAACGGGATTCACAAAAATTAATTCGCTGAAAGCAATGATGATTCGCTTGAAACCTAAACAAAAAAGTAAAAAAAGCGAAACGAAAAAAGAATTTTTCGAGCGAATGAGAAAGGAACTTTCGGGAATTACGCCAGCGGTGCTGCACGCAATCTTGACGGACAGTATGCTGCCGGATTCCGTGGCGGTTCGTGCGCTGCGATACATTCGCAATCAAATGGCCAGTGCCAGCGAAGAAGATAAACATGCGCCCGTGCCCAATGCAATGTGCTGCCAATGGCTGAAAGTATGGCTGATTCGGAAAAACAATCGAAAGGAAGGCGTGATAGAAGCTATGTATCAGGCGGAAAATACGAATGTTGCGTACCGCTGCGGCGCGTGGGTCGCCGTGTATGCGAGTATGCAGCAGTTTGCGATGCGGAAAGTTAAAGCAGGGATTGTACAGCGCTACTATGCATCTGCCTGCCAGATGCCGGCGCTGGTATTGGGGCAGCTGTCCATCCATTCAGTACCGCATCAGGACAAAATTAAAAGCAATGATTACTTGGAACTGTATCAAGAAATGTTGGATGCGGTCACTTGCGACATTGCAGAAATCCCTACTGTGTTGAATTTGGAGCAGCAGGCTTATTTTGCGCTGGGGTATCGCCAAATGACGGCAGAATTGAACAAGAGACTTAAAGAACTAAAAATGCAGAAAGCACAGAACGAAGAGGCAGAAACGGACGAGGAGGAATAAGAAAATGGCACTGCAGAACCGTTACGAATTTATGTACTATGTTGCTTGCACCAATGCCAACCCGAACGGCGACCCGGATATGGGCAACATGCCCCGGATTGACCCGCAGACCATGCAGGGATTGATTACCGACGTGGCCACGAAACGCCGTATTCGCAGCTACATTGAAATTGCTTATCCGGGCGTGCCGGGCATGGGGATTTTCGTGCAGAAGTCAGTGAACCTGAATAAGCAGATTGCACTGGCAAGACGTGAAGCAAATGTCGAGGGCGCAAAAGGAAAGAACCCGGTTTACGCGGCGCGCAGAAAGGCGTGCGAACTCTTCTATGATGTGCGTACCTTTGGCGCGGTGATGTCCACAGGACCGAATGCAGGGCAAGTTCGCGGTCCTGTTCAGATTGCTTTTGGCAAGAGCTTAGATCCTGTCCTGCCGTTGGATATATCCATCACGCGCATGGCAGCTGCCTTGGGCGGAAACGACAAATCCAGCAAAAAGACATATGAGGAATACGAAGAGGAGGAGCAGAAAACACCAGAGGACGAACTTCGGACGATGGGACGCAAGCAGATTATCCCCTTTGGTCTGTATGAGGTGCGTGGCTTCATCAGCGCGAATCTTGCAGCGGAAACGGGATTCGATGAAGCTGATATGAAGGCGCTGTTTGAGGCGATTCTCAACATGTATGAGCATGACCGTTCGGCGAGCAAGGGCGAAATGGAGGTTGTTTCTCCGCTCATCATCTTCAAGCACGAAGGCACGGATACGAATCCTGAACAGCGCGCACGTCAAGCCAAATTGGGCTGTGCACCGGCGCATAAACTCTTTGAACTGGTGACGGTGCAGAAGAAGGTGGATTTCCCCCGCAATTATCGTGACTATGAAGCAAAGGTGGCGCTGGATAAGGTGCCTGCGGGGGTACGGATGGGCTTCTTGAGCAATCCTTACGGGGAGATTGTCTGGGATGAACTGCCGCAGGGAGAAAGCTGGTTTACCCGTGGATGACGAGCAGGAGTATCTTCCGTTATCGTGGCTGTCGCAGGCAGATTACTGTCTGCGGCGCGCCGCGCTGCTGCTGAATGAACGTGTATGGGTAGAAAATGTCGAGACGGCGAAAGGTCGCGCCGAGCATGAACGGGTTCATACACAGCGCGTGGAGCGCCGCGGCGATTTCGTGAAGCTCTACGAGAACAGTGTCTTTTCGGACGAAATGCAAATCAGCGGAAAATGCGACTGCATTGAAGCAGTGCGGGATGAAAACGGCTGCACGATTCCCGCAGTGGATTTCCCGGTGCGGCTGCTGCCGGTGGAGTACAAGCATGGGAAGATACGCGATGAATCAGAATACAAGATTCAGCTTTGCGCGGAGGCGATGTGCTTAGAGGAAATGTATCACACGACGATCCCGGCAGGTGCGCTGTTCTACATTACCGCGCATCGCAGAGTGGATGTGGAACTTGATGAAGCGCTGCGTGAACAGGTACGGCAGACTGTGCAGAAACTCTGGAAAGTCCGCCGCGAAATGCTGATTCCGTCGGCAGCTTACGGCCCGAAATGCAAACGTTGCTCGATGCAGGAATACTGTATGCCGAAGGTAAAAACATCCGCGAAGGAATATTGCAAGGCGCTTCTTCTTGAAGCAGAGAGGGTGGAGACGGAATGAAAAAATTACTGGAAACCCTCTATGTGACAACGCCAGACAGCTACCTTTTCTGCCGCAACGAGAATATCTGCGTGAAAATTGGCGGCGAAGAGAAAGCAAGTGTACCAGCGGTAATGCTGGACGGAATCGTGTGCTTTGGGGAAATGGCAGTCTCCACACCGCTGATTGGTTTCTGCGCTGAGCACGGGATTACGCTGACGTTCCTATCGTCGAATGGACGCTTTTACAGCCGCATTTGCGGGCCGGTCAGCGGCAATGTACTGCTGAGAAAAAAGCAGTATCAAGCGCTGGATGATGATGACTTCCGCATGAAATTCGTGCAGAACCTCCTGGTGGGCAAGCTGCTCAACGAGAAAAATGTATTGATGCGCACGGCACGGACGCAGGATGCGGCAACAGCAGAGAGTCTTCGAGCAGCCTGCCAGTCTATTAGCCAGTATGCAGCACAGCTGGAGACATGCGCAAGTGTTGACCAAATGCGCGGCATCGAAGGAGCCGCCGCAAAATGCTACTTTGCGCATTTTGACGACATGATTTCCCCACAATGCCCCTTCCAGTTTGTGGAGCGCAGCAGACGACCGCCGCGCAATGAAGTGAATGCAGTCCTGTCGTTTATGTACACGCTGCAAACGCGGGACATTCAAGCGGCACTTGAAACGGTAGGCTTAGATCCAGCGGCTGGATGGCTGCACACGCTTCGACCGGGACGGGCGTCGCTGGCGCTGGACTTGCTGGAAGAGTTCCGAGCGCCGCTGTGCGACCGGCTGGCGCTGTCGCTGTTCAACAAACGTCAGCTGACGGATAAGGACTTTGAGTACGATTCGCTGGCTGTTATGCTGAACGAGCGCGGGCGCAAAACGGTACTTACCGCATGGCGTGACCGAAAGCAGGAAGAAATCACGCATCCGTATCTCGGAGAAAAAATCCAAGTAGGGCTGATTGCTTATGTACAGGCCATGATGCTGGCGCGTGTCTTGCGCGGGGATCTTGATTGCTATCCGCCGTTTGTCTGGAGGTGAAAAAATGTTGGTTGTTGTTACTTATGATGTGAATACAGCAACCGAAGCGGGAGCAGCGCGGCTTAGGCGTGTAGCGAAACTCTGCGAACGCTATGGACGGCGTGTTCAGAACTCTGTATTTGAAGTCCTGCTTGATGCAGCACAGCTGACGGCGCTCAAGGCGCAATTGGCAGCGACAATTGATGCAGAACATGACTCCGTTCGCTTCTATCGCCTTGGCAACAGTTACAAGGAGCGCATTGATGTGCTTGGTTGCACTGCGCGCATTGAAGCTGGAGAACTACTGATGTTATAGCGGAAGCTGAAAACACTCTTTTCAGCGCATGTGAATCATACATGAATGGCCGACCGTCTCGCGCGGCGTGATGTCAAAATTCAAACGATGATTCTATGAAATATCACCAAAATAATCTCGACAAATTGCGTGGCACTATTGTTAAGCCATGCTGATTTGTAAGGGTTGAACAAAAGATTTGCAGAAATTGCATATCTTTTGCCGTCGCCCCTCGCGGAGGGGCGTGAATTGAAATGTAGCGTCCGACTGCTTAATCTGCTTGGTTTCGCGTCGCCCCTCGCGGAGGGGCGTGAATTGAAATCGTCGCGTCCCCACCAACGCAACAAAGCGCATCGCGTCGCCCCTCGCGGAGGGGCGTGAATTGAAATGCGTTGGTGGGGACGCGACGGACGAAGAGGAGGGAGTCGCCCCTCGCGGAGGGGCGTGAATTGAAATGGTTGCGAGCAGTTTATCCATTTCCGCCCGCGTGGTCGCCCCTCGCGGAGGGGCGTGAATTGAAATGCCTCCGTGCTGCGCATTTTCCACAGCGGGAAAGCGTCGCCCCTCGCGGAGGGGCGTGAATTGAAATGGGGATGATGCCGGAAACATAGTCGATTGTGAGGTCGCCCCTCGCGGAGGGGCGTGAATTGAAATATTGCAGTTCGTTCCAATCGAGGAACGTCAGCAGGTCGCCCCTCGCGGAGGGGCGTGAATTGAAATGCCTCCGTGCTGCGCATTTTCCACAGCGGGAAAGGTCGCCCCTCGCGGAGGGGCGTGAATTGAAATTTCGAGGGCTTTCTTCTCTGCGTCAACGGCGGCTTTGGTCGCCCCTCGCGGAGGGGCGTGAATTGAAATGATTGCCACAAAAACGGCTTCCAGCGGACAAGGCAGTCGCCCCTCGCGGAGGGGCGTGAATTGAAATACTGTCGGAAAACAACGTGGACAGCTTCAAAAATCGTCGCCCCTCGCGGAGGGGCGTGAATTGAAATAGCAAGCGTACATCGCCATGCTCATCTCTCCACGCGTCGCCCCTCGCGGAGGGGCGTGAATTGAAATACTATCGAAGAATAAGGGGTCGCCGTTCGTCTCGTCGCCCCTCGCGGAGGGGCGTGAATTGAAATAACGAAGCCATCGAGGACGAGAAGAAAGCCCTCGAAGTCGCCCCTCGCGGAGGGGCGTGAATTGAAATGCTGTTTGCTGCGAACTATGAGCTGCGCCACATTGGTCGCCCCTCGCGGAGGGGCGTGAATTGAAATAAATGTATTGGCAAACGTATAGTTGGCATTTGTTTCGTCGCCCCTCGCGGAGGGGCGTGAATTGAAATGTTTTGGTTTGCGATAGCGCCGCCGACAGCTTCCGTCGCCCCTCGCGGAGGGGCGTGAATTGAAATAGCTTGCGCTTCAAATTCTCACTCATTTTGCATTGTCGCCCCTCGCGGAGGGGCGTGAATTGAAATACAAAATTCTGTGGGCAAATGAATTTGTCGAAGAGTCGCCCCTCGCGGAGGGGCGTGAATTGAAATGGCATTGCTGTCTGCTGCGCGTTATAATACGGGTCGCCCCTCGCGGAGGGGCGTGAATTGAAATTGGAGGACGGCGGCGCGGAGGGCGAACGCCTGAGTCGCCCCTCGCGGAGGGGCGTGAATTGAAATTCCTTGTCCGTGATGCTGTTATCGGAGTATTTGCGTCGCCCCTCGCGGAGGGGCGTGAATTGAAATGAGATTGCAACTTGCTTACAACTTAATTGCAACTGTCGCCCCTCGCGGAGGGGCGTGAATTGAAATGTATATTGCGTCGTCCCGCTCTTGCATGATTTTTGTCGCCCCTCGCGGAGGGGCGTGAATTGAAATAGAAGAGACAATCGCTAAAATCGAAGCGATTAGTCGCCCCTCGCGGAGGGGCGTGAATTGAAATATTTTCTTGAAAACGCGGAAGACGCAATCCGCGAGTCGCCCCTCGCGGAGGGGCGTGAATTGAAATATTTCGTCGGCGTTGCCGTTGTGCAACTCATGCTCGTCGCCCCTCGCGGAGGGGCGTGAATTGAAATGATGTACGGAATGGCGTTCGCCATCTGCTCAAATGTCGCCCCTCGCGGAGGGGCGTGAATTGAAATAACTCCGTCTGCTTCTTGTCGTTCGCGTACAGCGTCGCCCCTCGCGGAGGGGCGTGAATTGAAATATTTTGTTACCTCCTGTTAGGTGTAATAAGTCACGTCGCCCCTCGCGGAGGGGCGTGAATTGAAATTTGTTATCGACAACGACCAAAAGGCAGACTGGGCGGTTCGCGTCGCCCCTCGCGGAGGGGCGTGAATTGAAATAGTACGGGCGAACCGTCGTGGCTTCGGCGGCGATGTCGCCCCTCGCGGAGGGGCGTGAATTGAAATAACATCAAAACGCCGCAGTTGTCCGAGGACGCGGTCGCCCCTCGCGGAGGGGCGTGAATTGAAATAAGAAGAAGGGGACGGCAACGGAAGCAGTCCCCGGTCGCCCCTCGCGGAGGGGCGTGAATTGAAATAATCGCTTCATCAGGCACATTCAGGGCTTTCAGTCGCCCCTCGCGGAGGGGCGTGAATTGAAATGAGTTCGATTCCGTCCAGTCCGCGCTTTGCCATCGTCGCCCCTCGCGGAGGGGCGTGAATTGAAATACGCCGTCCGGCTCGAACACACGCGACATCAGCGGTCGCCCCTCGCGGAGGGGCGTGAATTGAAATACGAAGCGGGAGTGAAGTGCCATGCCGAAGCACATTGTCGCCCCTCGCGGAGGGGCGTGAATTGAAATGAGCATCCTCCCGCCTACGGCGTGGACTGCCGAGTCGCCCCTCGCGGAGGGGCGTGAATTGAAATCAGCGCCGCAGCCAGCCAGAAAAACCAGCGCCGCCGTCGCCCCTCGCGGAGGGGCGTGAATTGAAATAAAATCGCCGGGGAAGCAGGAAAACCGAATATCCGGTCGCCCCTCGCGGAGGGGCGTGAATTGAAATAAAGAAGAGTGCAAGCAGCAACCGCAGGATGCCGCGTCGCCCCTCGCGGAGGGGCGTGAATTGAAATATCCGCGATGCCCATCGACTTGAGCATAGCGCCCGTCGCCCCTCGCGGAGGGGCGTGAATTGAAATAGTCAGAAAAGGCGCGATCTATTGGCTTCGTAGGTCGCCCCTCGCGGAGGGGCGTGAATTGAAATAATACAGTTTCCCTGAATACAGAACACAGTCGGGTCGCCCCTCGCGGAGGGGCGTGAATTGAAATTTTTTTTGTTGTGCACTATTCTTGCGCCTGACGCTTGTCGCCCCTCGCGGAGGGGCGTGAATTGAAATAAAGATTTGCAAGCCAGAGGGCTTCGCCGATGCCGGTCGCCCCTCGCGGAGGGGCGTGAATTGAAATATGGATCTGTTCTACGCCCTGCGCGCACCCTACCGGTCGCCCCTCGCGGAGGGGCGTGAATTGAAATAAGCAGCGCGTCCCACCACTTTTTGCCGCCGCCTTCCAGTCGCCCCTCGCGGAGGGGCGTGAATTGAAATAAGGGGTAAAATATCGTTAATGATACTTTTTCTCGTCGCCCCTCGCGGAGGGGCGTGAATTGAAATTGCCGTCGATGGGGTAATTCGCCGTTTTTTCCTGCCGTCGCCCCTCGCGGAGGGGCGTGAATTGAAATGTGAGCAAGGGCACGCTCATCTACAAGGTCGTGACCAGGTCGCCCCTCGCGGAGGGGCGTGAATTGAAATAGCACAGCTTCACCTTCTATTCGGACATCGACACGTCGCCCCTCGCGGAGGGGCGTGAATTGAAATAAACACGCTGTCGCGCAGCAGCTCCTCGGACACCGTCGCCCCTCGCGGAGGGGCGTGAATTGAAATGGGAACTCGCCGCGCATGTGGCTGTCCATGCTGTCGCCCCTCGCGGAGGGGCGTGAATTGAAATAGCGCCGCCGCCGTGACCTTGGCGGACGCGCTTGGGTCGCCCCTCGCGGAGGGGCGTGAATTGAAATATCCTCGTTCGGGTCTGCGCCCTCGGCGTACAGGTCGCCCCTCGCGGAGGGGCGTGAATTGAAATGCCTCCTGTGCGGCGCGTTCCTCGGCGGCACGTCGCCCCTCGCGGAGGGGCGTGAATTGAAATAGCCCACCGGTCGTCTGCTCAAAATTCGTGACCCGTCGCCCCTCGCGGAGGGGCGTGAATTGAAATGCCGCGCATCAGCCCCTCCATGTTGAACTGCAGTCGCCCCTCGCGGAGGGGCGTGAATTGAAATATCGTACACAGAGCCGCCACCTTGCTTGGTTGCGCGTCGCCCCTCGCGGAGGGGCGTGAATTGAAATGCAGATGAACTGTTCGATGAAGCCGTAATGCACGTCGCCCCTCGCGGAGGGGCGTGAATTGAAATAATCGTCACGATAGCGCCGAAAACCACCAGCAGAGTCGCCCCTCGCGGAGGGGCGTGAATTGAAATCGGAATCGCAGACCTTGATAATAGGCTCGGCGGAGTCGCCCCTCGCGGAGGGGCGTGAATTGAAATGAGATTCCAGTACCCCCAGCAAACGCCATGCACCAGCGTCGCCCCTCGCGGAGGGGCGTGAATTGAAATTGGAACGCAACGCACGGACTACATGCATCGTTCCGTCGCCCCTCGCGGAGGGGCGTGAATTGAAATTTTTCGCGCTCCGTTTTCAGCAGCGCGCCCAGCGACGTCGCCCCTCGCGGAGGGGCGTGAATTGAAATCTATAAGTCTTCCTGCCTTTCCGTTGCGCTTGCAAGTCGCCCCTCGCGGAGGGGCGTGAATTGAAATACCATTCGGCTGACATCCCCGCCCCCGCGCCGGGTCGCCCCTCGCGGAGGGGCGTGAATTGAAATATTTCGGGCGCGTCGTCCTCCACCGATGGCGTTGTCGCCCCTCGCGGAGGGGCGTGAATTGAAATACGCCCGCAGAGCCGAGCGCGCCTGAACCCGCGCCGTCGCCCCTCGCGGAGGGGCGTGAATTGAAATAGCTACATCGACGGCATGGCCTATGTGCGCGTGAACGTCGCCCCTCGCGGAGGGGCGTGAATTGAAATGGAGTAAAGGTACTCGCCCGTCCATTCTATGTGTCGCCCCTCGCGGAGGGGCGTGAATTGAAATTCGACGGGGGATTCGAGCGCCGCCCAGATGTACACGTCGCCCCTCGCGGAGGGGCGTGAATTGAAATGGGAGCGGCGTACCGTCCTGCGTGCTTTTGCCGCGTCGCCCCTCGCGGAGGGGCGTGAATTGAAATTTTCCCGACGCCCGGACTCTCGGACACCGGGAAAGTCGCCCCTCGCGGAGGGGCGTGAATTGAAATAGCTCCGTCTGCTTCTTATCGTTTGCGTACAGCGGTCGCCCCTCGCGGAGGGGCGTGAATTGAAATTTGGAAAAGACGGGCATCCGTCTGGATTTCGATGTCGCCCCTCGCGGAGGGGCGTGAATTGAAATATCTCCTCCGTAGGGATGCAGAACACTTGAAACGTCGCCCCTCGCGGAGGGGCGTGAATTGAAATATTCATCTGCTGGGCAATCCGCTGAAGTATTTCGGTCGCCCCTCGCGGAGGGGCGTGAATTGAAATTGCATTGATGCCGTCACCGTACTGCATCAACCCGCGTCGCCCCTCGCGGAGGGGCGTGAATTGAAATAGAGCGTCGCGGAGTACACCAACCAGCTTACAATCGTCGCCCCTCGCGGAGGGGCGTGAATTGAAATGGATTTCCGCCCCTCGATGAGGTCAAGGGCTTTCTGGTCGCCCCTCGCGGAGGGGCGTGAATTGAAATTGTTCCGGCTTCACGCCATAGTCGATGGTCAGGTCGTCGCCCCTCGCGGAGGGGCGTGAATTGAAATGGCTGGAAGCGGCTTGCCGTACAGTCCGCAAGCGTCGCCCCTCGCGGAGGGGCGTGAATTGAAATCACATACTGATGCGCTTGCCGTCCTTATCGTGTGTCGCCCCTCGCGGAGGGGCGTGAATTGAAATGCCATACTCGCCCTTGAGCGCGTCAATCAGTTTGTGTCGCCCCTCGCGGAGGGGCGTGAATTGAAATAGTTCATACTTTTTCATTTTTGCTTTTCCTCCCACGTCGCCCCTCGCGGAGGGGCGTGAATTGAAATTGGATGAGCTTGTCGAACAGCAGCACCGGCTTCAGTCGCCCCTCGCGGAGGGGCGTGAATTGAAATATGATGGGCGCTGCGGAATTCCGACCCGGAATCGGTCGCCCCTCGCGGAGGGGCGTGAATTGAAATAACTGAAAGATAACCATTGCTCTGTTTGCTTGGGTCGCCCCTCGCGGAGGGGCGTGAATTGAAATCCGATTCCAGCGAAAGTAGTTTCTCCCGAACCAGTCGCCCCTCGCGGAGGGGCGTGAATTGAAATATCTACGAAGGCAACGGCGTGGCGCAGAAGCTCCGGTCGCCCCTCGCGGAGGGGCGTGAATTGAAATACAAATTCTCTTGACATTGCGGAACTGAAAAACTGTCGCCCCTCGCGGAGGGGCGTGAATTGAAATGAAATGCAAGAATGGCTGAATGCGCTGACAATCGTCGCCCCTCGCGGAGGGGCGTGAATTGAAATTCACTCTCCGTCCATGTATCGCATAATTGCGTCAGTCGCCCCTCGCGGAGGGGCGTGAATTGAAATAGAAATAAATACCGATGCTGCGGCGCGGCTTCGCGTCGCCCCTCGCGGAGGGGCGTGAATTGAAATTTAATCCGTTCGATACATCCAGCCCCATATCAGGTCGCCCCTCGCGGAGGGGCGTGAATTGAAATGAGTAAGTGCCGCCGTGTCAAGTGGCAGGCAGGTCGCCCCTCGCGGAGGGGCGTGAATTGAAATCTCCAAGAGTTCGTTGAAATCTGCGGGAACGGCACAGGTCGCCCCTCGCGGAGGGGCGTGAATTGGCGTGGCTGCTGGCTTTCGGGAAAGAAGGTCGGCAGCCACGTTTTCATCCTCTGCTTCCGCTGCAAAAAAACTTTCCGCACCCTCTTGACAAAACCGTTGGAATAGGGTATAATAATCAATGTCGCCGATAAAAGCGACGGAATGACGCGGGGTAGAGCAGCTTGGTAGCTCGTCGGGCTCATAACCCGGAGGTCGTAGGTTCAAGTCCTACCCCCGCAACCATTTGGCTCAATAGCTCAGCTGGCCAGAGCATTCGGTTCATACCCGAAGTGTCATAGGTTCGAATCCTATTTGAGCCACGAACGCCGCAGAGAAATCTGCGGCATTTTTTTGTTTTGGGCGGAATAATAGGACATTGCAAAAGACTTTCAGAAATCAAAAAATCCCCCTGCCGAGAAGGAAAACTCCTCGGCAGGGGGCAGTGAAAATCGGCGGAGGATTAGTCCTCGTCGTCCTCTTCTTCCGGCAGTTCGGCATTGTGATACACGTTCTGCACGTCGTCGTTGTCCTCCAGCATCTCCAGCAGCTTCTGAATCTTCTGGATCGTTTCTTCGTCAGGCAGCGCAACCGTGTTCTGCGGAATCTTGTCCACTTCAGCGGTCAGGAAGGTGACGCCCTGCTTCTCCAGCGCTTCGCGGACGGTGGAGAAGTCGTTCGGCGCGGTGTAGATTTCGTAGGCGTCGTCATCCACCTTCATGTCTTCCGCACCGGCGTCCAGCGCCATCATCATCATTTCTTCTTCGTCCGAACCGGGAGTGCGTTCCACCACCAGAACGCCCTTCTCGTCGAACATGAAGCTGACGGAGCCAGTCGTGCCGAGGTTGCCGCCGTTCTTGGCAAAGCAGTGGCGCACGTCGGAAGCGGTACGGTTGCGGTTGTCGGTGATGGTATCAACGATGACCGCAACGCCGCCGGGCGCATAGCCTTCATAGGTGATCTGCTCGTAGGTCACGTTGGACAGTTCACCGCTCGCCTTCTTGATGGAGCGCTGAATATTGTCATTCGGCATATTGTTGGCTTTCGCCTTGGCAATGATGTCGCGCAGCTTGCCGTTGGATTCGGGGTTTGCGCCGCCATCGCGCACAGCAATCGCGATTTCACGGCCAATCTTGGTGAAAACAGCGCCGCGGGCAGCATCCGCCTTGCCCTTCTTCGCCTGAATATTATGCCACTTGGAATGCCCAGACATCAGAAAATCCCTCCTGAAAAAGTCAGGGAAGCGCCGCAAACCGGCATTTCCCGCGAAATAGTAGCTTGAAAACGCTTTATTATAGCATTTTGGTGCTTGTCACGTCAAGGGTGAGAGCCGTAATTTCGCGATTTTTTCGGGAAAAAACAGGGCAGAAGCGCGTTCTTCTGCCCCGATATCGTATGTTTATTGCACTTCGTACGTCCCGACCTGCTCGGATGTGCCGAAGCCCAGCACTTCGCTTGTCGGGCGGGAGTTGGTCTTGCCGCCGTCGTAAGCGCCAATCTGGTTGAGCTGCTTGCCCATGAAGACCATCACTGCCGTCTGCCCGCCGTCCATGTTGAAGGCGACCTGACAGCCCTTAGCACGCATCATCTTCGCCAGATAGCTGATGGTAACGCCTGCGGAGCGCTTCAGGCGCCCTTCGCACATGATGGCGACGTAGTGACCGGGTTCGACCATGCCGATGGCGCAGCGCGGATTCTTGTTCTCATTGTTGGCGTAGGCGCGCTCGGACACTTTGCCGTCCAGCAGCAGATACGGGCCGAAGGAGTACACCGTCTGTACACCCTCGTCGATGAACTCCTGCGCCGTCTTTTCCCAGCTGTGGTAGACTTTAAGGCTGCCGTCAGGCATGAACGCCAGCATGTCCAGATTCGGGAACATGGAGTTCGTTACCTGCTTTTCGGTGTACGGGTCGTCATAGAGAATGCGCCCGTCGCGGATGACAATGCCCGTGTGGCGGTTGTTGTTCACGGCGACGCGGTAAGTGTAGTAGTCCGTGTTCATCGCAAAAACGACGTTGTGCTTCTTTGCGGTTTCTGTCGCGTCCACGCGCACCTTGCCCATCTTCTCCGGGTCGTTTTGCACCGTGCGGAGCATTTCGCCCGCGTCCAAATCACCGTACAGATCCGCCTCAAACCACGTCAGCGGCTGGGTTGCGTCGTATTTGCGCTGGATGATGACTTTGCTGGTCTGGCTGACGTAAATCCACAGTCCCTCGTCCTCGGAAGAGTAGAGGTATTCGCCTTCATCGAGGAAACCCTTGGCGTTGAGGGCAGGCATGTGCGCCATGTATGCGGGCACTTCGGTGGGCGCGGGCGTGGCCTCTACGTTGTTTGCCGCCGCATCGTAAGAACCGGGCGCGTCGTAGATGTTTTCGAGGAAGTCGTCTTTGCGGACGTCCTCGCCTACGGTCGTGAACGCCAGACCGAACACGCGGTTGTCGTACTTCGTGCCCGTTTCGGTGACGCTCATGCCGGAGGAGGCCTGCGTCTTGTGCAGGGTATAGGCTTCTTCCGCCAGCTCGATGCCGGTCGCGCCATTCATGCTCTTGAGCGGAACCGTCCAGTCAAACGTAATCTGATTTTCGGGGTACAGGTGCAGGTACAGCTTTTTGACCTGCCAAGTGCCGTATGCAATGGTGGACGCGGTGAATTCATCCTCGTTTGCTGCCAATGCAATGCAGTTCTGCGCGGCGTCAGCAATCATCATGTGCTGCTTGTGGCCATACTCGCCATTGGTGTCCTGCGTTACAACGACTTCCGGTTTGTACTGCCGATACAGCCCCACAATCCATTCGTTGACTTTGCCTTTGCCGCCCGCAGATTTATAGGCTGCTTTGAGATTTTTGGCATAGCTGTCCTTGAAATTGCCAATGACCGGATACGTCCGCACGCCCATGTGCCACAGACCGTTGAGCAGCTCGGAGGAGCGGGTGGTGTTGGAGCGGGTGAAGTACGCCACAACCACCTTGCGCTGCTGCTCGACAGCGTAGGTGGGAATTGCGCCGCCGAAGAAAATCAGCTCATCATCCGGGTGCGTGGAGAGGAAGAGGATATCCGCCTTCTCCTCCGTCGGCTGCCATACCTGCACCCAGTCGGGCAAATCGCCCTCAGAAAGCACAAACAGGTCGTTGATGCGCAGGGCGGTTTTCTTCTCGCTTGTCACCGCCAAGCGGACATGCTGCGCGGGCTGCGGCAGCGCAACATACGCGTGGAGGAAGCGCGTGTCGCCCGGCACGGCGGTGAACCAGTCCTTGCCGTCGTCGCTGGTCTGGATTTCCCACGATTCAGGCATGTTGCCGAAGCAGACATAAAGCCCGGCAATTGGCTTGCCCTCCGGCGCGGTAATTGCAATCCATGGGGTTTTGATTTTGTTGCTCTCCCAGTAAGAGGTATACTTCTTGTCCGTCATCAGCGTGTATTTCCGCCCGGAACTGCACACCTTGAACTTGCAGTCCTCTGTGATATCATTCGCTTCCGCGGCGAAGGCAACGCTCAGGCTCAGCGCGAGCAGCGTCAGCAGCGCTATCAGCCATTTCTTCATAATCAATGCCATTCCTTTCTATGATACTCCAACCTGAAGAATAGCATAAAAAGAAGGCGATTGTCAACGAAAACCGGCAGAAGAATGGAAAATTTACAACTTCCGTCCGCATTCGCTGTTGACGGAAGGCAGGGAGCATGGTACAATGCAGCGTAGGAAGGGGGGAGAAGCATGCAACAGCCGCGCATCTTTTTTGCCGTGGCGCTGCACGAAAAGTACGCGCTGCCGACAGATGCGCTGTATACGCCAATTCAGGCGGGCGCGGCGACTCATCCGCCGCTGGGGCTGATGCGCGACGACACGGGCGAAAATATCAGCGCGAAGAACGGCAGCTACTGCGAACTGACGGTGCTGTACTGGATGGCGCACAATGTTGATGCGGACTGGTACGGCTTGTGCCATTATCGGCGGTACTTCTCCCTCCGCAGGA
>ULWF01022483.1_pt1 | contig 24526 bp, 28 predicted proteins | sample 1960081 | NCBI WGS metagenome assembly ULWF01 (sample SAMEA4835805, study PRJEB28245) | human gut metagenome | biome: gut microbiome; material: fecal sample | place: Denmark | collected 2008
TAAACTGTCTACTTTTACTTGACTAGTTCAATTAAAAAGTAATTTTTTTATAGCTCTTCTGTTTTCAATTAGCTAACTTTAAATTTAATAAAAGGAAATTATACAAAAACAAAGTATATTATTAGTAGTAACAAAAGAAAGGATGATATATTGAAAACATTTTTTGAATTAAATAAAAAATTCAACAAAATCAAAAATAACGGTTGGATTTTGAGTCAAGGAAATGGAAATGGAGCAGGAGGAATAACTTTTGAAAAATTATTAAATATACAAACTAACAATTTCGAAATTCCTGATTTTAAAGATATAGAATTAAAAGTAAAATATAGCAACAAAGAAAAGTACATTTCACTTTTTAATGCAACTCCAGATAGTTTTTTATATGAAATAAAGCGAATAAACGATGAATACGGATATTCAGATAAAGATTTTCCAAACTATAATATATTCCAAACCTCAGTATATTCAAAATTAAAAATAAATGAATTTAATAACTTATATTTTAAGTTATACATCAACTATAAAGAAAATGTGATTGAATTAAATGTATATGATTCTAACTTAAATTTAATTGATAACAAAACAAGCTGGAGCTTTAATATGTTAAAAGAAAAATTAGAAAGAAAATTAAATAAAATTGCAATTATATATGCAGAAAAAACAATTATTAACGGTAAATTATATTTTAAATATAATACTATAAAATATTATAAACTAAAAAGTTTTAATAATTTTTTAGAATTAATAAATAAAAATAAAATTAGAGTATGTTTTTCAATTGGAATATATAAGTCTGGCAAAAAATTTGGTCAATTATACGATCATGGAACAAAATTTTGTATTAATAAATATGAAATAGGAAAATTATTTAAAGAAATATCCATAGACTGATATTGCTTTTTAATATAAAATATCAAAAAAAATTCCTATTTTCATAAGAATTTAAAATCACCGTGGTCGGGAAAACAGGATTTGAACCTGCAACCCCTTGGTCCCAAACCAAGTGCTCTACCAAGTTGAGCCATTTCCCGTTAAAATGGTGCGCCCGAAGGGATTCGAACCCCTGACCTTTTGGTTCGTAGCCAAATACTCTATCCAGCTGAGCTACGAGCGCATCTTAACTATTGGGTACACACCTAATATAATCTTATATGGTGGCTTCAATTGGAATCGAACCAATGACACAAGGATTTTCAGTCCTTTGCTCTACCGACTGAGCTATGAAGCCAAATAAATGGCGGTTCCGACGAGAATCGAACTCGCGATCTTCTGCGTGACAGGCAGACGTGATAACCGCTACACCACGGAACCATTATGGTTGCGGAGGCAAGATTTGAACTTACGACCTTTGGGTTATGAGCCCAACGAGCTACCAGGCTGCTCCACTCCGCGATATTATAATAAAAACTATGAATGGCGGAGAAAGAGGGATTCGAACCCCCGCGCCGTTTCCGACCTCCCGGTTTTCAAGACCGGTCCCTTCAACCAGACTTGGGTATTTCTCCAAAACCTAAACATTCAATAAAAAAATAAATGGTGCCTAAGGCCGGACTTGAACCGGCATGAAGTATGACCTTCGCAGGATTTTAAGTCCTGTGCGTCTACCAATTCCGCCACTCAGGCATCGTTCAATTCTTACATATAAATATAAGACTATTTAATTATATTACATCTTATTCATTTTGGCAATAGTTTTTTACTATTTTTTTCAAAAAAAACTTTTTTTATTGAAAAAGAACCTTCAATACTAATTATTGAAGGTAAACTTACAAAATGGTGTCCCGTACAGAACTCGAATCTGTGACCCTTTGATTAAAAGTCAAATGCTCTACCAACTGAGCTAACGGGACATAATATAGTGGCTGCCTCGGCTAGATTCGAACTAGCGCATGCCACAGTCAAAGTGTGGTGCCTTACCGCTTGGCTACGAGGCAATCTAACCTAAGAAATGGTGGAGGGAAATGGATTCGAACCATTGAACCCGAAGGAACAGATTTACAGTCTGCCGCGTTTGACCACTTCGCTATCCCTCCATTAAAGTGGTGCCGGAAATAGGACTTGAACCCACAACCTACTGATTACAAGTCAGTTGCTCTACCAATTGAGCTATTCCGGCATTAATGGTGGGCGATATAGGACTCGAACCTATGACCCCTTGCTTGTAAGGCAAGTGCTCTAACCAACTGAGCTAATCGCCCAAAACATTGACGTAATTAAATATACCATTTATATAATGATTTGTCAATAGTATTATAATATTTTATTTATTTTTTTAAACTTTTTTTTATCCATTCAGGTAATTTACTCTTCAAAGTAGTAAATCCAAGGTTTGTTTCATTTATTTTTCTCTTACGTTGAAAGCTAGTATCCCTATAATTTATATCTTTTATACTTAAAGATAAATGGTTCATTTTTTCATCTATATCTATTATTTTAACATATATAGTATCACCAACTCTGACTATATTATGTATGTTTTTAACAAAATCGTTGGATATTTCGGAAATATGTATCATCCCACTATAAAGCTGATCAAACGAAACAAAAATTCCATAATTTTCAATTCCACTCACAGTTCCTTTTATTATTTTTCCAATTTTATATTTCATATAAAATCACACTCCGTTTAAATTATAACACGTATGATTTAATATGTAAATTATAGTAAAAAGAAGTGCACTATAAAAATATTAAAAAAATAATAACATATAATAATATAATTGAAATAATAATTACTCTTTGCTAATTTAATATTTTGATGTATAATTAGAGTGAAATCTTTCAGAAAAAAGGTGATAATATTATGGAAAAAGAGAAAATAATCGATGTAATTGACAAAATACGCCCCTTCTTAATAAATGATGGTGGGGATATAGAATTTGTAAAATATGAAGACAATATAGTATATATTAAAATGATGGGCGCATGTTCAAATTGTCATTTGATCGATTTTACTGTTAAAGACGTAATCGAAGACGCTATAAAAGAAGAGGTTCCACAGGTCAAGCAGGTCATAAACATCAATAACATGTATTAACAACTGTAATACATGTTTTATTTTTTTGTAATTATCCATTCTACTAATTCTATGTTGTAAACCTGGCTAAAGTATTCAAAAATATTTTTTAAATATGCTTCATATTCATCAACCCTCGAAACATATTTTCTAATACATTCCCATAAATCATTTTCTTGCTTCTTATTGTCAATACAATCTTGAATCATATCAAAATAATATGTAGGATACAAAAATCTTGCCAGTAATAATATAATCTCATCATAATTAAAACCTGCATTTTTTATATATTCGTATACCATATATGATTTTTCTTTATTATCAAAAAATACATTTTTAGCATATTCACAAACGTCTCTGACAGAATAATCAACAATAAAATTAATTGGATTATATAAATCATACAAAGTCGAATTTATGCTTAATCTTCTATGTGCAATGTAATATGTTAATTCTTCATTTAACTTATTATTAACCAAATATGATATAGCATTTTCCGCCATACCTATATAATAACTTGCACCCTCACTGATTATTGGATACTTTATTCCAAATTGATTAATTTGATATTCAATATAGTCTGTCTTTACACTCCATAAATCTATCCAACTCTTTTTTGCCATATTATTATTTTTTTGAAAAACGTATGATTTAGAAAAGTAAATAATATCATCTAGATCAATTTTTTTACTTACCTGTTCGCTATTTGCTAAAACTTTCAGTAAAATATAGTTTTTTTCATTCAATTTAGTAAATGGCATATTTTCTATATTTAAAATAATCTGATGGCAGTACAAGCCTGTTTGCAAAACGTTTACATGCATATTATAAATTTCATTTATTTTTTCTATATTATCTTCATATAATGTTAAAACATATAAGTATCCATTGTAATAAAATCTGTAATTTTTATTATTTTGGTGAATATCATCTACATTCATGTTGTAGTAATATCTAATTGCATTCTTCATATATTCACCTCTATAAAATTCTATGAAAAAAGAGTTAAACTTATGTGTTAACCCTTTAATATATTTTCAATATCAGATAATTTATTTTTCAAATTATTTATTTCTTGCATTAAGGTTTCAATATTTTTTGTTTGCTCTTCATATAATACCTTATAATCTAACTCTTGTGAGACCTGATTTTGATTCAAATTATTTTGGCTACTTGGAATTTGCCCTGTTGAAGCTTGTGTTGCCTCTACATTTAAGTTTGCCTGTGTTTCCATAGATGAAGCTACCATATTTGAAGTATTTATTGTTTGTTCAGATTGAACAGGTTGAACAGGTTGATTAGAATTACTAGTAGTTTTCTGTTGTAAAGTTGAATTTTTTACAATCAAATCTGCCATATCTTTATTAATTTTGAAAATTCTTTTTGAAATCAAATCAACAGAAGTCAAATTTCTTGAATCTAAATCTATAAAATTATTGTTTGTTCTTTCCTGTACTGGTTTAACCATTTCTTTTATTAAAGAAACAATACTTCCCCATACAGAATCATCTATCATAGAAGCAGATATTTGATTTGTTGATGGATTCATTGTCAATTTTACTCCATATAATTTTATATAATTTGATGGATCTATTTCATTTAATGTGTACAACATATATATTTCATCATTATATTTAAAAATTTTCAAAACCTTTGCTGTCACACTTTCTCCTAACTCATTTTTTAATAAGATATCATTCATATTATTATTCACAAATATACCCTCCTTTTATTCTGCTATAATTATAAAACAAAAATTTTATTTTTACAATAGAAAATATTAATAAAAATAGGTTTTTAATTCACACTCATTTATCTTTAATGAATATGTTATATTAGAAACAAAATGGAGGGGTGGATTATATGTGTAATAATGATAATTCTAACGAATGTCAATGCATAAATGAAATATTAAAAGTAATTTTAATTCTTCAAAAAAATGCTGATTGTGGAAGTTGCTGTTTAGATACTTGTGATAGAGGATTTTTAGGATGTTCCGTTTCAACAGTTAGTTGCAATACTAGACCAGTAATGTTATACACTTGTTGTGGTAATGGTACACCATGGGCGGTGCTTTAAAGTGATAAAAGTTAAATAAACCAATTAAATATAGGGAAAAAACTTTTTTTGATAATTACAAAAAATCATGTAAAATAAGAATAGGAGCAAAGAAAATGACTAAAATTGAAAATAAGTCTATAAATGATTTAAAGTTTGTAATTACGGAAAGTATGAAAGTTACTACTATTGATATGTTTGTAAAACAACAAATGTTAGACGAAATGGAACTAACACCAAAAGAGCGAAAACTTTTAGAGAAAGAACTTGCAAAATTGCGATATAACTTTGCAAAAGAGTTGCAAGAACAAAACCCCGTGCAAACACAAATTGTTAGAACTTACTTAAGTAGCAAAAAAGAGATAGACAAGTAAAAGTTTATCTCTTTTCTTATTCGCCAAGCATAGTGCTTACTAAACTTTTTCGTGGTGTATAAGTGAGGACTATTTCTTCAGTTTCAATTTTTGGCATACAATAACTTTCACTTGTATATTTATCTTTTTCATTTTGGTTAGCAATAGTATTATCTTTTTTATTTTCTTTTAATTTATCTTTTAAAAGATAATTATCTTTTTGACTATCATTTTGACAAGTCAGCAATTCGTCATTTTGACAAGGCACATTTTTGCTTGTTTCGTCTTGTGTGTTGTCATTTTGACAAGCCATCTCTTTTTTTACTATTGAAAGTTGTCTTGTTGTTTGTATTTTCCCGTCTTTGTGTTCATTATTTAAAGTGCTATTTATATATTGCATACTTACTAACTTTTTGATAGAACGATTTATTGTTTCTTCACTAACATTGAAATTAGAGGCAAAAGTCTTACTCGCCATATAGCAAGACTTTTCGTTTCTTTCAAACTCCTCAATTTGTGATAAAATCAGCATATCAATGGGGCTTAAATCTTTGTTGTCAAAGTATCTATTTTTAGATACCTTTAAAAATAACTCCTTTTCCATTTTTCCCCCTTATTCTACTTTGCAATAGTGCTTATTTGCATTATACATACAAGTAGGACAATTTCTTTCTACCCCTTGACTTTCTAAACCACGACAAAACCTTTCTCCAAACAAGCCACTACCTCGTGCCATTATTCTTATTTCTTCTTGTATCACTTGACGAACTATTTTCTCAATGTATAATTGTTGCTCGTCTTTTTGAAATGTAGTTGTCTTTTTCTCTTTCTCTTTTTCTTTGCTTTCTTTTTCCCATTGTGTCATAAGTTTTAAAATATCGCCCTCGAGTGTTTGCTCGAAAATCTTCTCAATGTCGGCTAAGTCAAAGATGTCCTCAAAACCTATCTTGTCCGTTTTCCTCATATTACAACCCCCATAAGATTATTTTTTTCCTTTCATTGATACAATTATAAAAATTGCAAGTAGTCTTTGTTAAGTCTATACTTGTCTTGCATTGATGTAGTCTTTTAGTATGCTTTCTTCGACTATGAAACGACCACCAACTTTAAATGCTTTTAGTTGTCTTGTCCTTATAAGTTTTTGAATAGTCTTAATTGAAAGCCCTAAAATCTCGCTTATTTCCTTTGTAGTGTAATAATTCATTGAAACATACCTCCCGTGTCTTATAGGGTAGCAATAAATACTTACCCTTACTTAAGAGGAAACAATAACAACCAAAAATATACAAAAGATACTTGTATTATTTTATAGGTTAGAATCCACTCGGATCGAGCCATAAAAAACACCTCATATTAAGGCAATATAAGGTATTTAAAAAGAGTTATTGCAAGCACAGTATAATTGCTATGGTAGTGCTTAAAGTTGCACCAAGTCTATATATTCCAGCTTGAAACCTATTGACAATATAAAAAGTTTGTGCGTCGCACAAACTCTTATCTTGCATAGCCGAGCAATACGGGTGGGGTTTAGTAACTCATGCTTGACTTTGGCAAAACTCGGTCGCCTCGTCCTATATAGATTTACTTAACTATTTTTTCTTCCATATATCTTTATTATAAGCATATAAGTATAATAAATGCTCACACTCAAGTCCATTTTTTGCAATAGTGCAAGTATCAGTTTCGTAGTTTTCGCCGAGTACACGATATTTAAAAGTTATTTCATTATCTAAAACATTATAACTACAATCGGCTGTTTCATTATCAGTTGTGTGCCAATCTCTCTTGCGATGTGTTTCAATGTAACACTCATTACTATCAAACAATTTTAATGTACCTTTCCACTCAATATCGTCATTTGTAAAAGAAATATTATAAGTACCTGTTACATCATTTTTGTTTCCGTTACTTTCTTCTTTGCTACCACAACCACATACACCTAACAAAATAACCCCACATAATAATACTATACTAATTTTTTTCATTAACTTATCCTCACTTTCTTATATTTTCCAATTTTCGTCGTCGTTATCTATTATTTCAATGTCGACATTTTCTTTGTAATATTTTCTCAATTTGCTAGTTGTATAAACATTACTACAAACAAAGATTATTATTGTGTCAATAAAACAATAGATACTTAAAGGAAGCATATTGTTATTGCCATTGTTTATAAACATACCAAAGAAACCAAAACCGATAAAACCAATAAAAGCAAGAACACCCAACAAAGTCATAACAATAGTAAAGCCATTGTGGTATTCACCCTCACTATTCATAATATCAAGTAATTGCCTTTTTTCTTCCTTTGTTAGACTTTCAAAAGATTTTCTTTTCTTGATTTTTTCTTGTTTAATTGTCTTTTGTATAGGGTTGCCACAATTCATACAAACATCTGCTTTGTCGCTTATCTCTTTGCCACACTCACTACACTTAATTAAAGCCATAAAGTCAAACTCCTTTCTATATCATTATATCACATTTTATCTACGAACAATAGATAAAGAGAAAAACTTATTTTTGAGATAATTGTTATATAGGTGGTGAGGCTATGAAAGAAGATAAAAACGACGAAAATTATATCTACTATGTGATAGGTCAAAACTTGAAAAAACTACGAAAAGATAAAGGCTTTACCCAAGAACGACTAGCCGAAGCAAGCAACTATGCTTTAAGTTTTATCGGCAATTTAGAAAGCGACAAAGTATTTCAAACAATTTCAGTAGGTAGTCTTTACCATTTATCAAAAGTGTTAGGTATTCATATTACCGAGTTATTTCAAGACTTACCAAACGAAGAAAAAAACAAGTAAAGGTGTGTATCACATCTTTTTTAATGCTCGAAAATAGCCATTTTTTGCCTACTATTTAAGTGATTTATGTTAGGGGTATTATTTATATGTACCAAAGTTTAAAACATCAAAAAAGAGGCTTAAAACACCTCTAATTGAGTTTAAACTCGTCCATATCAGCAAAGTCAATGTTATCAATGGCTTTATAGTCAATATTATTGTAATTATTTTCAATGTATGCTTTGATACAATTACAAAATTTTTCCTTTTGTTCTTTGTTATCACTAAAAATAACATCATTTTTTTCTATAAACTCATTACCGAATATCTTTTTAAAAAGTGAATACATCTTGCTTTCTTTTGCTTTATCAGTAATAATCTTTTTTACTAATTTATCTATTTTAGTGGTAGCACTCTTTGTTTTATTGTCTAATGCTTCAGTATCATAGATAATAACATCTTGTTTGTGCAATTCCTTAAGCATAGGCTTTGCATACTTGATATAATATTCTTCCACTTTTTCGTCAAGTGTATGTGTCCTTATAATTGTTTCAGCATATCGTTTGCCCATATCAACTTTAGCTTTCCTATTGCTTGTATTTAAAAAGTTTCTTTCTTCCTCGTCAAAGGCGATACTATCTTCTTCCGTAAAGTCATTATGCTTAACTAATAAATTAAAAAGATTATCTTCATATACGACTTGCTCGTGTTCCGTCATTTCAATTTTTGATTTCACATAGGGCATTATAAAGTTATCAATACAATTCCATATTTTATCTTTTAGTATTGTTTCAGCATCCGTGCTTTTTCGTTCTTTTGCCTTTGTTTTTTCTTCTTCCTCTAACATCTTAACAACATTTATTGATTTCATTAACTCAACCTCTCAAACATTTTCTTATTTCTATCAATGATACTTTGCACTTTGCCAAAAGCCTCTTGCACTTGTTTTTCGTCCGTGATAATAGGTACATTGTCATACATAAGATTATAGATTTCTTTTAAGTCATTGATCAACTTAACAACAACATCAGCCTTAATAGTAAACTCATATAAGCCCGTTGTTATCTTTTCCATATTTACATAGAAAAAGTATAAATCATAGTTAGCAACAAAAGGCTCAACCTCAATATGCGATATATCAATGATATGCTCGTTTTTAGTGTCATTTTCTAATTGCTCCATAATGACATTGTTAGTTATCAGCAATTCATTTAAAAAAGTATCGGCTTTACTCATAAACTTTTTATTGTCTTTTATATCTATATTTAAAGATGTTAGATAGGCTTTAAAATAATCTTCGGCATTGTTTTGCACAGTCAATTCAAAGGCTTTTATTTCGTCATTAAATAACAATTTTACAATACCATTGTTAGCATAAGCAATTAACTTATATATAAAGTAAATATCGTTCTTTTCTTGCTTATTTAAGGTTATTCCGTATGTATCGTAAAAGACTTGCTCAAATTCTTTCCAACCCTCGCTATTGTTAGGGTATAAATAATCTATTTTACTTGTATAGATTTTATAGTTGCTATTCTTGTTTTTCTCGTATGAAATACCACCTTTGACAACACTATCAAACCCAATATTTTCAAGTCTTGTCATTTCTTGTTCGACATTGATTTTTAAAGTGTCAAAAGAATAGGTGTAAAAATTATTGTACCACTCAATAAACTTATTGTATAAATATCGTGTATGGCTATCTTTCAACTCTTTTTGTAGCCTCAAGCCATATTTAAGCCTCTCACTATCACTATTTTTATAAACTATATTGAAAAGTATATCTTGTATTTCTTCTTGTTTTTCTTTGATGTTTTTGTTGCTATCAGCAAAGAGTATGTTATTTATTAAAATAAGTGTTTTAAAAACATCAAACATCATTTCATATTGTCCTTTGTAGTCTTTGTTTTTTTCACACTCTTTTTTAAAATCAGCAATTTCAAGTGCTTGTTCAAGTGCATTTATATACTTGCTATTACGAAAAATTTCGTCCGATAAAGTATTATGTCTTTTCCCCATAATTAAAGCCTCCGTGCCTTAATTATACCATAGAAAAAGGCTTTTACCTATAAGGTAGCCTTTATTTCTAATAATCAAACTCAAGATTTGCTAATGATATTTTGTTGTTTTCTTTAATCTCGAATAATATATCACTTATAGGATATTCGCTATATATGGTATCAAGTAATATTATTATTTTATCTTGTCCTATTTGTTCTTGTTTATTAAAGTCGTTTATCAATTCGTCAATTTCTTCTTTATATTGTATTTTCATAATTTCACGACCTGCTTTTGCCATACAACCTAAAATTACATTTTCGTTTTTATCTAATACAGCAACTCCGATAAATTCGTCTTCAGTGCCAAGCATTGCAATAGATGTTCTATATTTAGCCATAAGTTTATCAATTTCGTAACTTATTTCGTCTATTGTCATTGTATCTTCCTTTGCTAAAATATTTCTTATTTCTCTTTCTAACTTATTTAATTTAATTTTCATCATTTTAATCATTCCTCTCATTCGTGGGGCTACCACATTTTTATTTTTTTACAAACTATTTAGTCGACTTGCTTCGTTTGTGATTACATCTTAACAAACAACAAAGGCAAAAAAAATATGATTTCAAAGGCTAAAATGTTCATTTTTAAAAGTATGAAAAGCCTTTATTTATGGGTTTTTTTCGTATTTCAATACCGATTTTCGAGTAAAAAACGATAAAATAAAATAGAAACTTTTTGCAATTTTTAGGTGTTTCAGCCCTCGACTTTTTCCTTATATATATTTATAGGCATACAAGATACAAAACAAGAAAAATAAAATATTTTTTTTATTTAAAATAAGCCTTTTTCACTCGAAAAATAGATATAAAAATCTTATCAGCCCCAATATTTACGGGCTTTTTTGATGTTTCAAAATGGAACAAAACATCAATTTTTATCGTGTAGATTAGTGCTTTTTGTTCTTGTTATTCTTTAGGTGCTTAAGCAAGAGAAGAAAGGAAAATAAACTCTTATGTCGACATAAGTTTAAATAGGTGAACTTATGAACATAACAAATACTTTTAATGAAAATGGAAAAACTTTAGACGAGTTATTACAAGAATTAGTATCAATTTATGCTTATGATTTACTCGAAAAAAAGTAAGAAAAATCAAGCAAAATCCTTTAAAAATAAGGCTAAAAATGGTATAATATTATTGTAATTATCAATAAGGTTTTTCCCACAAATAAAGGAGTGGAACAAATGAATAGTGGGAATAAATTTAATGTTGCTATATACTTAAGATTATCAAGAGATGATGCCGATTATAAAGACGAAAGTCAAAGTATTAGCAACCAAAGAGATTACATAGCAAGTTATATAAGAAATAACGACGATTTTATTATAGTAGACGAATATGTCGACGACGGATACACAGGAAGCAATTTTGAAAGACCTGCATTTAAAAGATTATTGACCGATATTGAACACAAAAAAATTAACTGCATTATTGTAAAAGACCAATCAAGATTTGGAAGAAATGATTTAGTGCCTTATTACATTAGAAACTATTTTCCAATTAATCGTGTAAGATTTATTGCAATAAACTCAAATGTAGATACTTTTGACGAAAATGCAAGTGGAAACAAATTAATTGGTATCAATAGTTATGTAGATACAAGATATTGTGAAGATACAAGCGAAAAAGTAAAGTCAACTATCTATACAAAAAAAAGAGAAGGCAAACATCTTGGTGGTACTGCAATATATGGCTATAAAAAAGACCCTCAAGATAAATACAAAATTGTTATTGACGAAAATGTCGCACCCGTTGTTAGAAAAATATTTGAAATGTTTGCAAGTGGGCAAAGTTTACAAATGATTTGTAGGACATTAGATAGTGAAAATATACCTATTCCGTCAGTATATAAAAACCTTAATCGTGGCAACAAGTCAAGTTTTTACGGACATTGGTGCACACGAACTATTGGGGAAATGCTAACAAACGAGGTATATATTGGAAATATGTGTCAATGCAAAAATAGACGACCAGCCGTAAGTGTTAAGAAAACAATTAGAAACCCAAAAGAAAAATGGATAATTGTAGAAAATACTCACGAGCCTATTATTGATAAGGAAACTTTTGATATTGTTCAAAACATCTTTGAGAAAAATAGAAACATCACAAGAAATACACAAGATTACTTATTCAAAGGCTTTATGGTATGCAAAGAGTGTGGACATACAATAGGTATCAATAAAAATGGTAATGGTAAAGGTTATTGTGTTTGTAATTATTATCGTAAAACCTCAAAACTTAATTTATGTAGCCCTCACTCAATGCCTTATGAAGATTTAGAGAGTGCTATATTAAAAGAGGTTAAAAAGGTTATGAAAAAAGCCAATAAAGAACTTGTTACAAACTCTTTAAAGGCTACCGATAGAACACTTGCAAAAATCAACCAATTAGAAAAAGAAAATCTAAAATTGAAACAACTAATAGACGAGGCTCAAACATTAGATAGTAATGCTTATATTGATAGTCAAAGACATATTATAACTATTGAAACATATTTTGATGTTCACAATAGAATAATGAAAGAAAAAGAGCAAAACAAAATTAAGTTGCAAGAAAACATTGATAAAATAAACGACTTAAGAGAGCAAAATCAAAATAAAGACTATGAAAGTGTTATCAATGATTATCTATCACTAAAAAAACCTAATAGAAAAGTTTTGTCTAATCTAATTGATAAAATCGTTATTGACGAAAATAAAAATATTGAAATAATATATAGAATAAAAGCACCGATTTAATTTTTTTTAACCTACATTTATCACTTCGGTGGACACGGTGGAGTATGCCTATAGAAAAAGAAGAAACTGCCACAACATCTAGTGTATTTAGAATTGAAAAACTTGACGGATGTTGTGCTACTTTTAGAGTATTAGCTCCTAATCCTGACAGTTCTCAAACAAATATACCATACATAACAACTAATTCTTTCTTTACAATGAATTTAAACTGTTGCTGTGCATTAAGATGCTTATCTGATACATTTGTAGAATGCATTTAAACATTTTAAAAAGCGGGTCTCCTCGCTTTTTATTTTAGTCGTTTTTATTTTTTATATCTGTTATTTCTTCTATTGGGATAAGTTCATTATCCATTGTGATTAAATATTTACCATTTTTTCCTATTAATCTTTTCGTCATTTTAGCATCTTTTGTCGTGATTTCCACATCTGCTTTGTATATATAAGTATTAGAATCAAAGATTTCTTTAATTTTTTGTTCTATTGTTTTTGATGATAGTTCAAAATTAGTTGTATTTTTTTGCTCCTCCTTTTCTATTTTTTCTCCCTGGGAAAAATACACATTCTCATTATTATGTATCACCTTATTTATTTTATTAACAAATACATTTGGCTTTTTTTCCATTATTCGTGTCACCTCTATATATGATATGTTATTTAATTATTTTTCTTGATAAAAAATATCCAATTACAAGTAAAAATATTGAAAATATAATCTCAATTATATTTTTACTCATACCAATTGTGTCTTTTAAAAGCACAAATATTGTTGAAACACTTATCCCTAATATGAAAATACTTGTTTGTTTTGAATGTTTTTTGAATAAATATGTTATGATTTTAGAAAACATTATTATTCCAATTAACATTCCACTTCCATATGAAGTTAATACAAATAAATTAAATACAATCAATCCAGGTTGTAATACATTACTAATCGCCATCATTATTGTGTTATAGCATCCATACAACATTAAAAGTGCTGTCCCACTTATTCCTGGGAAAACTGTTGCAAATGCATCTAATATACCTGCAAATATCAATTTTATATATGTATGTAGATTCATTTGAAGTATTACATTATTTTGTGGATTTTTTTCTAATGTACTAATTAAATACATTAAAATTATTGATATTAAAAGTATAACAATATCGATTTTTTTATCAAATTTGATATTTTTTTTTAGCTCAAAAGTACCACCTATTATAAGACCTATAAATAGCAACATCGTTGGTAGATAATAATTATTCATAAAATATAATATTAACTTGCTAAATAATATTATTGATATTACAATTCCACTTCCTATATTTATCAAAAATTTTATATTTTCTTTATTAATTTTAGTTATTGCTTCTAAACCCTTTTCGTATACACCTAAACTAATTGCTATAACTGCGCCACTTACTCCAGGAATTATCTTTCCAATTCCTATCACTATACCTTTTAATAAATTTATAATTATATTTTTCATATATTCTCCCTATCACAAATCTTAACAAATCATAGATTTTTAAGAATCTAAATTCATAAAAATTTGAACTTACAAAGATTTGATTTTTAAAAACAAAAGTTTTAAATACAAATAAAAAAGTATTATATTAAATAATATCTATAATACTTTTATAATACTTTTTTACTTTATTTTATTCATAATAGTCTATTTTCATATCTTTTTTTATTTCTTTTATTGTTTGTAGCGATTCTTCTTGTGCTTTTTTTGTTCCTTTTTTTAATATGTTATCTACTTCATTCATATTATTTTCGTAATATTTTCGTTTTTCCCTAAATGGATTTAAAAACTCATTCATTTTTTGAATTAATTCCTTTTTGCAATTTACACAGCCTCTTGTACCTTTTTTACATTCCTCACAAACTGTGTTAACATTTTGTTTATTTACTAGTTTATGATAATAATAAACCATACATACATCTGGATTTGCTGGATCATTTGCTTTTATTTTTTGAGTATCTGTTAAAGCAGACATTATTTTTTTTGTTATTGTTTGTTCATCATCCATAAGGTATATTGCATTTCCAAGGCTTTTTCCCATTTTTTCGTTTCCGTCTAATCCTTTTATTCTACTTTCCTTTGTAAGTAATGCTTCTGGTTCTACTAACGAAGAATTGTAAATTGAATTAAATTTTCTAACAATTTCACGTGTTTGTTCTATCAAAGGCAATTGATCTTCTCCAACAGGTATATATCTTCCTTTAAAGCATGTTATATCCGCTGCTTGACTGATTGGATAACCCACAAACCCGTATGTAACACTTTCACCTTGGTTTCCAAATAATTCTTTTTTTTGAGCTATTTCTGTCTTAACAGTTGGGTTTCTATATAATCTAGACATAGTTACTAGGTTTGAATAAAATACTGTTAATTCTGCAATTTGTGGTATCATTGATTGTATAAAAATAGTTACTTTACTTGGATCTATTCCTACTGATAATAAATCTATTGTTAATTCTTTTAAACTTTTTCTTATTTTTTCTGGATTATTAAAGTTATCGGTAAGGGCTTGGACATCGGCTATTTCAATAAACATTTCATATTCATCTTGTAGTTTTATCCAATTTTGAACAGCTCCAAAATAATGTCCTATATGTAGATTTCCTGTCGGTCTTATTCCTGTTAATATTCTTTTTTTCATATGTTTCTCCTTTTGTTATAAAATTGTGTATAAATAAAGTGCTGAGATAAATTCTTTTGGTGTTTCATTTATTGATTTTTTTATTACTTTTTCATCTTGATTATATATAGATTGAGTAATATATTTAACATACTCTTTATTTTGTATGTTTTTCTTAGTTTTAAATTTATCTTTTATATTAAATTCTTTTGTTTGTGTTTCATTTAACTTTTTTATAAGTAGTTTATTAAATTTTTTTATACTATATATTTTAGTTTCTTCTATAGAAAAAGTTGTCCCAAGATATTCAATTATATCAAGTAATTGACTACTTACTAAAAGTTCATATATTGTTTTTTGATGTTTTAACGGATAATATGATAGTATCTTATCTATATTATTTTTACTTGTTTTTTTATTTTTATATTTTTCAAATGATTTCTTTTTATATGTGAATTTTTTCCCAACGTATTTTCCAAAAACTTTCATCGTATCATTATATCCAAATTTCATTGTTTTTACAGCCAAATCTGAGTCAAAAACAAATGTAGGTGTTATTTTATTATTAGGTGTTATTATTGTTATATCTAAATTTTTATTTTTAGTTTTTCTTTTAATTCCTATTGCTTTCATATCAACAGCAATTATTCTTGTTGCACCTAGTGTAGCACATAAGTTTATTGGCATATTATCATAATATCCACCATCTATATAATTCATTCCTTCAATATTTTTCATTTTAAATGTTGGAAAACAACTTGCTGATGCTAAAACATAGTCTTTAATATTTTCGTTTGTTAGCATATTTTTTGTTAACATTTCTGGTTTTAATTTAGTAAGATTATATACTACTATTCCGTAGTCCACTGGCGAAGAATAGAATTTTTTTTCATCATATGCAATTTCAATTTGTTTTTCTAATTGTTTTACTTCCATACCACCATGTTTAAAAAATTCACTAATATATGTTTTATATATATGTTCAGTAGTTATATTCAATTTTTCAGCATCGTCAAATAAAAAATCATAACCTATATTTTTCCATATTTTATAAGCTTTTTTATAATCTTTTTGAACAAATAATAGTCCATTTAATGCTCCAACGCTTGTTCCAGTGACAATATCATATTTAATCTTTAGTTTGTTTAATGCTTTCCAAACCCCAATTTGATATGATCCTCTGGCTCCACCGCCTGACAAAACAATACCAACCTTTTCCATATATTTCCTCCTTTTTTAATATAGCACAAAAAGTTTACTTATTCAATTATTCGTGGTATAATTTTTATCATTGGGAGGATTTATGAAAGAAGTTTTATTTTATTTCGCATTATTTTTTATTTATTCATTTATAGGATGGCTCATTGAAATGTTTTGTGTTAATGTTATTCTTAAACAAAAATTTGCAAATAGAGGTTTCTTAATTGGTCCTTATTGCCCTATTTATGGTTCTGCTTCTTTAATTATGATATTTCTGTTATCACGTTATAAGGAAGATATTTTAGTTTTATTTTTTATGTCAATAATAATTTGTTCTATAACTGAATATTTGACAAGTTATATCATGGAAAAAATTTTTAAAGCTCGTTGGTGGGATTATACTAATGAGCCCTTCAATTTAAATGGGAGAATTTGTTTAATTAATTCTATTGCATTTGGTATGTTAGGTGTTTTATTAATAAAATTCATAAATCCATTTTTTAGTAATTTATTATTAAAGATCAATCCTTTATTATTTAATATTATAAGTTGTACTTTATTTGTTTTATTTATTTTAGATGTTATTTTATCTTGTAATATTATCAAAAAGATTAAAATTTCAGCTTCAAATTTAAGAAAGGATTCTACTAATGAAGTTGCAAAAAAAGTAAAATCAGAAATTATGTCAAAAGGCTATTTTTTTAAAAGAATAGTAAAAGCATTTCCTGATTTAAGATTTGATTTATTTAAAAAGAGCAAAAAATAATTTTTAGCTCTTTTTGTATACTCCGAATTTTATTGTATTATTAAATTCCAATTCTTTAAATGAAGCAATTACTTCTGTTCCATTTGTGTCTGAATACTTTTTTAGTTCATCATTATCTATATAATATACTTCAGCTTTATAATATTTTATTTGATTTATTGTTTTTGTTTCAAATAAATATATTTTATCTTCCGTATTATCTATTGTTGATCTATAAATTTTATATGTTTCATTCTCTAATTTATAAAAATAATAATAACCTAATTCTGTACCTAACTTTTCTATTTTTTCATAAGTATTATCTTTCATATTTGTATAATATTTATTCTCAAATAATATTTCATTATTTGAACAATTTGAACTCTTTTCTATGGTCCATTCATTATTTTTATATATTTTTATTCCTTTTTCGTAGTTACCGATTTCTTCTATACTTAGTTTACTAGGATTAATCTTATATTGTTTTTTATTTTTTTTATCATATAAATATAATTCATTATTTACTTCACCTTGTATATATGAATCAAATGATATTTTAGGATAACAGATAATTTCTTTTTGTTTTCCTGTTGTCATATCAACTATAATTAATTTATCAAATTCATATGTTTGATTATAATCAGCAACTATATAATATTTATCTAGAAAATAATTTAATGTTTGATTGTATATATCTTTTTTAAATAATTGAACATTTTTTTTATTTTTTAAATCATAAAATCCTTTATAATTTGACATGAATCCGAACGTGTCAAATTTTTTTGTTATTTTTACATTATCAATTTCTTCTAATTCTTTTATATTATCATATTGATTTTCATTATATTCTTTAATGTTTTTAGCAAATTCTTGTAAGGTTTCACTTTTATCATTTATATTGTGATAATAATTATATTCTTTAGAATCTGTACAAATTATATCTATATATTGCTTTTTGTTTTTAAAAATAGGATATATACATTTATAATCTGAATTATCATAATAATATATTTTTTTTATATTCTTTTCTTGTTTATATAAATTATCAAATATTTGAAAATTATATTCTGCATTATCAACTAGTATTTTATAATTATAAGCATCTAAATTATCTGTTTTTGATTTTTCATATTTTTCTTCTACTTTAATTAAATAATCATTATATTTTAATTCATATTTATTTTCTATTTTATTTCTTAAAAATAAATATGAGATTCTTATAAATATTAATATAAATAGTATTGAAATTATGTATTTGCTTATTTTTGTTTTCATTTTTTACCTCTTTACAATTAAAACGTATAAATATTATACGTTTTTTTCTACTTCTCGTTTAGCATATTTCTTTTTTTCTTCTATTATATATTCTGATATTGCACTTTCTATTTCGCTAAGTGCAGCTTTTTGTATATTTGATAGAGTTACAAATTCTTTTACTGTATCAATATATATTTTTCCCCATACTAGTCCCATTTTTACTTTTAAGTCATTAAACATGTCTGGTGTAATTGATGTGAAGAAATAACCAAACAATAATCTTTTTTGACCTAATACGATTCTTTTATTAGTAATTGCGATAACATTTGTTGTAATTATATCTATAGGATTATCATTTTTTTGAGCAGCAAAAGCATATAAAACCTTTTCATCGCTATTTAAGTGTTCTTCTACAACTTTTGCATGTTTTTTTAACCTCCATGATATTGTCATTGGGTATTTGTTTTTGAACTCTTTTACTTTTTGATATACTAAACTTTCCATATTAATCTCCTATTAAACCATATTCTTTAAATATTGATACAAACTTACTATCTGTTTGAAGTCCTGATATATAATCAACTAATTTTCCATTTTCAACTATTAGGAATGTTGGTGTTCCCCATTCTTCTGTTGTAAAGAATTCTAATGAATTATATAGTGAATTTAATTGTTCTTCTTTTAATGAATCTAAATTCAAATAATTTATAGTGATTCTATATTGTTTGATGATTCTATTTAATACTGGTTTAGACATTTTACAATATATACATGTTGTTTTTCCTATTCCAATTATTTGTTTAGTAGAACTTTTTAGTAATTCATCATATTTATTGTAATCAATATAATTTATTAATAATTTAGCGTCTTTTCCTACAAAGTTATATTTTTTTAGGAAGTCTAATAATTCTGATTCTTCTACTGCACCAGCTAATGAATCGATTTTTTTACCATTTTCTACAACAACTGTATATGGTGTTCCAAAATCTGATGAACTTACTTCTATTATATCAAGTAATTTCTTGTAATCGCTTGAATTTAATTTGTCCATTGCAATATATTCATATTTAAAATTATATTGTTCTGCCATAAAATCAAGTTCTGGTTGGAATGCTTCGCAATAAGAACATCCTTCTTTTCCAAGCATAACTAATGTTGTTTCTTGTGAATTATAATATTTCATAAATTTGTCTAATTCTTTTTTTGAATTAACGTTATCTATTATTATAAGTGCTACTACTAAAACTACAAATAATAGAAGAACAGCTAATACAATTATACCTTTTTTCTTTTCGTTCATATTCTACCTCTTTCTTATAAATAGTGCCTTACTCACTGATCTAATTATATCATATTATTGTTAATCATACAAAGTTTTTTAATCTTTAAATATCTTATCTAATTTTTCTTTTATTTGATCTCTTGAGAAAGGTTTTGCTATATAATCTGCAAAGCCTTCTTGCATATATTTTTCTTTAGCACCTGACAATGCATCTGCAGTTAACGCTATAACTGGTGTATTAAAGTTTTTGTTTTCTTTTAGTTTTTTTATTGTTTCTTCTCCGCTCATGTTTGGCATCATTATATCCATTAGTATTAGATCATACTCATTTCCTGCATTTATTTTATCTAAACATACTTGTCCATCCTCTGCCTCATCTATCTCAAATTCAAAGTTTTGTAATGCACGTCTTGCTACCTTTATATTTAATTTATTATCATCTACAACAAGTATTTTTTTACCTTTATATTTTTCAAACGAAATATTTGTTTCTTCTTGTAAGTTATTTTCTTTTCTTCCAAATAAATTGCTTGCAGTATCCATGATTTCTTTTTCTGTCATAGGGGCAGATATTTTACTTATTTTTTGTGGAATATTAACCATAAATATTGAACCTTGTCCAAATCTTGATTCAACATTTATTTTGCCACCCATCATTTCTATTAATGATTTTGTAATTGCAAGTCCAAGTCCTGTTCCTTCTGCAGTTGTATTTTTTTCTATATCTAGTCTTTCAAATTTTGTAAATAATTTATTTATATATTCCGCTTTTATTCCTCTTCCTGTATCCTGACAAGTTATTATTAGGTTTGTCATTTTTTTATTTAAATCATTTACACATTTTACTTTTAAATTTATTTCTCCTTGTTCTGTATATTTTATTGCATTTGTAAGTAGGTTATTTATTATTTCTTTTACTTTTCCTCTATCTCCAATTAATTCATATGGAATATCTTCTGCTATGTTTAATTTAAAGCTTATTGGTTTTTCTCCAATACGTGTTGATGTTACTCTGCACATTTTAGTTATTGTTTCTTTAAAATTATAAGGTCCTTCTATAATTTCCATTTTATTACTTTCTATTTTATTTATATCAAGTATGTTACCAACTATTTCAAGTAATGTTTGTGAAGCATTTATTATATCATCTGAATCTTCTACTACTTCTTTTGGAACTTCATTTTTATATTGTGCGATATCTTCAGATAATCCTACTATTGCATTTAATGGTGTTCTTATTTCATGGCTCATACTTGATAGGAAATCTGATTTTGCTCTATTTGCTTTTTCTGCTTGGTTTTTAGCCATTATTACTTCTTCTAATAGTTTTACGTCTGGATTTTCTATTGTATGATACATAATAAAAATTATTAAAAATTCCATTACTGTAACTATTGTAATATTGGGATATAGTTTTTGTATGAATGCAATTACTGACATAAATATTACAAATAGTAATATAGGAAGTATTTTTCTTTTATCGATTATTTTAAAGTTTTTTATAAGTGGTATTACCCAAATTATAAGTACTATTGTTGAACATATATATAACCAATTTACAGCTAATCCTGTTGCATAACCACTTTCTGTTGTTATTGGTAACAAAATTTCTATAATAGCGCAAATAAACCAAATAATATATGATAATATTTTTAACTTTTTATAGCGTTTTTTATTTTCTCTTTTGCTTTCAACATAACATATAACGTAAATATAAAGTGTCATATATAATAAAAATGTCATTAAACAGATTAAATATATTTTTGTCATTACATGTGTATATATTGTATTTTCTAAAAATGTATAACCTATATATGAACAAGCAAGTTCGCTTGCTAAACTTATTAGGTTCACAATTAATAAGATAGAAAATATTTTTGTTTCACCTGTTTTTACGTGTTTTTTAGAAAAATATATTATATTTAAAAAACAAGAAAAAATAAATCCACATAATATAAAGTAAAAAAAATTGCTCATAACATACACCTCTATTGTAGATTTTACCACTCATTCAAAAAAAAGGAAAGATTATTTCTTTCCTAGAATTTTTACTTTTTCTTTTTCCACAGTATATTTTTTCTTCCATTGTTCAAATGAAAATGTTTTTTCGTCTATACCTATTTTACTTAATGTACTTATACTTCTTTTTCCACTTGGATCTAAAGGAAATGATTCTACATTATCCCTAAATCTAAAGTATAGCTTTTGTGTTACTTCTTCTTCATATTTTGCTTCTAATCTATTGATTATGCTTTTGATTATTTCTGTTTTTGATTTTTGAGCAAAAGGTTGAAATTCTATATGACATATTAAAATCCCATTATTAGAAACTACTGAACAAGACATTATATTTTTTGTATCTGATAAAATCGTATCTTCTATATAGTAATATGGTATTTTATGGTTATTTTTTAAAATTAGGTCACTGCCCATTCTACCCTTCATTTTTATTCCACCGGTTTTATCTTTGTATGCATATGTTCCAAGACTTAACCAACTAACTCCTTTTGAATCAACTACATGTGTATTTTGATTTAATTTTTCTTCTGTATACCCAGTCATTTCACAAGGATTTTTGGCAACTAGTAATCCTGGTTTTTCTACATCACAATAGTTTCCAAATTCATCTAGTACTTCAATTTCTGCAAATTTATATGGTCTTAATCCTAAACGTTCTTTTTTTATTAAATGATTTAATTTTTTTTCTTGTAATGATTTATATAGTGTTACAAAAATTCCACTACTTTCTGTTGTTCCACCACCTATCGAGAAAGTGACTGGTGAAAGTGGGAAAGGTAATTTTGCTGTTCCAAATTTATGCTTTCTTGCTGTAAGATTAAAAAATTTTTCTTCACCAACTGAGCATCCTTCTCCTGTTACTGTTGGAATCATTAGATAAGGCATATTAACGTGTTTCCATGATTCATCAAAGTTTAATAGTTTACATAAATTGCCCCAGAAACCTGTACTTGCACATACAAAGTTTGGTTTATTTATTACAAGTGAACATGGAAAAAAGTCTTTATCATAAAAAGATTCTAGAGCTATTGTACACCCACAATATAATGTATCTGATATTGCACATGATAATTCCATATGTGTATATGTTGGAATTTGAGCAAGTACTGTTAGATTTTTCATAGTCGGCATTCCAGAAACATCTGACTCTTTAAATCTTGATAGTGTAATGTAACTTCTATTTGATTGAATAACTCCTTTAGGACGTCCTGGTGATGTTGTTCCACTTGTATATGTTATAGTAGAAATATCATTTAAATCAACATTTTCTATTACTTGTTGTTTATAATTTTCTCCCATTTTTATAAAGTTTTCTTCATTAAATGTTATTCCATTATAATCATTTCTTATATATTCAAAGTTATCTGTTATTATGTGAAATTTGTTTTCTATTTCAGCATATGGATTTATTTTTTCATTACCCTGTTTTAAAGAATTTGTTAATGAAAAACAAACAATTTTTTTTATGTTACTTTCACATATTGAATTTTTTATAGACTCATATGATATATCATCAATAAATATAATTTCACTATTTGTTTTATTTAATATTTCTTTTAAATAATCTTTATCAAACCATTCTCCAACTGTATGTGTGTGCGCACCTATAAAACTAATAGCTAAAAGCATATATATAAACTCAGGAGTATTAGTAATGCAAATTGGAATTTGATCATCTTTCTTGTATCCTAGTGCTTTTAATGATTTAGCATACATAAATGCTTTTTCAAACATTTCTTTATATGTTATTTTATTTCCACGATAAAATAAAGCTACTGCACTCATATTTTTTTCATTTCTGTTATACATTTCAACAGCCCATGAATGATTTCTATTTTGATCAATTTCTTCTAAAACTTTTTGAATTTTTTTTGTTATTTTATTTCCACATTTATATGGTTTAGAACATTGTTTTTCATTTTCTCTTTCAATTTTTATATTTTCTAATAATTCATTAAAAACATCCATAAAATCCCCTCTTTTTGTTGAGTATTCTATCAAAAACATATTCAATTGTCAAATTGTATTAATTAACCTAAAAAAGCAAACTTTTAAAGCTTGCCATTCACTATTTTTTTATTTTTAAACGTTTTATTTTATGACTTAATACATCCAACATTTCTTCTTTTGATAATACTTTGTTTTCATCCATTATATTTAAATATGATCTTACTCTGTTTAACATTTCTATTTTTTTCTAAATTAATATACTTAATAACTTCATTAGTTATCTCTTTACAATTTTTAAATAAGCAATTATATCAATAACATTAAATCCTATAAGATTGTTAAAAGTTTGTTACCAGGTTTAATATTCCCTGATGTTATATATTTTTTTTATTTTCTACTAACTGAATATAGATAGGAATATTAT
>ULWF01009582.1_pt1 | contig 23484 bp, 26 predicted proteins | sample 1960081 | NCBI WGS metagenome assembly ULWF01 (sample SAMEA4835805, study PRJEB28245) | human gut metagenome | biome: gut microbiome; material: fecal sample | place: Denmark | collected 2008
CCTTTGATATTTTTTCTACAATGGACGCATCCAGTCCTTCCTGCACACGATATACATCTTTTTCTTCATTACGAATATCGTAAATGCTTCTGTCCACATCATCGACATAGGTTTTTTCTTTCATCCGGCTTACCTCCCCGTCTCTGATTCCTGTTTTAAAAGATCCAGATATTTTTCAAATCCATGTTCATTGATCTCGTCGATCAGGGAAGCATCTCCTGTCTTTACAATATGCCCGTCTACCAGAACATGCGTATAATCCACATGTAAAGCTTCCAAAATCCTTGTGCTGTGCGTGATGATCAGAAGTGCTCCATCTCTTGTCTTCTGGTATTCCTCCACACCTTTTGAAACAGTACGCACTGCGTCCACATCAAGTCCGGAATCCGTCTCGTCCAAAATTGCCAGCTCCGGTCTGAGCATCAGCATCTGCAAAATCTCTGTTTTCTTTTTTTCACCGCCGGAAAATCCAACATTCAGATCCCGCTCTGCATAGGATGAATCCATCTGCAGCAGTTCCATTTCCTTCTGCAGCTCCTTCTTAAAATCCCAGAGACGGATTCTGCTGCCACGTCTCTTTTCCACTGTGTTTCTGATAAAGGAGCTTAAAGAAAGACCCGGAACCTCCAAAGGACTCTGGAAGGATAAAAAGATACCATCCCTGGCTCTCTTATCTGCACCGTCCTCATTGATCCGATTTCCGCGGAACAGAATATCCCCTTTCATTACTTCATATTTCGGATTGCCCATCAGTGCATAACCAAGTGTTGATTTTCCCGCACCGTTCGGTCCCATTAACACATGAGTCTCTCCTTTTCCGATTTCTAAATTTATATCATGCAGAATTTCCTTATCCTCTACACGAACTGAAATACCGTTTACCTGCAAAAGTTTGTCTGCCATTTTCTGATCCACACCTTTCCTTTAATTCAACCCACCTGCTTGGTAGGCAATTAAACTATAGTATGTTACTAGGATTTTGTCAACCATTGCAATGCATTTGCGCAGCAAATGTATTGCTAAATAACCTGCACAGCAGGTTATAGTTTGTGCTATAATAAATTCAAATATCCGCTCCAAAGAAGCGGACAAAAAGGACGGATTTCATATGCTGATCTCAACCAGAGGACGATATGCGCTCTACGTGCTGATCGATCTTGCCCATCATGAAAATGAAGGATATGTGCCACTCAAGGAAATTGCCGAACGGCAGCACATTTCCAAGAAATATATGGAAGGAATTTTAAAAATTCTGGTAGAACACGACCTGCTGGAGGGCGTGAAAGGGAAAGGTGGTGGATACCGGCTGACAAAACCCACTACAGACTATACATTAGGAGAAATCCTCAGACTGACAGAGGGCGATCTTGCTTCCGTTTCCTGCACTTCCTCATCTACAGGTCCATGCAAAAATATTGCCACCTGCCCCACACATCCGGTCTGGCAGAAGCTGGATTCGATCATCAATGACTATCTGGATGGGGTCACACTTGCTCAACTCTTGTAAGCAAAATACCCCGGGATCAGAAATGATCCCGGGGATTTGTGTTTTGTTGTGAGTTTTATTAACTTTGATTATTATTTGTAATCTGATACTTGCTTTGCCTGTAAATTAAGCATTAGCCATCTGTGCAGCTACTTCTGCAGCGAAGTCTTCATTCTTCTTTTCCATACCTTCGCCAACTTCAAAACGTACAAATTTCTTGATTGCAAGATCTTTGTTTACGGAAGCAAGATATTTAGCTACAGACTGTTTTCCATCTTCTGCTTTAACATATGTCTGATCAAGCAGGCAGATTTCTTTCAACTGCTTGGAAACACGACCTTCTACAAGACCATTGAAGATCTTGTCAGCTGCGATTGTTTCCTTATCAGCCATAGCAATCTCAGCAAGCTGTGCAGCAGCTTCCTTTGAAAGGAAGTTGAATAAATACTGCATATTAGATTTCTTCTCTTCGTAGATAGCTACATCTTCTGCTGACCATACACCGGCTACTGCTTTTTCGATCAGTTTGTTTAAGATCGGTTTTGGCAGAGATGCAGGATCATTTAATGCGCTGTCAACTGTGATCTCACGAAGCTTTGCAACTTCTTCATCAGCCATATCAGCTCTGCTGATATACTGCGGATTCATAGCTGCGATCTGCATTGCGATATTTGTAAGTGCTTCCTTAGCTGCATCATCGGATGCACCTGTACCGGCAACTAATACACCGATTCTTCCGCCGCCGTGAAGGTAAGATGTTACAACATCCCCTGTCACCTTCTCGAAACGTCTGAAGGATAATTTTTCACCAATTGTTGCTGTCTTTTCAACTAAAGCTTCTTTCAGTCCGTTTTCAGCAAGAAGTGCTTCTACATCTTCGCCATCCTTGCCACCGTTTAAAGATGAAGCAAGTGCCTGATCTGCGATAGACTGTACAAATTCCTGGAATACTGCGTTCTTTGCAACGAAATCTGTTTCTGAGTTTACTTCTACAACAACTGCTGTATTATCGTTTGCTGCTGTACGTGTAATACCTTCTGCTGCGATACGGCTGGCTTTCTTTTCAGCCTTAGCTGCACCGCTTTTTCTTAATACTTCAACTGCTGCATCCATATCTCCATCAGTTTCTGCAAGAGCTTTCTTACAGTCCATCATGCCTGCACCAGTCATTTCTCTTAACTCTTTTACCATAGCTGCCGTGATAGCCATTTTCGTGTCCTCCATTTATATTATGTTAGTCGTAATCTTACTTTCGGATACTGATTATTCAGCATCTGCCTGAGCGGATTCTTCAGCTTCTGCCTGTGCAGCTTCTTCTGCTGCGCCCTGGTTTGCTTCGATAACAGCATCTGCCATCTTGGAAACGATCAGTTTTACAGCACGGATAGCGTCATCATTACCAGGAATAACGAAATCAAGTTCTTCCGGATCACAGTTTGTATCAGCGATACCGATCAGAGTGATTCCAAGAGCCTGTGCTTCCTGTACGCAGATTCTTTCTTTCTTAGGGTCAACAACAAAGATTGCATCCGGAATATGTTCCATCTCTTTGATACCGCCTAAGTTCTTTTCCAGTTTTTCCATTTCCTTCTTGATCTGGATTACTTCTTTTTTAGGAAGAACATCAAATGTACCGTCTTCTTCCATAGTTTCATATTTCTTTAATGTAGCGATACGTGTCTGGATTGTCTTGAAGTTTGTCAGCATACCGCCTAACCATCTCTCATTTACATAGTACATACCGCAGCGCTCAGCTTCTGTCTTAACAGCTTCCTGTGCCTGTTTCTTTGTACCAACGAAGAGGATTGTACCACCTGCTGCAGCGATTTCAGATACTGCCTGGTAAGCTTCGTCTACTTTACCTACAGATGTCTGCAGATCGATAATGTGGATACCATTTCTCTCTGTGTAGATGTATGGAGCCATCTTAGGGTTCCATCTTCTTGTCTGATGTCCGAAATGAACACCTGCTTCTAATAACTGTTTCATTGAAATAACGCTCATGTCTTTACCTCCATTTGGTTTTTTTGCTTCCGCATGCTTCTTCTTTTACAGTCATTCTTCCCGGCGTTATACGGGATGTGCGCTGCACAAAGTAATAAAAGGCTTTTATTACCCAGAAAACCAACTGAAAATCTGCATACGTGTTTTCTAGTCACAACGAATTGAGTTTAACATAAAAAATCCCTTACTGCAAGGGATTTTTCTTATTTTGTGAAATTGTGAATTTTCTACCGCGTTGTCAGAATCTTTGCAATCTCCGCCTCGCCGGCACCTGCCGGGATTGTCTTGACGCCCGTGCAGATTTTTTTATCATAGCCGTTCTGGCAGAGGTATCTGTCATAGGCAGAGGCATCACTGATAAGTCCGGCTTCGTACAGCTTTCTGGCTACGGTATCGGAGCCGTCACCGCTGCTGACTGTGATCTGCTTGCTGCCTGCAGCCTGTGTATCTGATTCGCTGCTTCCTGCTGCGGTTGTCTGATCTGAATCATCTGCAGTACTTTCATCCTGCGCATCCGCTGCGTTTTCCTCTGTTGTGCTTTCCTCTGCGCTGTCCGCATCTGCACTGCTATCCGTTTTTGCTTCCGTACGTTCTGCCGCATCCGGGTCTTCATGATAGATGTCCTGTTGCAAGCTGTCTGTCGATCCCGCTTCAGCAGTATCTGTATCTCCCACTTCCCTGTCGAGCAGTGGATTATCCGTTTTTTCTTCCGCTGCAAGCCGGTTTGCGAGAGAAGTTTCTTCCTTCACCTGATTAGGCAGCTCAGCCGGTTTTGTATCTTCCGCAGCATTCTCTGACACTGTATCTGCCAGCACATCACTACTGTATTTCATTTCCATGCCAAGTGCTTCGGCGCGTTCTATGATCTGTTCATCTGTCAGACGCTCTGTTTTTCCATGTATTGTCAATGCCATAAGGATCGCCGTCACAAAGATGCCAATGCCGAGCCCCCGCATATAATATCGTAACTTCATTCCTACATCTCCTTAAACAAGTCAATGATCAGCTTCACTTCGCCGACACCGAGCCCAAGCTCTTTGGCGATCGCCACATTGCTTTTTCCCTGTTTATGAAGCGCGAGTACGCGTTCGTTCTTATTGCTGCTATCTGTGATCGGCTGCAGGGAAAGTGCGATATCTCCGCTTTCCGGTGTCTTTGCTTCTGTTTTTGCCTCTGTTTTTGCTTTTGTTTTTGCTTTTGCCGCCGTTTTTTTCGGTTTGCTTTCTGCCGGTTTTACAGGCTTTTCTTTTTTCACTGGCTCAGCCACCGGTTTTGCCGCCGTTTTTTCCTCTGTCTTTACTGCCGGCTCTGCAGGCTTTTCATCCTTTTCTTCTGCCGGTGCCGGCTTTTTCTCCTTTGGGATCACAGGGCTCTGCGCGATCGCTTTCTTGACAACAGACTCCGCAGCCTTGTCCATCTCATGCAGGCTGTCCTCTCTGCGTTTCAGCTTTTCGATCCCGGAAAGGCTGATCGGCTCAAAGTTCTCCTCCACGATTGGCTCGCCCGTTCTGGCATCCTCCATCACAGGCTCGATCGGTTGATCCGGGTCGATCTCAGGCTCCGCAGCCCGTGCTGCATCCAGCTCACTGACCTTGACACTCGCTTCTTTGACTGCCATGGATACTTCTGTCGCTGTCTCTTTTAAATTTTCATGCTTATTATTGAGCATGTCATATAGAAACATGACTTCTTCATGATTTTTATGAATGTCTTCCAGAACAGTCTGTGCATACTCGGAAACCGCTGTCATCTTTTCATTTGTCAGTCGTTCCAGTCCGCGCTCTGTTTTTTCCATGGAATAATGAACTGTCTCATCCACTGCATCCGCTACCTGAGAACGTACATTTTTCATTTCCTCCTGCAAAAGCTCCTGCAGTTTTTCCTGTGTCAGTTGTTTATCTGCTGCATCCAGTTCACTTTTGCTTTCCGGTACGATAAAACTTGCAATAAAAATAACCGCACCCAGTATCAGAAGCAAAATCTCCAATGTTGTCATAGTATCTTCCTCTTTTCATATGCCGGTATCAAATAGAACAGTCAAAATGAGAACCATTGCCTTTTCCCCTGATGACTCTTCCCTCCGGCGGGATTTCATTTTTCTTTCTTCTGCGTCCGCCGTCTCCGAAATATTCATTTTTCCCTTTTTCACTCGCATCCTGACGTCTCTGTCTTGTATCTGTTTCTTCCGAACGTCTGACCTGACCTGCCTGCTCTTTTTCTGCCTTTTCCATCTGGTTCTGAAAAGCTGTCTGCTCAGTCATCGGTCTGAGATCCTCATTCTGTTTGATCGCAGAAACATCCTGCGCACGTCCTACCATCATATTCAGTTCGATCGGTCCCAGTGCCATAACGATTTCTCCTTTACAATGAGGTATACTTCACTTCACCGCCAACCAGTGCAAAACGGCAAAATTGTACTTTACTCTTTAAGGTCATGGAATCGTCCCCTATCACAACCTTTGTGCCGGGATATGCAGTGTCCCGCACGCAGACACATGCCTCTGTCTTCTGCCCAAGCATGTTTTCCAGCTTGTCAAATTCCGCATTGTCATCTGCAAGCTGCTTCTCCAGCTGCTGGCTGGCCGTAAGCAGCGTCTGCACATATTTCATCTGCTCCGGTGAAAGTTTGACACCGCTTTTGACCTTTGCCGCTGCACCTGTCAGTGTTGTCTTTACCGTCATATATTTCTTCTGTAATTCTACGATCTCCTTCTGCAGCACCACATATCTTGCTTTCTGCTCCGGATTGACGCCGACCTCAACCACGGTATCCGCTCCAAGCTCTGATCCAAGCGTCTTGCAGGACACCTTCACCGTTGCCCGTACAATACCGCCTGCAATAAAGCCTTTCCTGCCGTCTACCGTAACCTCTGTTTTTGCACTTACCTTGCTATGCATCAGAGAATCCGCTTCTACGTAACTCCCTGCTTCGATCACAGCATTTTCCACAAATTTGGCAATGACTCTGCCGCCTGCCAGAAGCTTGCCACGTCCCATTCCATTCATGCCGCGTTCGATAACAATATCACCGCCCGCCTGAATTACAGCGCCTTCCACGACACCCTTGACCTGTACATTTTCCTTTGCCGTCACGGAAAATCCTGCCTGTACATTACCATTTACGACCACACTGCCCTCGGAAGTAATATTTCCGGTAGCAGGTCCTACATTTTCCACTTCATAAATATCCGAAACAAATACCTGATCGCCGGACAGAACTACATGGCCGTTGATATCGGAATATAATTCCAGTCTGTCTTCCGATATTGTTATGTTTCTGCCATAACGGAGAGACAGATGCTTAACCTCCCTCGGTCTGAGCCGCTCTCCCAGCACATTGCAGCCTTCTTCCCCCTTATCCTCCGGGTGAAGTCTTGCAAGAAGATCCCCTTTCCTGCAATGATTCATTGTATTCAAATTAAAAAAGTCAACCGAGCCGTCTTCCCGCCTCGTCGGCTTTGCCTGTAAATCTGTTTCAAAGAAATACTCGATCCATGCATTTTCACCATGTCTCGGCTCTTTTCCCCGTGCTACCACAATGTCTGTACAGTAAGTCCTGTTTTTGAGAAACGCATCTATTGCCGCTTCATCGATTCCGAATCGGATCTGTCTCGCATAAAGATCTTTCAGGATCTCATCCTTTGACATGGTGCTTCCTGCATTACTTGGCGCAATAAACCGTGCTGTCACAGTCATTTTATCCTCTGACATGCGGAAAAAACACATTTCATTTTCCTGATAAGACCGCATACTGCAGAGCGGGATCTGTACAGGCTTATCCTTCAGCCTTCCGATCGTCTGATAGATCAGTTTGATATCATAATCCACAATCCCTTTTAGCTGCAGATACGCCGCAATCTCATCCATACTGAGCGGACTGCCGCCAACTGTCTGTGGAATCAGTTCAATTGCCGTTCCTGTTTGTGATATGATCAATCGAAAATATGCGTTCATAATAAGCCCCCCTTTCTCCCGGACTACACGGTATCATGCAAAATTCCCATATAATTACCAAGCTTTTTCTTCATCTTGGAAAGCCCTTTTGTATGTAACTGGGAAACGCGGGATTCCGACACTTCCAATATATTGCTGATTTCCTTCAGCGTCAGATCCTCATAATAATAAAGAACTATAACTTTCTTTTCCTTCTCGGTCAGAAGCTCCAGTGCATCTGCCAGTTTCACCTTCAGCTCCTGCTGCTCTATGACAGATTCCGGCTGTGCAAAATGTCTGGAAATCTGTCTTCCGTCACCCGAAATATCACTTCCCTGCTCCAGATATTCATTCAGGGAAACAATACCCGTAATCTTCATACTGGATTGCCAGTCCGTATATTCTTCCTGTGTTATGCCAAGTCCCTGTGCGATTTCTTCATCAGTTGCCTCTCTTCCTTTTTCCAGTTCAACCTGACGTATCACACTTTCGATCTGTTTCTGTTTTTTCCGTATCGTGCGGGGAATCCAGTCCATCTTCCGGATCTGGTCCAGAATTGCTCCCCTGATACGAAGACTGGCATAAGTTTCAAATTTAACATCTTTCAAAGAATCAAACTTATCGATTGCATCGATCAGTCCAAAGATCCCATAGCTTACCAGCTCTTCATATTCCACATTACTGCCAAGATACATATGAAGTCTGCCTGCCACCACCTTTACAAGCGGCGCATATTCCAGGATGATCTTCTCCCGGATGCCCGGATCTTTTGTTCTCGCATAATCCACCCAGAGACGTTTTCTTGCCGCTTCCTCCATAGATTACCCTCCTTGGCTACTGTTTCTCGATCACAGCTCCATCCTCGGTTTGCTGCCTTTCTTCCTGCTGCCCTGTCTCCTGTGCTGCTTCACCTTCCTGCTCTGCTTCCTTCTTCTTCTCCTGCTGCATACCGAATTTATCAAGCATCAGCCTGATCAGACAGCCCAGCACATAAAAAACAGCAAAAACAAGAAGAATCACCCAGGACATCGTATACAGACTATAATGCATCCGAAACATGACAATTCCTGCCACCAGTCCTGCTGTCAGCATAACAAGTGCCGGTATATTTCTGGTATTCATATTGTATACGTTTCCTTTCCGACTGCTTTGATCTGAAATTCCCCTGTTTCCGGATAAAAGATAACGGTTCTACCGAAATCTTTCCCTGTATCTTCCGCCAGAATCGGTATATTCAGCTGCTTCAGCTTTGCTTTCGTTGCCTCTACATTTCTTTCGCCCACACGTACCATGCTGGATTTATTCTGAAATGCAAACATCTGCGCCCCACCGGCGATCTTTGCAACTAGCCTTGATCTGTTGCCGCCCGCTGCCACGATCCGTTTTACCAGTTCTTCAATTCCAGTATCAGCGAATTTCGGAATATTGGAATTGTCTTTGATCTGCGTACTGTCAGGCAGCATGATATGTGCAAGCCCCCCAATGCCTGTCACCGGATCCCGTAATGCGATTCCCACACAGGATCCCAGTCCCAGGGTCGTAATGCCGTCAGGACTGATACAGACATTCAGATCTGCCATTCCCACTTTTATTATCTCACTCATTCCATTACCTTGTTACACTTTCTACTAATTACATCCCAGAGATGCCATGATCTTATCATAGGATTCCAGATCAGGCACGAGAATGAAAAAACCATCCAGTAATTTATCATCCGTAAACTGTGTCTGGATCAGCAGGATCCTGTCACCCAACGCACCAAATTCTATCGCCGGAACACTTAAGATTGCTCCCGCCATATCAATGCTCAGATCGGGCACCGATGGGATGATCTTCATATTAGTCAACATGGATAAGGAATTCAGATAAGCACCCGTAATAATATTACCGATCTCCTTCAAGGCAGAAAGCTCCATCTCTGAAAACTCTCCGCTGTCCGGACCGGATACGCCCATCAGCTTATTCACAAGATCATGGGCTGCGTCTTCTTTCAGAAGGAACATGATGCTTCCGGTAATATCACCTTCTACCAGCAGATAAACACCTGCCATGATCTGTTCCTCGCCACCCATGGCCGCGCCAACCTCCTGAAATTTCAGAAGTTTGACCTGTGGAACCTTCATATCCACCTTGCAGCCAAGCATCTGTGCCAGAGCTGTCGTTGCATTACCGGCACCGATATTGCCCAGTTCTTTTAAAATGTCAAAATATTGCTGGGATACATGATTCAAATCAAATTTACTCATATATACCCCCCTTTTTCTAAATGTAATGCTTCTGTTATTGTCCGTCCTTATCTGTAAATGTTGCATTGACATCCAGCAGGGAGATCAGCCTGTCTTTGTCCTTACCGACGCCGTTGATAAAATTTGCTTTTTTATCCTTGGAATCATAAGCAACCTTCTCGATCTGGGACTGCTCCAGTGTTACCACTTCTTCTACCGCATCCACTAAAACACCGATACTGTCTCCGCTTTCCAGCTTGATGATGATGATACGTGTTGCTTTCGTGATCTCATCATCGGAAAGTCCCATTTTCAGCCGCAGGCTGATGACCGGAATGATCTCGCCACGCAGGTTGATCACACCCTTTATGTAGCTCTGCACCTTTGGCACACGTGTAATACGCTGCATCCGGACAATATTATCCACATATTTGATATCGATACCGAACTGCTCATCTCCATAACGGACTACGATGAACTGTGTTGTCATATACTGCTCTTTTAATTCGTCCATACTGCCCCTCCTTATAATAATGCATTCGTATCAAGGATCAGAGCGATCTCGCCGTCACCTAAGATCGTTGCACCGCTGATGATCTTATTCTTATTGATATAATTGCCAAGTGACTTGATAACGATCTCCTGCTGTCCCATCAGTTCGTCTACGACAAGACCTGCCAGCTTATCACCCTTCTTAACAATGATCACAAGCAGATTCTCATCCGGTTTCTTAGTAGATTCATTATCCAGCACTTCGTTTAAACGGATCAGTGGAATAACTGTACCACGCAGGTTGATCACTTCTTTTGCCTGTACATATTTGATCTCTGCCGGTTCCACATCTTCGATCGTCTGGATGGAGCCAAGCGGGATCGCATATTTTTCGCCACCCACTTCTACCATCAGTGCCTGTATGATCGCCAGTGTCAGCGGAAGTCTGATAATAAAGGTACTTCCCTCTCCCAGCTTTGTTTTTACTTCAACCTCACCGCTCAGAGATTCAATCTTTGATTTTACAACATCAAGTCCAACGCCCCTTCCGGATACATCAGTAACTTTCTCTGATGTAGAGAAACTTGGTAAAAACAGCAGCCCGATAACATCTTTATCTGCCATATTTTCTGCCTGCTCCGGAGTGATCGTACCACGTTCGATCGCTTTCTTTTTCACTGCTTCCACATCGATTCCGTTACCGTCATCTCTTACTTCAATAATAACGTTATTTCCATCCTGATAAGCATTGAGGAAGATCGATCCAACTTCCGGCTTTCCTCTCTCCTTACGGACTTCAGCAGATTCCAGACCATGGTCTGCGGAATTACGAAGCAGATGCATCAGCGGATCTCCGATCTCATCTACCACAGTTCTGTCAAGCTCGGTCTCTTCACCGGACATGATCAGCTGCATTTTCTTATCCAGCTTCTTGGACAGATCGCGGATCATCTTCGGGAATTTCTGTACGACAGTCTCGATCGGAACCATTCGTACCTTCATAACAGATTCATGCAGGTTTGTTGTCACGCTTTCCAGATATTCGATCTGCTCATTAAATGTATTGTTTGTCAAAATGCCTTCCTGGGATGAAGTGGATACCAGAGAGTTTTTCGCAATGATCAGCTCGCTGACCAGATTCATCAGAACATCCAGTTTTTCGATATCCACACGTACCGTTCTGTTAACGATCGGTTTGGAGATTGGCTTTTTATCTGCTGCCTTTGCCGGTGCTGCAGGTGCTGCTTTCTTCGGCTGTTCCTCTTCCTTTGGCTGTGCTTCGGCAATTGCCGCAGGCTTCACTGCTTCTTCCGGCTGCACAGGCTCTACCTCTCCCACATAAGCAGCCTCGATCTCAGATACATTGAGAATTGCATTCTTTACAGTCTCTACATCTGCATCTGTCAGAATGATCACGCTGAAGTCGAATTCAAAATGCTCATCTTCAATATCCTGTGCACTCGGAACGGAAACGATCATGTCGCCCAGCTCTTCCAGTGCTTTATATACAAGGAATGCTCTTGCTGCTTTTAAAATACAGGATTCCTGCACATAAACCGTCACACCGAGACATTTCTTTCCCTGTTTTTTTGCTTCTGCTATAACAGTATGCTCTGTATCGCCCAGCTTGATCTCCCGCCATTTTTCCTTGCCCGGATCTGCGCCTGCTTCCTGCTTCGGTTCTTCCTTTGCCGGTTCTTTCTTTTCCTCTTTTGCCGGCTGTGGTGCGCCGTCGCCGCTGTTTTTAGCCAGATAATCATTCAACGCCTTGATCAGGTGCTCATTATCGTTGGTACCCTCATCTCCCGTATTCTGGATATTCTCCGTATACTCTTCGAGTGCATCCAGGCACTGGAATAAAAGGTCTACCATGGCACCGTCAACTTTGATCGTATTGTTACGGACTTCCGAGAACACATTTTCCATATCATGTGTCAGCGTCTGCACCCGCTTATATCCCATCGTACCTGCCATGCCTTTCAGGGTATGTGCGGAACGGAATATTTCATTGATGGTATCCATGTTGTCCGGTTCCTGCTCGAGGATCATAAACTGATCACTCAGGCTCTGTAAGTGTTCTTTTGTTTCGTCAAGAAAGATTTCCAGATATTGCGTTACGTCCATATCATTTTACCCCCACGCTTTTTATAATGGCATCTGCCACATTTTCTACTGGTTCAATTTGATTGGTTAATCCGGATGCCACAATGCTGCGCGGCATTCCGTATACAGCACAGCTTTCTTTCTGCTGTGCGATCACATAAATTGGTTTCTTCTGATGCAGATTCCGTATGCCGGCGGTTCCGTCTGCTCCCATTCCGGTCATTACAACGCATACAACCCGCGCATAACCGGACTCTGCCAGCGATTCATACATAAAATTGGCGCATGGGCGGACACCCTCCCGTGCGGGTCCGTCCTTCAGGATCAGATAATGTTTTCCATCCCGCCGCACAATCTCCATATGCTTACCGCCTCTTGCAATATAAGCGCATCCCTTTTGGATTTCCATGTTATTTTCCGCTTCCATGACATGCAGCGGGCTGCGTTCATCCAGACGCTGTGCCAGCGATTTGGTAAAGCCCTCCGGCATATGCTGTACGATCAGAACCGGGGCATTCAGGTTCTGTGGCAATTTCGGTATTACCTCGGCAAGTGCCTTCGGTCCGCCTGTAGAACAGGCAATCGCCACAACCGCATTTCCATCCGGTATGACCTTCTGCTTTTTGATCTGTTTTCTGCTGCTTTCCCCGACCGTCACTTTTTTCGGCTGCGGTCTGCTCTGCACAGCAGAAGATAAAATAGCCAGAAATCGTCTGACAAAGGTATCCCCTTTTGCCTCCAAAATGGAATCCGGCTTATGAATAAAATCCATCGCACCAAGCTCCAGTGCCTGCAGAGTAATCTCTGCATCCTTTCTGGCTTCAGAACTGAACATCACCACATGCTCCTGCAGCCCCAGCCGGTTGATCTCCTTCAGCACACCGATCCCGTCCAGCTTCGGCATGATAATATCAAGAATAACCGCATCATATGTATTTTTCTGCATCAGACTGATTGCCTCCAGTCCGTTTGCAGCCATATCCTGCACACAGAATTGTTCATCCAAATTTATTATATCACATACTATTCTTCTCATGAGTGCAGAGTCATCTACAACCAGTATTTTTTTCTTATTATCCATTTTTTCTCTGCCTGTTCTTTCGTTCTTCTTCAAAAATATAACGAATAATCTCTTCCCGCTGCTGATTATCTATGTTGATATACTGTACCCTGTGCTCAAAGGTGCCTCTTCTGTTTTCCAGTTCCTTCACAGAAAGGATTTTTCCCACAAGGTTATATGTTTTCTGTATCTTTTCACTGCTCAGATTGTAAGTCAGATAGATCAGTGTCCCGTTTTCATATTTATAATCAGATACAAAACGAATCCCTCCGCCGCTGATATCCACCACCACACTCTGTCTGAGCGGAAGTCCTGCCTGAATGTACTGCTTGTTCTGTTCTATCGCAGAAAGCTCTTCCTCTACAAGTTCCCTGCTGCTCATATTGAGAATGCAGGAGAAACGATAAAATTCTCTTCTCTGATGTTTTCTCAGATTGGAGATTGTTTCGCATAGTAAAATATAGGTATTGTCCTTTTTGTAACGATCTGCGATCCTGACATAACATTGATACAATCCCTGCTTGGTATAAAAACAGACATCATATTCCCCGTCTACAGGCAGCAGAATTAGTTTTGTCTGCTCCATCGGCATCAAAACCTCAAACTGATCGTCGGACAATACATCATAAATTCTGGATATATAACTTTTCTTATCTGAAGCGCTGCCCAGTATACTTTTCTCCATCGACTGTAATTCGATTTTTTCTCCCGGTAAAATCAATTTTGTCAACATAATTTTCTCCTGTTTTTATTGCGGTGTATTTCCGATAAAATGTGCAAAAAACGCAGCCATACCACGTTTTTTTACAGCAGGTTCCCCTTCCCCCGGATACATCAGCTTTGCCGCGATCCGCTCATATGCCTTGGCAGATTTTGCATTCTCGTTCTGCAGAGAAACAGGCATCTGCTGCATCACTGCTTTTTCAAGCTGCACATCCTGCGGTACTGTACCTAAATAAGAAATCTCCATCTTCAGATACCTTGTCACGACCGTATTCAGCTTCTGATAAAGAATCTGCCCTTCCTCTATCTTTTCCATCTTATTCGCAATCATCATAACCTTTGTATTCTCATTGGAAAAACGCGGATGACGCCCGAGTGCTTTTAACAGAGAATACGAATCTGTAATGGAGGTCGGTTCCGGTGTCGTTACCAGAAGCACCTCGCTGCTCGCCACCAGAAATTCCAGTACAGCATCCGAAATGCCCGCTCCCGTGTCCACAATGATCACGTCCGCTATAGAATCCAGCTTTGCCAGATTGCGGATAATATAAGCCAGATATTCCCGGTTCAGATTAGAAAGTCCCGCAATACCGGAACCACCCGAGATAAAACCGATTCCGCCCGGTCCCCATGTAATGATCTCTGTGATATCCTTTCCCTTATAGATCAGATCACTCAGATTAAACTGTGGCACTGCGCCAAACATGATCTCAATATTTGCCAGTCCGAAATCCGCATCCAAAATCACAACACGCTGTCCCAGCTTTTTTAACTGGATCGCCAGATTGATGCTTGTATTTGATTTTCCGACACCGCCTTTCCCGCTTGTGACCGTAATGACGCGTGCAAGCGGACGGGGGCGCTCCTGATTCATTTTTATGATATTTCTAAGCTGTGATGCCTGATCCAAACGATCGCCCTCCTTTACTCGAACTGATTGCCGCCTAATAACAGTTTCACGGTTTTCTGCGCGTCAAATTCACCGATATCATCCGGGACATTCTGCCCACATGTCACATAAGACATCGGTGCATCCGTATGCAGACGCAGATTAAACAGATTTCCCTGACATTGTGTCTCGTCAAGCTTTGTAAATACCAGTCTGAAATCTGTCAGCTTCTGATATGTATCTGCTATGTTCAATAAATCTCTGTACTTGGTTGTTGCACTGACAACCAGATAAACTTCCTTTTCTGCCTGGCCGTCCGCTGCACGTAAAAGTGCCAGTGTATCGTCCCGCTGATCCGTATTTTTCTGGGAATGCCCGGAAGTATCCACGAAAATATAGTCATATGCCGCATAATCTTCTATCGCAGTTCTGATCTCCTGCGGCGTATAAATGATCCGGAACGGAACTTCCAGAATATTGGCATATGTACGAAGCTGCTCTGCCGCTGCGATCCGGTAGGTATCCGCTGTCAGAAGCACGATCTTTTTCTTTTCCACAACGCTGAGGCGGGACGCGATTTTTGCGATCGTTGTTGTTTTTCCGACACCGGTCGGTCCGATGAAGTAAACAAGCTTTGGCCCTTTTTCTGCCGACTGTATCGTTTTGGTCTGCCCGAATTTCAGCACCATCTTCTGATATACAACGGAAAGCAGATAATCGATCGGCATATCCGGCTTTACACTGCCATCCAGCTCTTCCACAAGCTGATTGGCATACGTTTCTTCGATTTCATTATCCAGCAGCATTTTATAAAGGAGATGGAAGAAGGCGACATTACTGTCCTCTTTCTTTTCTTCTCCTTCGCTTTCCTTTTCTTCCTCCTGCGTGCTGCCGATCTGTTTTTCCAGCAGATTTTGTAAGGTGCTCAGTTTTTCTTCGATCGCGCTCTCCTGTCTGCTGTCAATTGTCTGCGTATTTTTCTCAGGCTGCCTCTGTTTCTCCTGTTGTCTCTGTTTCTCCGGCTGTGGTCCCGGCTCTGCCTTTCCCTGCTTTGCCGGCTGTTCCGGTTCCGTTTTCGCGCTCCGGGTGTTTCCCGCCGCTTCACTCTGTCTGGCGATCTCACTGACCTTCGCAACCGCTTCGCGGAAATTCTGTTTTTCCTCTTCCTCAAGAGCCACCGTCACTTCTACCTGTTGTGGCTTAAAGATGCTGAACAGACCTTTCTTTTTCACTTTTTTTACATTCATGACAACAATACCGCTGCCAAGCTCTTTTCTTGCCAGCTCAAGCGCTGCCTCTTCTGTTTTTGCCTGAAATTTTTTTATGATCATTTATGCGGTCACCATCCCAACTGATTGTAATTCAACATTTGTCTCCACCTCATTATAGGAAACAACGATCAAATCTTTAAAATAATCCTCTGTCAACCGTTTAAAATACATACGAACGATCGGTGAAGTAATAATGATCGGATTTTTACCGAGACTCTCCAGTTTATCGATTTCCGTCTGAACACTTGCCATGATCGCCTTTGTCCGCTCCGGTGCCAGTGTCAGATATGCGCCCTGTTCCGTCTGCTTGACACTGCTCATGATCTCCTGCTCGACCTTCGGATCCAGTGTTACCACGCTTGTTGTTTCATTTGCAGGGAAATATTTTGCAGAGATCGCACGCTTTAGGCTCTGTCTGACATATTCGGTCAGAACATCCGTATCTCTCGTTGTCTGGGCATAATCTGCCAGTGTTTCAAAAATAGTCAGCAGATCACGGATAGAAATGCCTTCACGCAGCAAATTCTGCAATACCTTTTGTACTTCGCCAAGTCCCAGCATCTTTGGCACCAGTTCTTCCACAATGGAAGGATTGCTTTCCTTTAAGTTGTCCACCAGATTCTGTACATCCTGACGAGACAGAAGTTCTGCAATATGCTGGCGGATCACTTCCGTCAGATGAGTTGCAATAATGGACGGTGGATCAACTACCGTATAACCAAGGCTTTCCGCACGCTCACGCTGTCCTTCTGTGATCCAGACAGCCGGCAGATGGAAGGAAGGTTCAAACGTCTTGATACCTGTGATCTCTTCCTCTACATAACCGGGATTCATTGCCATATAATGATCAAACAGAATCTCTCCCTCACTGACCTGGATTCCTTTGATCTTGATAATATATTGATTCGGATTCAGCTGGATATTGTCACGCAGTCTGATGATCGGAACGATCGTACCAAGCTCAAGTGCGATCTGCCGTCTGATCATAACAACACGGTCAAGAAGATCTCCGCCCTGATTGACATCAGCCAGCGGTATGATACCATAACCAAACTCCAGCTCGATCGGATCGACCTGCAGAAGCGAGGTAACATTTTCCGGCTGTCTGATCTCCTCTGCCGCCATCTCCTCCTGATTTGCTTCATTTTCAATCTGCGCCGTTTCGATCGTACCTGCCATCATACGTCCCGTTACCACAAAAGCAACACCTACTCCGACAAAAATGATCGTATTCAGCGGTGTCACAATACCAAGGCCGATCAGTACCGCACCTACCATATACATCGTACGCGGTACGCCAAAAAGCTGACTGATCAGTGCTGCACCGAAATCTGCATCCTTACTGCCTTTAGTCACCAGAATACCGGTTGATAAGGAGATCAGAAGAGATGGGATCTGGCTGACAAGTCCGTCACCGATCGTCAGAACTGCGTAAGTATTCAGTGCTGTATTAAAATCAAGCCCCTGACGGAACATTCCCATCAGAATACCACCGACAATATTCACAGCGGTGATGATCAGACCTGCGGTTGCATCTCCCTTTACATACTTGACCGCACCATCCATGGAACCGAAGAAGCTGGCTTCCTGCTGGATCTTATCACGTCGTTCCTTTGCCTGCTTGTCAGTGATTGCGCCTGTATTTAAGTCCGCGTCGATTGCCATCTGTTTACCGGGCATGGCATCCAGTGTAAAACGCGCCGTTACTTCAGCCACACGTTCGGAACCTTTGTTGATGACCATAAACTGGATGATGATCAGAATAATAAAGACGATCGCACCCATGATCAGGTCATTACCACCTACGAACTGTCCGAATGTACGGACAACATTACCCGGATCGCCGCTTGTCAGGATCAGACGGGTGGAAGATACATTCAGGGAAATCCTGAATATGGTCGTGAATAACAGAACTGTCGGGAAATAAGACATATCCAGTGCTTCTTTTGCAAACATACTGCCAAACATGATCGTAAACGCTACTGCCATGTTAATACACAGCAGAACATCAAGAAGACCTGATGGAATTGGCACGATCAACATAATAAATGCCGCCAGGACATAGCCTGCAACTGCAAGATCTGCTTTTTTCATTCCATCACCTTCCTTTCCTGATCATATTTTTTTCTTATCTTAAGAAACGATTTATCCTATATCTTCCCCTGCATATGATAAACCATTGCCAGCACCTCCGCAACCGCCTGATACAATTCCGGCGGTACCTGCTGCCCAATATCCACATTATAATACAACATACGGGCAAGTGGTTTATTTTCTACAATTTCTACTTTATTTTCTCTGGCAACTTCCTTGATCTTCGCCGCCAGATGATCCTCTCCTTTTGCGAGCACAACAGGTGCTGCTGCTACCTCGGCATCATATTGAATAGCCACCGCAAAATGGGTTGGGTTCGTAATAACAACATCCGCTTTGGGAATATCCTGCATCATACGCCTGCGGGAAGCTTCCTGCATTCTCTGCCTCTGTTTTCCCTTTATGGCAGGATCTCCTTCAGCATTCTTATATTCATCCTTGATCTCCTGCTTTGTCATCATCTGGTCTTTATTGAATTTATGCTTCTGGTATGCAAAATCAAGTACCGCGATAATAACATAAACGATCGATACCTTCATACCGATTGAAATCGCGATATCAGCGGCAGCAGCAATTCCCTGCCACAGTGTCATGTGAAAAAGCAGGTAAATGACCTGCAGCTTGTCCCTGACCGTCGTATAAACCACATAACTGATCAGTCCGATTTTCAGAATAGATTTCAAAAGCTCCATCAGAGAATTGACGGAAAAAATACGTTTAAATCCGTTGATCGGATTCATCTTACTGAATTTCGGCTGCAAAGGTTTTGTTGTTACCTTCCATTTTACCTGTAAAAAATCAGAAAGAAACGCAACCACAAAACCGACCGCAAGAAAGGGAGCCATGGTAAGGAGCATCCGCAAAAGCATATGAAACAGCAACATGGAAAAATCTCCGCTCCGTATCTTACCGTCTGTCAGTCCGACCACTTCCGGAATGTACTTATAAGCATCTTCAAAGCTGCCCAAAAACTGATCCCCCAGAAAAGAAAGAGATAACTTCAGCAGAACAAAAAGTGCGATCATTGTAAATGCATTGGATACCTCGCGGCTCTTTACAACCTGTCCTTCTTTTCTGGCATCTTCCAGCTTTTTTGCTGTTGGTTTTTCTGTTTTTTCTCCGCCCGGTCCTTCTTTGGCGAAAAACTGTAGTCTGTATTCTATCATGGCATGATTGCCTCCGCAAATGAGACGATCATGATCTTCATCTCTTTATAAATATAATCGCTGACATAAGGCAGCATGCCCACTGTCAGAAACATAACGCCCAGGCCGATCAGAATCTTGATCTGCATACCGACCGCAAACATATTCATCTGCGGTGCCACCTTTGCCAAAATGCCCAGTACAACATTAACGATGAGCGTCACACAGAAAATCGGCAGACAGATCTGAAAACCGATATTGATATACTGGCTCATAAAGCCGATCACAGCCTTCATCAGCGGTTCCGACCGGAAAACCGCGCCATTTACAGGGATCAGCTCATAAGTCTGTGCCAGCGCCTGCAGAATATAGCGGTGCATACCGGATACGATCAGAAGAAGCATTACCGTATACTGATAGTAGAAGCCTGAGATCGTAGCATTTTCCTTCGTCGTCGGATCGATCGCATTGACCATGGCAAAACCGATCTCCATATCGACAAGACGTCCCGCAAATAAAACAATGGAGCTGCAGATATTTGCGCCCCATCCGATGATCAGACCGACAAGTGCTTCCCGCATCACAATGACCGCATATTCCAGTACAGTCCCATAAACCAGTTCCTGATGCGGCAATGACACTGCATAAAGCAGATAAGACACAAACAATCCCAAACCGATCTTAAACTGATTCGGTGTATTATTCATACTGTAAAACGGTGCTGCATAAATAAAACATGTCACTCTGACAAAATATAATAATAATATTTCAAGTTCCTGGATTGAAAAACTATACTCTATCATGATCCATTACCTGATATAAACAGAAAAGTCCGACCACATATCCACCATGAGATTCGTCATCTGGTTCAGCATCCAGTGTCCTAAGATCATCAGCGTTACAAAAACTGCAACGATCTTCGGTACAAACGTAAGTGTCTGCTCCTGGATTGACGTAACGGTCTGAAAAATGCTGACGATCAGACCGATCACAAGCGAAACAATAAGTACCGGAGCTGACGTTAATATGACGGTATAAAGGGCTTTATTTGCAAGTTCCACAACAAGATCAACTGTCATACCTCATCCTCCTAGTAATAAAATGTTTTCACAAGATTTACAATGACCAGATTCCAGCCATCCGCCAGTACAAATAACAAAATCTTAAACGGCATGGAAATCGTTGTCGGTGGAAGCATCATCATACCCATACTCATCAGGGCTGATGCCACAACCATATCGATCACAAGGAACGGAATATAGATCACAAAACCGATAATGAATGCTGTCCGCAGCTCACTTACCATAAACGCAGGGATCAGGGCACTCGTCGGGATATCGGCAAGTTCTCCCGTCCATTCGATATTGCCAATCTCGCAGAACATCTGTGCATCCTTGGTCTGTGTCTGCTTATACATAAACTCACGCAGTGGCTTCACTCCGGTCTCCAGAGCCTCCTCCTGCGTGATCTCACCGGCCTCAAACGGTTTGATCGCATCCTCATTGATCGTATTGATCGTCGGACTCATAATAAAAAACGTCAGAAAAAGTGCCAGACCGATCAGCACCTGATTGGGTGGCGCGGACTGCGTATTCAATGCCATTCTGGTAAAATGGAGCACGATCAGGATACGTGTAAAACTTGTCAGACAGATCAAAAGAGTCGGTGCGACTGCAATTGCCGTCAGGATCAGCAATATTCTGAGAGACCCTGCCAGTGTACCGTTCCCATCACTGTACGTAACTGTCATTGTATTTGCTATATTCAGATTTTTCAGATCCTCTGCGGAATCCGATGTGCCCGGCTCTGTAATGTTGGTTCTTGTTTCCGTATCTCCTGCCAGATGTCTGTTCATGGTAGAAGCTTCTGCCTTGATGCTCCCTGCAGAAAAAAACAGAACTACCGCACAAAAAACCATTACAAGCCGTATGTACCATTTATTCATTTTTATCCGCCCGTTTCTTATCGTTTTTACTGTCCGCCGCATACTTCCTTGCTTTCTCCAGGATCTGTTTGAAATCCATCTGCGATGTCTCCTGCTTTGGTTTCAGCGTACCTGGATCCAGCTCCGACAGCATAGTCACTGTATCCTTACAGACTGCAAGAAGAATATATTTCTCTCCCGCCCGCACGATCTGCAGATACTTATTAGGCGCAATCCTGGAAGTCTCCACGATCTCTATATTGGTCGTGTCGATCTGTTGTTTCTGAAAGCGGGCAATATAGCGTGTTGTCCCGTAGGTCAGCAGTAAAACAAACAGGAAGATCAGTATCACCGTAAACAGACGGGCTGCTGATTCTAACATACCTGCCGCAAGGATCATATCAGCCCACTACCTTTTTCACGGCTTCAATTACACGGTCTGCCTGGAACGGCTTTACGATAAAATCTTTGGCACCGGCCTGAATAGATTCAATAACCATTGCCTGCTGTCCCATTGCGGAACACATGATAACTGTTGCACCGGGATCCTGTTCTTTGATCTTTTTCAGTGCCTGGATACCGTCCATCTCAGGCATTGTGATATCCATCAGTACCAGATCCGGTTTTGTCTCGGAATACTTTTCGACAGCCTTTAAACCGTTCTCGGCTTCTCCGACCACATTATAACCGTTTTTGGTTAAGATATCCTTGATCATCATTCTCATAAACGCTGCGTCATCACAAATCAAAATATTCTTTGCCATAATTCTCTCTCCTAAATGAATTTTATTTTATAATCTCTGTCACTCTGATACCAAAGCTTTCTTCAATTACAACTACCTCACCTTTGGCAACAAACTTTCCGTTTACCAGTACATCAATCGGCTCTCCTGCGATCTTATCCAGTTCGATGATCGTACCCGGCGTAAAATCCAGAATCTCCGCAATAGACTTTTTGGTTCTGCCAAGCTCTACAGTAACCTCCAGCGGTACATCCATGATCAGACCGATATTTTCCTGACTTGCCATCTGCTGTGGCATCTGCGTATTGAATGCCTGGAACTGTGCAGGCTGTATATTTGCCTGCTGCATCTGTGGCATCTGCTGCATCTGCATTTGTGGCATTGCCTGCTGCATCTGCATTTGTGGCATTGCCTGCTGCATCTGCGGCATTTCTGCCTGCGGTGGAACATAAGGCTGCGGTTGCGGTGCAGGAACCGACTGTGGCTGCGGCGCAGGATCCGGCTGTGCAGGAGCTGCGCTCGTTCCCATCTGCTGATCCATAAAAATCTTATACAGGGATTTTGCGAAATCGATCGGATACAGCTGCATGATCGTACTGTCTACCAGATCTTCAATCTGCATTCTGAATTCTATTTTCACGAAATCACCGGCCAAAAACGGTGCAATGTCTGCTCCGTTTTTATTTTCAAGTATATTTACAAGACTTGCTTCCGGCGGACTGATATCGATCATCCTGCCAAGCATGGAGGAAAGGGATGTCGCAGAGGAACCCATCATCTGATTCATCGCCTCTGAAATAGCACTCAGATGCAGTTCTCCAAGCTCACCGTCTATATTGCTGCCATCACCGCCCATCATAAGATCGGTGATAACTTTTACGTCTCTTTCCCGCATGATCAGGATATTAGCACCATCCAGACCCTCCGTATATTTAATCTGAATAAAAACGCACGGTTTTTCCTGTTCATCTATAAAATTTTTCCAATTTGCAATGGATACCGTCGGTGTTGTGATATTGACCTTACGGTTCACCAGGGAATAAAGTGTGGTAGCGGATGTTCCCATGCTGATATTGGCGATCTCGCCAATGGCATCCTTTTCAATATCCGTAAGGATCTCTTCCGTCGCTGCCGGCTGCGGATCCGGCTGTGGATCTGAACTGCCTGCGTTCACGCCTGATAACAGTGCATTTATTTCGTCCTGTGACAGCATACCGTCCATTTATTTATTCCTCCTCTCTGACAACTGACGTGATCCGGACAGCATAATTATCCTTGCTTGTACCGGGTAACGCAGTAAATTTTTTAATATTACCAACATAAACTTCCATTTCATCGTCTATCTTGGAATCAAGCCGGATGACATCTCCGACCTGTAATCCGGCAAAATCC